>JAESFK010000633.1_pt1 | contig 15754 bp, 15 predicted proteins | sample 9269391 | NCBI WGS metagenome assembly JAESFK01 (sample SAMN14506231, study PRJNA617097) | algae metagenome | isolation source: Drouetiella hepatica UHER 2000/2452 and co-occurring heterotrophs from... | place: Slovakia: Slovak Paradise National Park, Hrabusice, Kosice Region | collected 2000-01-01
TCGGTGGACCATCACCACACACCAGGGGGAGCTCATGTCCGCACGCACGACCACGAGGGTCGCCACGACCCTCGCCGCCGCCTCGCTCTCGGTCCTCGCGACCGTCGCCACCGCACTGCCGGCCTCCGCCAACTCGTTCGACGGACGGATCTACCAGGGGTCCTACTCGTACAACGACGGCGAGGACCGCTTCTGCCTGCGGGCCGACGAGGTGAACATCCGCGACCGCGCGATCATCACCGTCACGCTCACGCCCTACGACACCTCGCGCGGCCCGACGATCACCTTCAGCGACATCGACTACGCGGGCCGCGAGTGCCGCAGCCTCGCGCGGGCCTACGAGGACACCCGTTACAAGGCGGCCATCAAGAGCAGCGTCAGCTTCGACCGGGAGACCGGTCAGACGACGTACGTCCGCAAGACGGTCAGCTTCTACAGCTGAGCGGCTCTCGGGCGGGGGCCGGTTCGGGGCGGGGCCCTCGAACCGGCCCCCGTTCGCGTGGGGCGTGTCGGGCTTGAACCGACGACCGACGGATTATGAGTCCGCTGCTCTGACCGACTGAGCTAACGCCCCGCGCGGCGTCCGGCGCCGCGGCCCGGCGAGCCTATCGCCGAGTCACAGGCGTGCCCGACGGCCGCGACAGGCCGGGCACAGGGGCGGCCCGGACCGTGGGGTGCCCAGGTCCCCCGACGAAGGAGCACCCCATGGACCGACAGACCAAGACCCTCGCGATCGGCGGGGCGGGCATCGCCGCCGCGGTCGCGCTCGGCCTGACCGGCGCCACGATCGCCGGCGCGGCCGACTCCACCTCCACCTCACCGACCTCGACCGCCTCGGCGTCGGCCTCGCCGGGACCCGGCTCGGAGGCGAACGACGGCACCGCCGGCAGCGCGCTGCCGGGTGGAGGCCGCGGCGGGATGATGGACGCCGGCGGCACCCTGACCGCCGAGGCCGCGAGCAAGGCCGTGGCCGCGGCGCAGGCAGCGGTGAGCGGCGGCACGGTGTCCGGCGTCCGCGCCCTGTCCGACGGCACCTACGAGGTCACGGTGACCACCGACGCCGGCCGTGTCGACGTCCTCCTGTCCGCCACCTTCGCCGTGACCGGCACGGAGGAGCACACCGGCGGGTCGGGTGGGGGAGGGATGCCTGGCGGCCGCACGCCACCGGGTGACCAGGACTCGGGCACCGGCTCGAGCAACCCGTCCGACGCCAACGGCACGGGCGCCACGACGACGGGCACCGCCGCGACCGTCTGACCGGGCATCCGCTCGGCCCGTCGCCACGCACCCGCACCCGCGTGATCTGTGTGATCACTGGTGCGGGTGCGCTGCGTGGTGCACAATGTGACGCACAACGGCGCCTGGCGCGCCCGCACAGCTGCACCACCGGCCGCGACCGGTCCCGTCACGAGTTCTGGCGTTGGGGAAGACGTCCACCGCACGTGAAGGAGACCAGGATGTCGTTCCCCATGCCGCGCACCGCCACGCGAGGAGTGGTCTACGTCCACTCCACGCCCAAGGCGCTCTGCCCGCACGTGGTCTGGGCGATCGAGGGAGTCCTCGGCGCCCGCGTCAGCGTGCAGTGGACCGACCAGCCGGCCGGCCCCGGGCTGGTGCGCACCGAGCTCAGCTGGGCCGGCGAGTCCGGCACCGGTGCCCGTCTCGCCTCCGCCCTGCGCGGCTGGGACCACCTGCGCTACGAGGTCACCGAGGAGCCCAGCCCGGGCTGCGACGGCTCGCGCTGGTCGCACACGCCGCGCCTCGGCATCCACCACACGTGGACCTCGGCCAACGGCGACGCCGTCATCAACGAGGACCGCCTGCGCGAGGTCGTCATGCTGGCCCAGGGCAGCTCCGAGGCGATGCAGGAGATGATCGAGGAGCTGCTCGGCCTGGACTGGGACGAGGAGCTCGAGCCGTTCCGCTACGCCGGCGAGGGCGCCTCCGTCCGCTGGCTCCACAAGGTCGGCTGAGCGACCCGAGACCGCCCGCGGACGCACCGGGGTCCTCGGGCCGACATGCCGAAACCTTCAGTGACCTGCCGGTTCCACCCGGCAGGTCACTGAAGGTTTCGGCATCCGGAGGGAAAGTGGGGGCTGCGGGGCTCAGACGCTCTTGACGACGAGCGCGACGTTGTGGCCGCCGAAGCCGAACGAGTTGTTGAGCGCCGCGATGTCGCCGTCGGGCAGCGTGCGGTGCTCGCCGCGCACGACGTCGAGGTCGATCGCCGGGTCGAAGTCCTCGATGTTGATGGCCGCCGGCGCCGTGCGGTGGTGGACCGCCAGCACGGTGAGCAGCCCCTCGAGGGCCCCGGCCGCACCGAGCAGGTGCCCGGTCATCGACTTCGTGGCGCTGACGGGCATCGAGTCGGAGGCCGCCCCGAAGGCCCGCCGGATGGCGTTGGCCTCGGCGACGTCACCGACGGGGGTCGAGGTGGCGTGCGCGTTGATGTGGACGATGTCGGCGTCGGTGAGCCCGGCGCGCTCGACCGCGGCCCGCATCGCCCGCGAGGCGCCGGCGCCCTCGGGCTCGGGGGCGGTGATGTGGTGCGCGTCGGCGGACATCCCGATCGAGGCGAACTCGGCGTAGATGCGCGCGCCGCGGGCCTTCGCGTGCTCGTACTCCTCGAGGACCATGACCGCCGCGCCCTCGCCCATGACGAAGCCGTCCCGGCCGGTGTCGTAGGGCCGCGAGGCGGCGGCGGGGTCGTCGTTGCGGGTCGAGAGGGCCTGCATCTGGGCGAAGCCGGCGAAGCAGATGGGGTGGGTCGCCGCCTCGGTGCCTCCGGCGACGACGACGTCGGCGCGGCCGTCGCGGATCATGTCGTAGGCGGTGCCCATCGACTCCGCACCCGAGGCGCAGGCCGACACGGTGGTGTGCGCGCCGGCGCGGGCGCCGAGCAGCAGCGACACGTTGCCGGACGAGGTGTTCGGCATGAGCATCGGCACGGCCAGCGGGAAGACGCGGCGAAGACCCTTCTCGCGCAGGATGTCCCACTGGTCGAGCAGGGTCCAGACGCCCCCGATGCCGGTGCCGATCGCGACGCCGAGCCGCTCGGGGTCGACCTCGGGGGAGCCGGCGTCCTCCATCGCGGCCTGCGAGGCGATGACGGCGTACTGGGCGCTGGGGTCCATCCGGCGGACCTGCACCTTGGTGAGGACCTCGAGCGGGTCCTGGGCGATGGTGCACGCGAAGTGGACCGGCAGCTCGTGGCGCTCGACCATCTCCTCGGGCAGGGGCTTGGCACCGGACCGGCCCGTGAGGATGCCCTCCCAGGTCTCGGCGATGGTGCCGCCCAGGGGCGTGGTGGCCCCGAGGCCGGTGACGACGACGCGACGCTCGCTCATGGGTGCTGTGGCTCCTCGTGGGGTGCGGGTGGTGGCCCGGCGCGGCCTCCCGGTCGGGGAGGCCGCGCCCGGGGGGTCAGCCCTGGTTGGACTGGATGAAGTTGACCGCGTCGCCGACGGTGGCGAGGTTCTTGACCTCGTCGTCGGGGATGCGGACGCCGAACTTCTCCTCGGCGTTGACGACGATGGTCATCATCGACAGCGAGTCGATGTCGAGGTCGTCGGTGAAGGACTTGTCCATCTGGACCTCGGCCGGGTCCAGGCCGGTCTCCTCGTTGACGATCTCCGCGAGGCCGCTGAGGATCTCCTGCTGGTCTGCCATTGCGCTCTCCTTCGGTGTGGTGGGTGCTGCTCGGCCCGGGTGACCCGTGGGCCCACGGGAGTCAGGGGATGACGACGACCTGCGCCGCGTAGGACAGCCCGGCGCCGAAGCCGATCTGGAGGGCCAGCCCGCCGCTCGGGATCTCACCGTGCCGCACCATGCGCTCCATGGCCAGCGGGACCGACGCCGCGGAGGTGTTGCCTGTGTAGGCGATGTCGCGCGCGATGGGGAGGTCGTCGGGCAGCCCGAGCTTCTTGGCCATCGCGTCGATGATGCGCACGTTGGCCTGGTGCGGGATGAACGCGTCGAGCTGGTCGGCGGTGATGCCGGCGGCGTCGAGGGCCTGCTGGGCGACCGGCGCCATGCCCCAGACGGCCCAGCGGAAGACGGTCTGCCCCGCCATCCCGATGTGCGGCCAGCCGAGGTTCTTCTCGTGGACGTCGATCCAGGACTCGGTCTGCGAGATGGCCTCCCACTGGGCGCCGTCCGAGCCCCAGACGGTCGGGGCGATGCCGACGGTGTCGGACTGGCTGACCACCGCCGCGCCCGCGCCGTCGGCGAAGATGAACGCCGTGCCGCGGTCGTCGAGCGAGGTGAAGTCCGAGAGCCGCTCGACCCCGACGACGAGGACGTTGCGGGCCGTGCCGGTGCGCACCATGTCGGAGGCCAGCGCGATGCCGTGGCAGTAGCCGGCGCAGGCGGCCGAGATGTCGAACGCGGCGCCCTTGGTGCCGAGCCGCTCGGCGAGCATCGGGGCGGCGGCCGGTGTCTGGTACGGCCAGCTGACCGTGGCGACGAGCACGGCGTCGAGGTCCTCGGGGGCGACCCCGGCCATCTCGAGGGCCGGCGTGGCGGCGAACACCGACATGTCGATGACGGACTCGCCCTCGCCGGCGAAGCGCCGCTCGATGATGCCCGAGCGCTCGCGGATCCACTCGTCGGAGGAGTCGATGCGCTCGACGAGCTCGCTGTTGGGGACGACGCGGCGCGGCCGGTAGCCGCCGATGCCGGTGATCCGGGAGTTCGTGACCGGTCCGGCCGAGAGCCGGCCGGTGCCCTTGGGGGTGGGGCTCATGCGGTGTGCTCCTCGAGGAGGGTGCGGGCGGCGTCGAGGTCGTCGGGCGTCTTCACGGCGAGGAGCTCGACGCCCTTGAGCGCGCGCTTGGCGAGGCCGACGAGGGTGCCGGCCGGCGGCAGCTCGATGACGGCCGTGACACCGAGGTCGGCGAAGCGCTCCATGCACAGGTCCCAGCGGACCGGGTTGGAGACCTGCGCCACGAGCCGGTCGAGGACGTCGCGGCCGGAGGTGACGACCTCGCCGTCGCGGTTGGACACGAGCGGGACGGCGGCGTCGGCGGGGGAGAGGTCGGCGGCCGCGGCGGCGAGCGCGTCGACGGCCGGCTGCATGTAGGTGGTGTGGAAGGCGCCGGCGACCTTGAGGGGGATGACCCGGGCCTTCGCGGGGGGCTCGTCGGCGAGGGCCGCGAGGGCGTCGAGGGAGCCGGCGGCGACGACCTGGCCCGCGCCGTTGACGTTGGCCGGGGTGAGGCCGTGGCGCTCGATCGTGGCGAGGACGTCGGCGGGGTCCCCGCCGAGCACCGCGCTCATGCCGGTGGGGGTGGCCGCGCTGGCCTCGGCCATGCCCCGGCCGCGCAGGGCCACGAGGCGCATCGCGTCGTCCTCGGCGAGCACGCCGGCACCGGCGGCAGCGGTGATCTCGCCGACCGAGTGCCCGGCGAGGGCGCCGGGGCGCGCGGCGTCGCCGAGGGCGCGCAGCGCCAGCAGACCCGCTCCGACGAGCAGCGGCTGGGCGACGGCGGTGTCCTTGATCGTCTCCTCGTCCGAGGTGGTGCCGTGGGCGACGAGGTCGACCCCCGCGGCGTCGGAGAGGGCGGTGAGGTGCTCACGCGCACCGGGCAGCTCGAGCCACGGGGCGAGGAACCCCGGGGTCTGCGAGCCCTGGCCGGGACAGACGATGACGATCACGTGTCCCACCCTGTCCCGTGGGCCGTGACCGTTTCGTGACGAGGGAGGACGAACCTCGGGCAGCTGGTTTGTGGGGTTCCCACAAACTGCGCACGCATCAGGGGCGCGGAGTGGCGCGCATCACGGGGCCGAGGCGGTGCAGCGCCAGCGCCAGTCTCACGGTCTGGGCGTCGTGCGGGTCGGTGAGGTCGTAGCCCGTGGCCCTGACGATGCCCGCGAGCCGGTAGCGCACGGTGTTCGGGTGGACGATGAGCGCCCGCGCGGTGCCCTCGACGCCGAGCCCTCCGTCGAGCCAGGCCTCCGCGGTCTCGAGCAGCGAGCCCCCGCTGGCCTCCTCGAGGGGGCGGACGATCCGGGCGGCCAGGGCGTTGCGGGCCGGCAGGTCGCCGAGGAGTGCGCGCTCGGCGAGCAGGTCGTCGGCGAGCACGGGGCGCGGGGCGGCCGGCCAGGCAGGGGCGGCGGTGTGCCCGGAGATGGCGGCCCGGGCGCTGCGGCCCGCGGCGAAGAGGTGCGGCACGGTGGGCCCGACGACGAGCGGGCCGTCGCCGAGGTGGGGGTCGAGGGTCTCGGCGAGCGACATCGGGTCGGTGACCCCGCCCCCGATGCAGACGACGCGCGGGCCGTGGATCGCGACGAGCAGCTCGACCCCGGAGCGGCGGGCCGTGCGGTGCAGCTCGCCGATGACCGTCCCGGTGGCACCGGCCGGCGTCGAGCCGACGACGACGGCGACGCCGCTGACCGCGCCCCAGCCGAGCGCGGCCGCCCGCGACTGCATCGAGTCGTCGGCCTCGCCGCGGATCACGGCGTCGACGACGAGCGACTCGAGGCGGGCGTCCCAGGCACCCCGGGCCTCGGCGGCCTCGGCGTAGACCTCGGCGGCGGCGAAGGCGACCTCGCGGCTGTAGCGCAGGACCGCCTCCCGGGCGGGGCCGCCCTCGCCCGGCGCGGCGATGTCGTGGATCTCGCGCTCGACGACGCCGATGACCGTGCGCAGCAGGCCGAGGGTCTGGGCGAGGCTGATCGAGCGGGTCAGCTCGCGCGGTGCGGTGCCGAAGACGTCGGCGGTGACGGCCGCACGCTCCTGGTCGCCGCCGAACCACTCGATGAAGCTCGAGATGCCGGCCTGCGCGACGAGCCCCACCCACGAGCGGTTCTCGGCCGAGAGGGCGCGGAACCACTCGTGGTCGGCCTCCATCTGGCGCACCGCGGCGGCCCCGAGGTCGCCCGCGGCCCGGGCCACCCGGGCGCGGGTCTCGGCGGAGGCGACGGTCGGCATGCCCGGAGTCTATTTGGAGGTTCCGGACGAGCCGGGTCAGTCGGTGCCGAACTCCATCGCGGCGGCGTCCAGGGCCTGCTCGTCGGTGCCGTCGTGCGTCGGGTTGTCGGTGATCCGGTCGTAGCCGCCGGCCGGCAGCTCGCCGAAGAGGGTGCCGTTCTCGACGAGCAGCTGGCCCTGGTCGACCGGCTGGTTCGCGTAGAGCTCGAGCTTGGCGCGGCTGTCGGCGATGTCGAGGTTGCGCATCGTCAGCTGGCCGATCCGGTCGCCGGGGCCGAACGCGGCGTGCTCGACGCGCTCCATCGACAGCTTGTCCGGGTGGTAGCTGAAGTTCTCGCCGCGGGTGTCGACGATCGAGTAGTCCTCGCCGCGCCGCAGCCGCAGGGTCACCTGGCCGGTGACGACCGAGGCGATCCAGCGCTGGATGGCCTCGCGCAGCATCAGGCTCTGCGGGTCGAGCCAGCGGCCCTCGTAGAGCAGCCGGCCGAGGCGCCGACCCTCGGTGTGGTAGTTCGCGATCGTGTCCTCGTTGTGCACCGCGTTGAGGAGCCGCTCGTAGGCGATGTGCAGCAGGGCCATGCCCGGCGCCTCGTAGATGCCGCGCGACTTGGCCTCGATGATGCGGTTCTCGATCTGGTCCGACATCCCGAGCCCGTGCCGGCCGCCGATGGTGTTGGCCTCGTGGACGAGCGCGACCGGGTCGAGCTCGCGGCCGTTGATCGCGACCGGGCGGCCCTCGGCGAAGGCGATGGTCACGTCCTCCGGCTCGATGGCGACCGAGGCGTCCCAGAACTTCACCCCCATGATCGGCTCGACGACCTCCATCGACTCCTCGAGGTGCTCGAGGGTCTTGGCCTCGTGGGTCGCGCCCCAGATGTTGGCGTCGGTCGAGTAGGCCTTCTCCTGGCTCTGCCGGTAGGGCAGCTCGCGCTCGATGAGCCAGGCGCTCATCTCGTGGCGGCCGCCGAGCTCGTGGACGAAGTCGGCGTCGAGCCACGGCTTGTAGACGCGCAGGTTCGGGTTGGCCAGCAGCCCGTAGCGGTAGAACCGCTCGATGTCGTTGCCCTTGAAGGTCGAGCCGTCGCCCCAGATCTCGACGTCGTCGGCGTGCATCGCCCGCACGAGCAGGGTGCCCGTGACGGCCCGGCCCAGGGGGGTGGTGTTGAAGTAGGTGCGCCCCCCGGTGCGGATGTGGAACGCACCACAGGCCAGGGCCGAGAGCCCTTCCTCGACGAGGGCGCTGCGGCAGTCGACGAGGCGGGCCAGCTCGGCGCCGTACTCGCCCGCCCGGGCCGGCACGGTGTCGATCTCGGGCTCGTCGTACTGGCCGAGGTCGGCGGTGTAGGTGCAGGGCACCGCACCCTTCTCGCGCATCCACGCGACGGCGACGGAGGTGTCGAGGCCTCCGGAGAAGGCGATGCCGACGCGCTCGCCGACGGGCAGGGAAGTCAGGACCTTGGACACGATGCAAGCATATACAGAACGCTGCATACTTCCCAAGTCGGGTCCAGGTGGCCCCGACCCCGTCCGCCGGGCTCAGTCCGCGGAGCCGAGGACCTCGTCGATGCGGCGGACCTTGGACCCGAGCATCCCGGTGTGCCCGGGCCGGATGTCGGCCTTGACGACGAGCGAGACGCGCGGGTGCCGGGCGGTCATCGCGTCGACGCACTCCTTGAGCACGCCGAACACCTCGTCCCACTCACCCTCGATGTTGGTGAACATCGAGTTCGTCTCGTGCGGCAGCCCGGAGGCCCGGACGATGCCGACCGCCTCGGCGACGGCCTCGGCGTAGGAGCCGGTGTCGTCCGGGCTCGCGGGGGCGATGCTGAACGCGACGATCATCGAGCGTCCCGCCTCAGCTCTCGCCGCCCGCGTTGCCCGAGGACCCCGCCGTCACGTCGTGCAGCCGGTACCGGCGCGCGGCCTCGAGGGGCACCGAGCGCTCGACCTCGCCGCGGTCGGCGAGCGCCTGGAGGGCGCGCACCGCCATCGACGGGCCGTCGATGTGGAAGTAGCGGCGGGCGGCGGGACGGGTGTCGGAGAAGCCGAACCCGTCGGCCCCGAGCGAGGTGAAGTCGCCGGGCACCCACTGGCGGATCTGGTCCTGGACGGCCCGCATGTAGTCGGACACGGCGACGACCGGACCCTGGCGGTCGCGCAGCTTCTGGGTCACCCACGGCACCGGGGCCTCGGTCTCCGGGTGGAGGAACGCGGCCTCGTCGCAGGCGAGCCCGTCGCGGCGCAGCTCGTTCCAGGACGTCACTGACCAGACGTCGGCAGCGACGTGCCAGTCGTTGCGCAGGAGGTCCTGGGCCTCGAGCGCCCACGGCATGCCGACGCCGGAGGCGAGCAGCTGGACCCGCGGTGCGTCGTCGGGCAGGCCCGCCGTCGAGCCCTCGGCGTACAGGTACATGCCCTTGATGACGCCCTCGCGGTCGAGGTCCTCCGGCTCGGCCGGCTGGTGCATCGGCTCGTTGTAGACCGTGAGGTAGTAGATGACGTTGCGCTGCTCGTCGGTGAGCGAGTCGTCGGTGCCGTACATCCGGTGCAGGCCGTCCTGCACGATGTGCGCGATCTCGTAGGCGAACGCCGGGTCGTAGTGCACGACGGCCGGGTTCGTCGAGGCGAGCAGCGGGCTGTGCCCGTCGGCGTGCTGGAGTCCCTCGCCGGTGAGCGTCGTGCGACCGGCGGTGGCCCCGATGAGGAAGCCGCGCGTCATCTGGTCGGCGGCGGCCCAGATCGAGTCGCCGGTGCGCTGGAACCCGAACATCGAGTAGAAGACGTAGATCGGGATCATCGGCTCGCCGTGCGTGGCGTAGCTCGACCCGACCGCCGTGAAGGCCGCCATCGACCCGCCCTCGTTGATGCCGAGGTGGAGGATCTGCCCGTCGGTGGCCTCGCGGTAGGCGAGCATCAGCTCGGCGTCGACCGGCGTGTAGCGCTGGCCGTGCGGGTTGTAGATCTTGATCGTCGAGAAGAAGCTGTCCATCCCGAAGGTGCGGGCCTCGTCGGGGATGATCGGCACGATCCGCTTGCCGAACTCCTTGTCGCGCATGAGGTCCTTGAGCAGCCGGACGAACGCCATCGTCGTGGCGACCTCCTGCTTGCCCGAGCCCTTCTTCACCTGCGCGTAGGCCGAGCCGTCGGGCAGGTGGATGGGGATGTGCTTCGAGCGCCGCTCCGGCAGACCGCCGCCGAGCTTGCTGCGCCGCTCGAGCGCGTACTGGATGACCTCGTCGTCGGCGCCGGGGTGGAAGTACGGCGCGTTGTACGGGTCCTTCTCGAGCTGGGCGTCGTCGACGGGGATGCCCAGGCTGTCGCGCAGGGCCTTGAGGTCGTCGAGGCTGAGCTTCTTCATCTGGTGGGTCGCGTTGCGCCCGGCGAAGCCCTTGCCGAGGCCGTAGCCCTTGATGGTCTTCGCGAGGATGACGGTCGGCTGGCCGGTGTGGCCCATCGCGGCCTTGTACGCGGCGTAGACCTTGCGGTAGTCGTGGCCGCCGCGCTTGAGCTTCCACCAGATGTCGTCGTCGGACCAGTCCTCGACCATCTTGCGCGTGCGGGGGTCGCGGGCGAAGAAGTTGTCGCGGACGTGCTTCCCGTCATTGGCGCGGAAGGTCTGGTAGTCGCCGTCCGACGTGGAGTTCATGAGGTGGACGAGCGCACCGTCGCCGTCGGCGGCCAGCAGCGGGTCCCAGCCGCGTCCCCAGACGACCTTGATGACGTTCCAGCCCGCGCCGCGGAAGAAGGCCTCGAGCTCCTGGATGATCTTGCCGTTGCCGCGCACCGGGCCGTCGAGCCGCTGGAGGTTGCAGTTGACGACGAAGGTGAGGTTGTCGAGCTCCTCCTGCGCCGCGAGCTGGAGCAGGCCGCGGGACTCGGGCTCGTCCATCTCGCCGTCCCCGAGGAAGGCCCAGGTGTGCTGCTGGCTGGTGTCCTTGACGCCCCGGTTGTGCAGGTACTTGTCGAACTGTGCCTGGTAGATGGCGTTCATCGGGCCCAGGCCCATCGAGACCGTCGGGAACTCCCAGAAGTCGGGCATGAGCCGCGGGTGCGGGTAGCTCGGCAGCGCGAGCGGGGCGCCGTCGACGACGTGGCTGTGCTCCTGGCGGAAGCCGTCGAGCCGGTCCTCGCTGATCCGGCCCTCGAGGAAGGCCCGGGCGTACATGCCGGGGGAGGCGTGGCCCTGGAAGAAGATGTGGTCGCCGCCGCCGGGGTGGTCCTTGCCGCGGAAGAAGTGGTTCATCCCCACCTCGTAGAGCGTCGCGGCCGAGGCGTAGGTGGAGATGTGCCCACCGACCCCGATGCCGGGCTTCTGCGCGCGGTGCACGACCATCGCGGCGTTCCAGCGCAGCAGGGCGCGGAAGCGGCGCTCGACGTCCTCGTCGCCCGGGAACCACGGCTCCTGCTCGGGGCTGATCGTGTTGACGTAGTCGGTGGTCGTCAGCGACGGGACACCGACCTGCATCGCGCGGGCCCGCTCGAGGAGGCGCAGCATGAGGTAGCGCGCCCGCATCCGGCCCGGGCCGTCGATGACGGCGTCGAGGCTGTCGAGCCACTCCTCGGTCTCGGTCGGGTCGATGTCCGGCAGGTGCGTCGGGATGCCGTTGAGGATCGGTCCGACGTCTTCGTGGAGGGCCACGCGCTCGTCCTTTCAGCGGTCGCGAACCGCGCCCCTGGGTCGAGGGCCGGTCCGCCCATCTTTCACCCACGCGAGGCTTCCATCACAACTCGGGGTCGGGCTACTGGACGGTACGGCGAACCTCAGCCGGTCCCGACGACCCGGTCGGGGCGTGCGTAGACCGAGAAGCGGCCCTCCCGGGTGAACGCCAGGAGCGTGACTCCGGCGTCGGTGGCGAGCTCGACGGCCAGCGAGGTCGGCGCCCCGACGGCCACCACCGCGGGGATGCCGACGACCGCCGCCTTCTGCACGATCTCGAAGCTGGCCCGGGCGCTGACGACGAGCACGGTTCCGGCGAGGGGCAGCTCGCGCTCGCGGGCCAGGGCGCCGACCACCTTGTCGACGGCGTTGTGCCGGCCGACGTCCTCGCGGACGGCGAGCAGCCCGCCGTCCGGGGTGGCCACGGCGGCGGCGTGCACGCCGCCGGTGCGCTCGAAGACCGGTTGCCTCTCGCGCAGCGCGTCGGGGAGACCGGCGAGCACCGCGGCGTCGAGCGTGACGGGGTCGGCGGCCACGTCGAAGCGGCTCGCGGTGCGCACGGCGTCGAGCGAGGCCGCGCCGCAGACACCGCAGGCGCTGGTCATCGTCTCGGTGCGCTCGCGGGCCGGCCCCAGGAGCTCGACGCCGGGGGAGAGGGCGGCCTCGACGACGTTGAAGGTCGGCGAGCCGTCGGGGCCGACGTCGGTGCAGTGCATCATCGTCGCGACGTCGCGGGCCGAACCGACCATCCCCTCGGTGAGCAGGTGGCCCAGCGTGAGGTCGAAGTCGTCGCCGGGGGTACGCATCGTCGTCGTCACGGGCTGCTCGCCGACCCGGACCTCGAGCGGCTCCTCGACGGCCACGGTGTCGGGACGGATCACGACCCCACCCCGCCCGACGTCGACGCGCGTTCGGGGCACTCGTGTCGTCACCCGGCCCATGAGCGCATCCAAACACACCGGGCGCCGGGTGTGCCCGGGCGCGTCGGAGCACTGGGGCAGACTGGGAGCCATGACCGACCCGGCCCCGCCGAGCCCGCCCACGACCCCGGATGCCCGGGCCACCCCCGGCCCCGAGGTGACGTTGCGCGGCGGCGACCTCGGCTGGCGGCCGGTCGCGCCGGCCCTGGCCACGGTGCGCCTCATCGTCCTCGGCGCGGTGCTCGTGCTGCCGCTGCTGGCCACGGTCGTCGTCGCGCTGCTCGTCACCCCCTGGGTGTGGCTCGGCACCCTCGCCCTCGTCGTCGCCGGGCTCTGGGGCCTCTGGGTGATCCGGCGCCAGGTGTCGGCCATCTCGTGGGTCGAGCTCGACGAGGAGATCGTCATCCGCAAGGGCCGGGTCTTCCGCAGCCTCGTCAGCGTGCCGTACGGGCGCCTCCAGTACGTCGACATCCAGTCCGGGCCGCTCGCCCGGGCCTTCGGCATCGCCTCGTGCGAGATCCACACCGCCTCGCCCGAGAGCGGCGGCTCGCTGCCGGGCCTGCCGACCGCCGAGGCCGAGGCCTTGCGCACCCGCCTCGCCGCCCGCGGCGAGGCCCAGCGGGCGGGCCTGTGACCGACCCGCAGGTCGCTCCCGACGTCACGCCGGACGACGGCTGGCAGCGGCTGCACCCCCTCTCGCCGCTGCTGCGCGGTGGGGTCGTCCTGCTCGCGGTCCTCGGCTACCTCGTCAGCCAGCTCGTCGACACCCTCTTCCAGTCCTTCGACCCCGAGCAGCTGATCCCCGGGGCGTCGGTCGAGGAGCCCGACGGCAGCTGGTCGGTCACGTCGCACCCACTGCTCGCCCTCGGCGCCCTGGTCGTCGTCATCGCGGTGGTCGGGGGCGTCAGCTGGGTCAGCTGGCGGTTCGCCCGCTTCCGGGTGGCCGGCGGGCAGGTCGAGCTGCGCACCGGCGTGCTGTTCCGCCAGCACCGCCAGGTACCGCTCGAACGCGTGCAGGCGGTCGAGACGACCCGGCCGATCCTCGCCCGGCTGCTCGGGCTGAGCCAGGTCGTCGTGCAGTCGGCCGGCGGCTCGGACTCCCACCTCACCCTGGCCTTCCTCGCCGCCGACCGCGCGGAGGAGGTGCGGGCCCACCTGCTCGACCTCGCCGGCCGCTCCGACGAGCACGGCGCGCCGCAGCGTGCGCCGTCCATCGCCCCCGGTGGTCCGGCGGCGGAGGGAGCCGCGCCGCCCGCGACCCCGGCGAGCGGCGTCCCGGAGCAGACCGAAGCGCTCGTGCGCGTGCCGAACGGCCGGCTCTTCGTCGCGACGATCCTCCACGGGTCGACGATCGTCCTCGGGGTCCTGCTCGTCGGGGCGGCGCTGACGGTGGGCATCGCCGAGGCCGGGCTCAAGGTCCTCGCGGGGGCGCCGGCCCTCATCCCCGTCGTGTTCGGCCTCGGGGTCAGCCGGGTCAAGGAGCTCCTCGTCCACGGGAACTTCGCCATCGCCCGCACGGCGACGGCACTGCGGGTGCGGCACGGGCTGACCGACCTGCGCAACGCCACCGTGCCGCTGCACCGCGTCCAGGCCGTCGAGGTGCTCCAGCCGCTGTGGTGGCGCCCGTGGGGCTGGTGGCGGGTACGGGTCAACGTCGCCGGGGTGCACGGCGGGGACGGCGACGACGACGAGACGGTGCTGCTCCCCGTCGGCACGGCGGCCGAGGCGATGACCGTGCTCTCCGCCCTCGGGGCCCACCCCGAGGACCCGGTCCTCCTCGAGGCGCTGCACGGCGACGGTGGGGAGGCGGGCTGGACCGGCCCGCCCGCGTCCGCGCGCTGGCTCGACCCGTGGTCGTGGCGGCGCACGGGGTACGCCCTGGCCGCGCAGGCCCTCTACGTCCGGCGCGGGCGCTGGACCCGGCGCGCCGTGGTCGTCCCGCACGCCCGGGTGCAGTCGCTCGCGCTGCACCAGGGACCGCTGCAGTCCCGGCTCGGCCTGACGAGCGCCACCGTGGTCTCGACACCCGGCCCGGTCGACGCCTCGGTGCCCCACCTCGACGCCGCGGGGGCCGAGCGCTTCCTCGAGGTCGTGGGGGAGCGGGCCCGGGAGGCGCGCCGCCTCGTCGGGGCGAGCACGTCCCACGACGCGGCCCGCGGCGGCGAGCCTCTTGCACCCGACCCGGCACCGTTGGTGGACTAGGCACCTGCAGGGCTTCCGACCATGAGAGGTTTGACCGCGTGAACACCCCCGCCCCGCCCCCGGTGGACCCCGGGTCGACCGTGTCCGCCGCCGTGGAGCGGCTCGGGTTCGCCCCCGAGCAGGTCGTCCAGGAGTTCGGCTGGGACGACGACGTCGACGACTCCTTCCGCTTCGCCGTCGAGGACCGGTGCGGTGCTGAGCTCGAGGACGACGAGTACACCGGCGTCGCCGACGCCGTGCTGCTCTGGTTCCGCTCCGAGGACGGTGACCTCGGCGACGCGCTCGTCGACATGGTGGGTGTCCTCGACGACGGCGGCTTCGTCGTCCTGCTCACCCCGCGCGGCGAGGCGGGCGAGGTCGACCCGAGCGACATCGACGAGGCGGCGGTCGTCACCGGCCTGCACCTCGCCGGCACCTTCAACGCCGCCGAGGGCTGGCGGGCGCACAAGCTCGTGGCCCCTCGCGGCGGTCGACGCTGACGCGGTGACACACACCACGGGGGGTATGGGGGCTCGGGGACGACTCGGCACCGGGGGACTGGCAGGATGACTCCATGACCGCAGCGCCCCGCCCGCTCGCCGTCGGCGACCTCGCCCCGGACTTCACCCTCCGGGACCAGAACGGCGCCGACGTGTCGCTGTCGGCGCTCACGGCGGAGAAGAACGTCGTCGTCGTCTTCTACCCGTGGGCCTTCTCGGGCATCTGCACCGGCGAGCTCGACGAGATCCGCGACCACCTCGAGCGGTTCGTCTCCGACGACCTCCAGGTCGTGTGCATCTCCTGCGACGCGGTCTTCAGCGTGCGTGCCTGGGCCGACATCCAGGGGTACTTCTTCCCGCTGCTCTCCGACGCGTGGCCCCACGGTGCGGTCGCCCGCGCCTACGGGGTCCTCAACGAGAGCACCGGAGCCGCCCAGCGCGGCACCTTCCTCGTCGACCGTGGCGGCCGCATCGCCTGGACCCTCGTCAACGGCCCGGGGGAGCGCCGCGACTTCTCGGCCCTGCCCTCGGAGGTCGCCGCGCTCGTCGGCTGAGCCGTACCTGC
>JAESFK010000634.1_pt1 | contig 15724 bp, 16 predicted proteins | sample 9269391 | NCBI WGS metagenome assembly JAESFK01 (sample SAMN14506231, study PRJNA617097) | algae metagenome | isolation source: Drouetiella hepatica UHER 2000/2452 and co-occurring heterotrophs from... | place: Slovakia: Slovak Paradise National Park, Hrabusice, Kosice Region | collected 2000-01-01
CCCCAAGCGGGGGAGAGGAGGAAGAAGGGCAATGCCTCACGATGGGCTCAGCCGGCCAAGGTTTGGCGGCGGGTTCTTGGCGTTGTCGGGGGGCAGGCTGCCATGGTCCGCCTGATGCACCATCAGCAGTTCGAACCAGCGCGTGCGGTACTGCTGGTTCACCTCGACGCGGAATTGGTGACCCGGCCCCCGTTCGGCGAACTCGCGCTGCAATTCGCTGCGCAGGCCGAACGGCGTCCGCGCACCAGCTTGGCCGATATAGACGATGGCGGCATCGGCGTCGGCAACCTGGTAGACGCCGAGTTGGCCTGGCAGGCGCTGCGCGGTTTCCGCGGTCAGCGGCTGCCAGGGTTTGTCGAGGCGCAGCTGCAGGGCCATGGCTACTTGCCCTGGAACTTCGCGGTGCGCTTCTCCAGCCGCGCCTTCATGCCTTCCTGCGCGTCCTGGCTCTTCATGGCTGCCTGCACGAGAGCGTCGACATCGTCGTGTTCGATGCCGTCGCGAAACTCGAGCTGCTTCACCGTGAGCGCCTTCATGGCCTTGAGCGACAGCGGCGCGTTGGCGGCCAGCCGGTCGACGACCTTCGACGCTTCGGCCTCGAGCTGGTCGGCCGGCACGCAGCGGGCGATCAGGCCCAGCGCATGCAGCTTGGTCGACGGCAGCGGGTCGCCCAGCAGCAGCATCTCGCGCGTCGTCACCGGCCCCAGCACTTCCATCAGCTTCTTCGCCAGGAACCAGTTGGGAGCCAGGCCGACCTGGGCCAGCGACATGCCGAAGCGCGCCTTATGGCTCGCCACGACGAGATCGCAATGGAGCGCCAGCTCGTTGCCGCCCGCGATGGCATCGCCATGGACGACCGCAACGACGGGCAGGGGACAGAGCTCGACCGCGCGCAGCATTACCTCGATGCCGCTGGCACTGCCGCCGCCGATGGTCTCGCGCCGTTCGGCCATGTCGAGACCGGCACAGAATACCTCGCCCTTGCCGCGGATTACGACGACACGATCCTCGGCCGCGACCGGCGCCTGCAGCGCCTCGATCATCTCGCGCATCAACTCGCTGTCGAGCGCGTTGCGCTTCTCCGCCCGGTTCATCCAGATGGTTTTGACCGGGCCGTTCTTCTCGATGATGACCTTGCTCATGGCGATCACTCCGGCTCGATGCCGGCGGCCTTGATCTCCTTGGTCCACCACGCCGTCTCGCTCTTCACGTAAGCGGCGAACTGGTCGAGGGCGAGCGGGGCGATCTCCATGCGGCCCTGCGTCATCGCCTTGGCGGTGGCCGGGTCCTTCAGCGCCTCGGCGATCGCGTCGGCCAGGACCTTCTGGACGTCCTTCGGCGTCGCCGCCGGCGCGAACACGGCCAGCCAGTAGACCAGCGAATAGCCTGGCACGGCTTCGGCAATTGCCGGCAGGTTGGGGGTGACCGTCGTCCGCTTCGGTCCCGTGGTCGCGAGCCCGCGCACGCGGCCGGCCTCGATCTGGGTCAGCGCCTGCGGCAGGTCGGGAAACATCACCTGGACCTGGCCCGAGGCCACGTCGCCCAGCGCCTGCGGACTGGCCTTGTAGGGCACCCGCTCCATCTTCACGCCGGCCAGCTTGTTGAACATCTCGCCCGAGAGGCGCTGGGAGGCGCTGGCCTCGGCGTAGTTGAGCTTGCCCGGGTTCTTCCGGGCGTAGTCGACCAGCTCGGCGGTCGTCTTCACCGGCAGGTCGTTGTTCACGACCAGCGCGTTGACGCCCATCACGCAGCGCATGATCGGCGCGAAATCCTTCTCGATATCGTAGCTCAGCTTCTTGAACAGGGCGCCGTTGGCGGCGTTCGTCGTGTTGGTGCCCATCAGAAGCGTGTAGCCGTCGGCCGGCGCGGTGGCGACGGCGGAGGCCCCGAGCTGACCGCTGGCGCCCGGCTTGTTCTCGATCACGACCGGCTGCTTCAGGATGTCCTGCAACTTGGCGCCGAGGCCGCGCGCCGTCAGGTCGGTGGCGCTGCCGGCCGCGAAGGGCACGACGATCCTGATCGGCTTGGTGGGATAGGCTTGAGCCAGGGCGGCCTTGGACAAAGAACCAGCGGCCAGCGCGGCGGCGCCGGCCAGGGTCGTACGACGGTTGAGTTTCACGTTTCCTCCTGAGGCCTCGTTCGGCCGGTGCCCGTTTTAGCGGCCCGGCGCGACGAGGCAAAGGAGGGCACGGTCACATGAAGAGCTTTTCCGCCTTGCGGTCGGCGTAGAGCCCGGCCACGAACTCGGCGTAGCCGTTGTAGAGCAGGGTCGGGATGCGCTGCTCGCTGCCCAGCGGCTTCTCCGTCGCCTGGCTCCAGCGGGGATGGGCGACCTCGGGATTCACGTTGGCCCAGAAGCCGTATTCGCTGGACTGCAGCCCCTCCCAGAACGTCTTGGGCTTCTTGTCGGTGAACTCGACGCTGACGATCGATTTCACGTTCTTGAACCCGTACTTCCACGGCGCGACGAGGCGCAACGGCGCGCCATTCTGCTTCGGCATCGGCTTGCCGTAGAGGCCGGTGGCGATGAAGGCGAGGTCGTTCATCGCCTCGTCCATCGCCAGCCCCTCGGTGTAGGGCCACGGATACAGAGGATCGCGCTGCTCGCGCATCACCGAGGGCCGGGACAGGGTTTTCATGACGATGAACTTGGCGCTGCCGAGCGGCTTGCACAGTTCGACGAGCGAGCGCACCGGAAAGCCGGTCCACGGCACGATCATCGACCAGGTCTCGACGCAGCGATGGCGATAGACCCGCTCCTCGAGCTGCACCCTGGCCAGGAGATCGTCGATGCCGATCTCGAACGGCTTCTCGACCATGCCGCCGACCTTGATCGTCCACGGCCGGACCTCGAGCTTCTGGGCGTCGCGCCAGATGCTCTTGTCGGTGCCGAACTCGTAGAAGTTGTTGTAGGTGGTGGCCAGCTTCTCGGCCGTCATCGGCGTCGGCACGCCGTACCGGTCGTTGCGCCTCGCCGGATACAGGCCGGCCGACGGATCGACCGACTTGTCCTGCGCCATGAGCTGGCCGGGCAGGGCGATCGAGGCGGCGCCGAGCCCCATGGCCCGCACCATCGCACGGCGGTTGAGGTAGTGGCTTTCCGAGGTCGTCTTCGACTCCGGAAGCTCCCAGCCTTTCATGCGCTTGATCAGCATCGTTCCTCGCTCCTGTTTACGCCGGTGCCTCTAGTTGGGCCCGGCGGCGGACGGTGGCAAATCAACCCTGCTCACTGCCCCGTGACGCCGGCTATGGCTGTGAGTTGGTCACATCCAGCAGGGTCGGCCACATGACGTCGCGCCAGGCATTGTTGCCGACCGCGGTGAAGGTGATCTGTCCGCCCTGAACGAGGAAGAAGCGCGGCGTCTCGGCCCCCTGTTCGATGCCGACCTGGCTCATCAGGAAGGCGTCGAGCACCCAACGCAGGTCCGCGGGCCAGCTCGCGGGCTTCAGCAGGAGCGCAGGCGTCTTCGGGAACACCACGCGGTAGTCGACCTTCTGGAAAACCGGGGCCTGCTTGAAGAGCGGCTCCCATTGCGTACGCCAGACCTTGCAGGCTTCCGACGTCTCGTCGCCGGCGAAGATCAGCAGGGGCTTCATCGTGCCCTGCGCGCTGGCAGTGCGCATCAGGCCCGCCATGGCGGCCAATGACAGGCCCCCCGCGATCACACCACGTCTCTTGAACATCAATCCACGTCCCCCTCGTGAGAGATCCCACGAGGGCAATATGGAACAATGCCGGCCGGTCGGAAACTAGGCCTTGGTGCCGGTCAGTTCCTCGATCTTCGGCCACATCTTGTCCTTCCAGCCGCCGTTGCCGGTGACCGTGAGGATGATCTTGCCGTCCTGGAACAGGATGAAGCGCGGGGTCGCGTTGGGACTCTTCTTGCCATCCTCGCTGGCCAGGAAGGCAGCCCGGATGGGTCTCGCCGGCGCGGGCCAGCTTTCGTCGACCATCAGCAGGTCTGCATTGGCCGGATGAACCACTTGGTAGTCCATCTTCTTGAAAGCGGCCGACTTGAGGAAATCAGGCTCGGACTGGGCACGCCAGATCTTGCAGCCGCCTCAAAGTTCGTGGCCGACGAACACCAGCGTCGGGCGCCCAGACTGGGCACTGGCGACGCGGGCCAGTGACGATGCGGCAGCCACCACCAGGCCACCCACCACCAAAGACCGTCTGTTGAACATGAACATCACTCCCGTGGAACCATTCCACGGGGCGAATATGAGAGGCCGGTCGACGGGGGAGAAGCGCCATCGGTCCGGCCTCACCGCCTTGTGACCCGAGCGGAGGCCGCCCTCAGGCGGCCTGGCGCTTCTTCGTCTCCTCGACGATGCGGTCGGCGGTCCGTCCAGCCAGTTCCTGCAGGTGGTCGAACGCCGCGCGGAAAGTGCCGATGCCCTGGGTCACGGACCGGATCTCCACGATCATGTCGGCGATCTCCGCCTCGGGAATCAGGGCCGAGACCTCGTCCCATCCCGACCAGTCCGGCCGGGCATCGTAGCCCAGAAGCTGCCCCCGGCGTCCCGAGATCAGCCGCTGCAGCCGCGGTGTCGACTCGGACGGTCCGGCGACCGTGACCCGCAGAATGGGCTCGAGCAGGACCGGCTTGCACTTGGGCATGGCCTCGCTCATGGCGATGCGCGCGGCCATCTTGAACGACATCTCGGAACTGTCGACGGCATGGTACTGGCCGTCGAACAGCGTCGCCTCGAGGTCGACCACGGGCTGTCCGAGCGGCCCGTCCTTCAGGTATTCGCGCAACCCTTCCTCGACGGCCGGAATGAAGTTGCGGGGCACCACGCCGCCCACGATCCGGTCGACGAAGCGGAAGCCCGACCCACGCGGCAAGGGCTTGATCTCGACCTTGATGTCGGCGAACTGGCCGTGTCCGCCGGTCTGGCGCTTGTAGCGGGCATGCTGCTGCGTGCCCGCCTGGATGGTCTCGCGATAGGCGACGCGCGGCGTCGAGGTCTCGATCGCGACGTTGTAACGCCCGGCCAGCTTGTCGACGGCGACCTTGAGGTGCATCTCGCCCTGGCCCCTGAGCAGCAACTCATGTGTCTCGCCGCGCTGCTCGAAGGAGAGCGACGGATCTTCCTCGACGATCTTCTGGAGCGCGCCCGAAAGCTTCACCTCGTCGTTCCGGTTGCGGGCTGAGAGGGCCAGGCCGAAGACAGGAGCGTCGGCTGCAGGGAAATCCGCCGAGGCGGCGATCCCCGCGGCACTGAGGATGTGACCCGACGACAGCGCCTCGACCTTGGCCAGGGCCACGATCTCGCCGGCGCGCGCCCCGGCGATCTTGTCGAGCCTCTGCCCGAACGGACGCAGGATCGAGCCGATCCGCTGCCCGCCGACGGACTGGCCTTCGGTGAGCGTCCCGGACCAGATGCGGCAGAGCGAGAGCTTTCCGGCGTGGCTCTGATGCAGGACCTTGAAACACTCGGCTGTCGGAGCGTCGTCCGCAGGCAGGGCGCGCCGCCGCGCGGTCTGCTCGACGAAGGGCGTATCGTGGCGCAGCGCCTTCAGGAGGCGCCGCACGCCGTTCTCCCGGTCGCCCGCGCCGAGCAGGACCGGTGCGATCTGGTCGGTGCAGAACTCGTCGTGCAGATCTCGGTAGATCAGCGATTTCTCGGGCGCGATATCCTCGATGAGCTGGTCCAGGAGCGCATCGTCGAACTCCGAGAGCGTCTCCAGCATGTCGCGGCGCGCCTCGGCCTCGCGCGGCAGTACTTCTGCCGGCATCTCGATCAGGTCGGACGCGCCGCTGCTCCTGTACCGATAGGCGCGCTCGCTCACGAGATCGACATAGCCCACCGTTTCCTCGCTGCCGTCGGCGGCGGCGCGGCGGATCGGCACCTGTCGCAGCACCAGCTTGCGCTGCGACACCGACTGCAGCGCCGACAGCAGGTCGCGCACGCGGACCTCGGCGGAGTCGATCTTGTTGACGAAGAGGATGTGCGGGATGTGCCGGTCCTCGATCTGTTTCAGGAGCGGCGTCAGCGCCATCACCCGCTCGGGCGAGGGCTCGCAGACGAGGACGGCGGTATCGCACACCGCAAGCGCGGCGAAGGCATCGTGCTGGAATTCGATCGAGCCCGGCACGTCGAGGAAGGTCCACTGGTCGCCGAGATAGTCGACCGAGGCGACGTTGATCTCGGTGCCCATGCAGCGCTTGCGCGCTTCGGCGGCGCCGTCGCCGATGGACGTGCCGGCGCGCGTCGAGCCGCGCCGGCCGATGGCTCCGGTCGCGTAGAGAATGCTTTCGAGCAGGCTGGTCTTGCCCGACAGATACGGCCCGCACAGCGCCACCACGCGATGCGCGCCGCTGCCTGGTCTGCCGCCGGTGATCGTCTCCGTCCTGAACTCGGCCATGACAACGTCCTCCTTCTTCGCAGAAAGCGCAGAAGCCCCGGACGAAAGTCGCGGAATAGACGTTACGCTTCCGAACGATCAGCCGGAGCGAAGCCCACTTGTCATGAAAATCGTTTCACCCCCGCCCAGACGAGTCAAACGCCGGGCGGGGATGAAATAGGTCAGCAGTCCTTACGAAAGTGCGGCGCAGGCGCGCTGGATGCGACGGCCCGCTTCCTCCAGCAGTTCCGTCGCCGTGGCGTAGGAGATGCGGAAGGCCGGGCCCTGCCCGAACGCCGAACCCTGGACCACCGAGAGGCCTTCGGCTTCGAGCAGGTAGTTCACGAAGTCGGTGTCGTCCTTGATGACCTTGCCGTCGGGCGTCTTCTTGCCGATCAGGCCGGCACAGGACGGATAGACATAGAAGGCGCCCTCGGGACGCGGGCACTTGATGCCGTTGGTCTGGTTCAGCATCGACACGATCAGGTCGCGGCGCTGCTTGAAGATCGCGACGTTCTTCGCGATGAAATCGGTCGGGCCGTTGAGGCCGGCCACCGCGGCCGCCTGGCTGATCGAACTGGCGTTCGACGTGCTCTGCGACTGCACCGTGATCATGGCATCGATCAGCTTCTGCGGGCCCGCGGCGTAGCCGATACGCCAGCCGGTCATGCTGTAGGCCTTCGAGACGCCGTTCATGGTCAGGGTGCGGTCGTACAGGCGCGGCTCGACCTGGGCCGGCGTGAAGAACTCGAAGTCGTCGTAGACGAGCTTCTCGTACATGTCGTCGGTCAGGATGTGCACGTGCGGATGCTTCAGCAGGACGTCGCACAGGCCGCGGAGGTCGGCCTTGGAGTAGGCGGCCCCCGTCGGGTTGCTGGGCGAGTTCAGGATGATCCACTTGGTCTTGGGCGTGATGGCGCGGTCGAGATCTTCCGGCGTCAGCTTGAAGCCGTTCTCCTCCCGGCACTGCACGATGACCGGCGTGCCCTCGCCGAACAGCACCATCTCAGGGTACGAGACCCAGTAGGGCGCCGGCACGATGACCTCGTCACCCGGATTCAGCGTCGCCAGCATGGCGTTGAAGATGATCTGCTTGCCGCCCGAGGTGACCACGGTCTGCGACGGCTTGTACTCGAGGCCATGGTCGCGCTTCATCTTCGCGACGATCGCCTGGCGCAGTGCGGGGGTTCCCGGCACCGCGGTGTACTTGGTGTCATTGTTGCGGATCGCCTGGATCGCCGCTTCCTTGATGTGGTCGGGCGTCGGCATGTCCGGCTCGCCGGCGGCCAGGCCGATCACGTCTTTGCCCGCCGCCTTCATCTCCAGGAACTTGCCCTGCGCGGCATTGGTCGGAGACGGCTTGATGCGGCTGAGACGATCGGCGATGAAAGCCATGACGAGTATGCCTCCTTCGGGCATTTGTATGAGCGGCGCGAAGCTAGTCGCGACGCCGGGTTTCCGCAAGGCGACGACCCGTATTTATCGTCAGGCGGGCCGTACCGGCGCTAGGGCAAAGAGGCCGAGATGAAGTTCCTGTTCGTTCCGTTGCGGTTCCTCATCTCGCCGGTCTTCATCGCCGCGGTCGACGTGATGATCCTGTTCCCGATGGTGCTCTCCATCCTCGACATCGTGCAGAGCGTGAACCGGCACGCAGATACCCACGAGCCGGTCACGATCGCCTCCACGATCGCGCTGATCATGATCGGCTGGGGCGTGGCGCTGGAGGAACGGGCGGTGATCCGCAGGCGGTTCGGCGTGTCCGGCGGCGCGGACGAGGAGCGGCAGGTGCAGATCGACGAGATGTGCCATGAATACGGTGTGGCCCAGCTCGTGCTCGGCCTGTTCGCCGAAATCGCCGTTGCGATGATCAGCCTGCCGGACCGCATCGTGAACACGGTCGGCTACGAGCATATGCTCCTGACCGTTTCGGTCACCCTCATCTCCATTGGCGCGCTCATCCAGCTGCGGCACGTCTTCGTGCTGCTGGCCACGCTCTGGCGCCGCAGGGACGTCCCGGAAAGCCGCGTCTAGTCGATGAGGCGGACGGAGCAGTCGACGGTCATCTTCGCATCGCCGAAGCCGACCCGGCGTCCGCTGACCGGAGCCGCATCGCGGTAGTCGAGCCCCACGGCGACACGCAGGCTGTCGCCGCGCGGACTGATGCCGTTGGCGGGGTCGAAGCCCACCCATTCGAGCCCCGGCACCCAGGCTTCGGCCCAGGAATGGCTGGTCCGGCCGACATGCAGTTCGGGGTCGTCGTTGCGGAGATAGCCGCTCACATAGCGGGCGGGCACGCCGAGGCGGCGGCAGCAGGCGATGAAGATGTGGGCCTCGTCCTGCGCCACGCCGGCGCCGCGTGTCAGCGCCTCGACCGCCGTCGTGTCCACGGTCGAGACGCCGGCCTTGTAGGCCACGCGTGCCGAAATCCGCTCCATCAGCTCATGCAGGACAGCGACCCTTTGCGTGGGCTCCGCGGTGCGGTCGGCGAGGCCCTCGATTACCGGATCGAAGCTCGCATCGTGGCGCGCGAGGCCGGTGTTGCGCAGCCAGAAGGGCGCCGGCAGGGTCGGCTCCTCGACATAGCGCAGCCACTGGTCGGTGCCGCTGTATTCGTAGATTCCCTGCACGACGATCTCGACGCCGTCGTGCTGCTGGGCGACCGAGAAGGTCGTCACCTGGTTGCCGTGGCCGTCCTTCCATTCCGACTTCTTGCCGGGACCGTCCATGCGCCACGAGACGATGCGCTGCGCCGCCGCCGGCTTGGGCGTGAGGCGCACGTCGTGGATCGAATGACCGGAGGGCTGGTCGAACTGGAAGCGGGTGGCGTGGTGGACGGAGAAACGCATGGCTCTGCTCAATCCAGGAGGAATTGTCGGCCGATCTCGTCCGACAGGGTGCCGATGTCGCCGCGCAGCTCCCCGAGGAACGTGGCAAGGCCGATCTCGAAGACCTTGTCGATGCGCGCGTAGCGCAGGCGGGCATGGAGCTCCCCCGCCAGCCGGTCGGCCTCGCCGCGCGTGCCGTAGGCATCCGCCAGCTCGCGCATGTTGAGGTCGACCATCCAGAGGCAATGGTGCACCGAGCGCGGCACGTCGCGCCGCAGCATCATCAGTTCCGCCACCTTCATCGGGTTGAGCGAGCTGCGGTAGATGCGCCGGTAGGTGCGCACGGCGCCGACGCAGGCCAGCAGCTCCGACCAGGCGAAGTAGTCCAGCCCCTCGGCGCTCGGATTGCCGTCCGGCCGCAACAGATGGAACTTCACGTCCAGGATGCGGCCGGTATTGTCGGCGCGCTCGATGAAGGCACCGAGCTGCAGGAAGTTGTTGGCCTCGTCGCGCAGCAGCGTCACCTGCGCCGCGCCGAAGATCATCACCGCCTGCTTCTTCACCGACTCGATCAGGGCCCCGCGATCGAGGGTCGCGCGGTTGCCGCGCAGGCGTGCGCTGAGTTCCAGCCACAACGCGTTCAGGCTCTCCCAGACGTCGACCGTGATGTTGTTGCGTTCCTCGCGGGCATTGCGGCGCGCCGCAGCGATCGAATTGACGATGGAGGAGGGGTTGTCCTCGTCGATCACCAGGAAGTCGATCAGACTGGCGAGACGTTCGCCCTGAGCCTGGCTCTGGCGGAACTCGTCCTCCATGCCGAAGATCGCCGCCACGCCGGCGGCTTCCTCGCCGCGCGACTGCAGGGCCATGCGCTGGGTCGCCTCGATCAGCCGCGCCGTCGACTTGGCGCGCTGCAGGTATCGGCCCATCCAGTAGAGATTCTTGGCGGTGCTGCTCAGCATGGGAAGAACCTTCCTCCCCATTCAAATGGGGAGGGGGCCCGAAGGGTCGGAGGGGTCATGGGACTCGTGGTGGTGCTGGGATTCATGACCCCTCCGCCCGCTGCGCGGGCACCTCCCCATTTGAATGGGGAGGGTTTGAAAGGTCCGGCGCCAGGACCCAGGTGTCCTTGGTGCCTCCGCCCTGGCTCGAATTGACGACCAGCGATCCCTCCTTGAGGGCGACGCGCGTCAGGCCGCCCGGCACGATCGTGATCTTCTTGCCCGACAGCACGAAGGGGCGCAGGTCCACATGACGAGGCGCCACGCCCTGGCTCACGAAGGTGGGGCAGGTCGAGAGAGCCAGTGTCGGCTGGGCGATGTAGTTGTCCGGCCGTGCCTTCAGGAGCGCCGCGAATTCCTCGATCTCGGCCTTGCTCGAGGTCGGGCCGACCAGCATGCCCTTGCCGCCCGATCCGTGCACCTCCTTGACGACGATCTCGGAGAGATGCTCCAGCACGTACTTGTAGTCGTCGGCCCGGTCGCAGCGCCAGGTCGGCACGTTCTGCAGGATCGGCTCCTCGCCGAGATAGAAGCGCACCATCTCGGGCACGTAAGTATAGGTCGACTTGTCGTCGGCGACGCCGTTGCCCAGCGCGTTGACGATGTTGACGCGGCCGGCACGCAGGGCGCCCAGGAGGCCGGCCACGCCGAGGAAGGAGTCGGGACGCATCGCCAGCGGGTCGAGATAGGCATCGTCGACCCGGCGGTAGATCACGTCGACCCGCTGCGGCCCGCGCGGGGTGCGCATGTAGACCCGGCTTTCGTCGACGAACAGGTCGGAGCCCTTCACCAGCTCGATCCCCATCTCGTCGGCGAGGAACGCGTGCTCGAAGTAGGCGCTGTTGTAGTGGCCGGGGGTCAGCAGCACGACGTTCGGCTCATGGCCGTCGCTGAAGGACACGGACCGCAGCGTGGCCAGCAGCTCCTCGGAATAGTCGGCGACCGGCAGGACGCTCATGGCCGCGAACAGTTCCGGGGCCAGCCGCATCATGACTTCCCGGTTCTCGAGGACGTAGGACACGCCGGACGGCGTGCGGACATTGTCCTCGAGGACGTAGAAGTCCTTCTCGCCGACTCGAACGAGATCGATGCCGGCGATGTGGGCGTGTACGCCGCCGGGGAGCTGCAGTCCCTGTGCCATGGCGACGAACTCGCCGTTCATCAGGATCTGCTCTTCGGGGATGATGCCGGCGCGGCATATTTCGCGCTGGCCATAGGCGTCGCTCAGGAAGGCGTTGAGGGCGCGCACGCGCTGCGTCAGGCCCTTGTGCAGGAACTGCCACTCGTCGTATGCGATGACCCGCGGGATGATGTCGAACGGGATCGTCGTCTCGGACCCTTCGGCCGCGCCGTAGGCGCCGAAGGTGATGCCGTGCCGCCGGTAGAAGAGATCGACCTCTCTTCGTGTCGCCTCCAACCGTTCGGGTGAGGTCCGGGCCAGCCAGTCGGCGACGCCGCGATAGGGCACGCGGACCGAGCCGTCGGTGCCCGAATTCATCTCATCGAATACCTTGGCTGCCATCCGGCATTTCACCCCCTGTCGAATAACCATATAAGCAATCGACGGGCCAACAAAGTGCCCGTGTTCATCGGGCGGAGGCGCGGCATGAAGCAGGTGCTGATCGATCGGTACGGGAACCCTTGGGACGTGGCACGCTGCGCCGACGTTCCGGACGTCGGCGATCCGGCCGCCGACGAGGTCGTCTTCGAAGTGCTGGCCTTCCCGATCAACCCCGCGGACATGTGGTTCTGCAAGGGAAGCTACCGGTTGAAGCCGCCGCTGCCGGCGACGCCCGGCGCCGAATGCGTCGGCCGGGTCACCGCCGTCGGATCGGCCGTGAAGCATGTCCGGACGGGCGACCTGGTCATCAACCTGCAGCGCGAGAACTGGACGCAGAAGCGCCGCGTGAAGGGTGACGACGCCATCCCGCTGCCGGCCGGTATCGACCTGCGCCAGGCCGCGATGGTGCGCATCAACCCGCCGACGGCGCGGCTGATGCTGTCGGATTTCGTCGATCTCGCGGGCGGTGAGTGGGTCATCCAGAACGTCGCCAATTCGGCGGTCGGGCGGCTGCTGATCGTGCAGGCCCACCAGCGCGGCTTGCGCACCGTCAACGTGGTTCGCCGCGCTGAGCTGGCAGACGAGCTGAAGGCGCTGGGGGCCGATGTCGTACTGGTCGACGGCGACGATCTCGCCGAGCGGGTTGCCGGCGCGACCGGCAATGCCGCGATCCGGCTGGGCATCGAGGCGATCGGCGGCGCCGCCACGGGGCGTATCGTCGACTGCGTCGCGACCGAGGGGACCGTCGTTCACTACGGCTCGATGAGCGGCGAGGATCCCCGGGTGGGGCGCAGCAACCTCATTTACCGCGGCATCAAGCTGACCGGGTTCATGCTGGGCCGTGGTCTCGCCAGGCGCGACGCCGCGAAGATCCGCGAAATCTATGCGGAACTGGCCGCGCAGGTGGTCGCCGGTACGCTTTACGCTCCGGTCGACACGGTCTATCCGATCGAGATGATCAAGCAGGCGCTGGCGCATGCCGACAAAGGCGGGCGCAGCGGCAAGATCCTGGTGGCGCCCAACGGCGCGGTTTGAGCGAGGGAGATGGGCAATGAATTCCGACGTCGCGGCAATCGAGAAGGTGCTTCAGGTCTATTTCGACGGCCTGTACGAGGGTGACACCAAGAAGCTGGGCGAGGCCTTCCATCCCGCCTCGCATCTCTACAGTGCAGGTCCCGACGGCAAGGCGGCGGACATGCCGCGCGCCGACTGGTTCAAGATGGTCGAGAGCCGCAAGTCGGCCAAGGACAGCGGCAGCGAGCGCCGCGACCGGATCGTGTCGATCGACTTTTCCGGCCCGGCGACGGCCTTTGCCAAGGTCGAGTGCCAGATCCCGCCGCGCTACTTCACGGACTATCTGACCCTTCTGAAAGTAGAAGGCCGTTGGCAGGTCATTGCCAAGGCCTTCCACACCGTCACGAAATAGATAAATGGAGCGGGGCGCGAGGAGCCTAGCTCTTCGCGTCGGCCGCGACCTGGACCTTGATCATCTTGTCCGGCGGGGCGGACACGGCGCCCGAGCCCGGTGCGCCCTTCTTGATCTTGTCCACGAACTCCATGCCGGACGTGACCTTGCCCCAGACGGTGTACTGGCCGTCGAGGAAGTTCGAGTCCTTGAAGACGATGAAGAACTGGCTGCGGGCGCTGTTCGGATCGTTGGTGCGCGCCATCGAGACCGAGCCGCGCTTGTGCGGCTCCTTGGAGAACTCGGCCTTGAGCGTCTCGCCCATGCCGCCGGTGCCGGTACCCGTCGGGTCGCCGGTCTGCGCCATGAAGCCGTCGATCACGCGGTGGAAGACCACGCCGTCATACTTGCCCTCGCGCGCCAGCTTCTTGATCTGGGCGACGTGGTTGGGGGCGAGGTCGGGGCGCATCTCGATGACGACGCGACCGTCCTTCAGATCGATGTAGAGGGTATTTTCCTTATCCATGGCGGAGGCTGCTCCTGCGAACATGAGAATGACGGCAAGGACGGGCGTCAGAATGGCGAGCCGCATGACGATTTCCTTAGGCGATTCCGCGGTCCTGCCGCGGCGGGCGGGACCTTATAGGCCGGCTTTCGAAAGACAAGCGGCAACTTCGGGGCGCCGCCGGAGGGTTTGCTGCACCTGCGTCATGTGCCGTGGCGGGCGCGGCTGCGACTGGCCGCCACATACCGACCGGGGGTGAAAACCCGTTACCACCCACGGCTATATCTGGTACTAACCCGTTTGAAATGCGGGGGATTTTGCGGGTCGGAAAAACCTGCCGGATCTGAACCGCCGAGGGGACGGATGCATGGTCGTTAAGCGTGTATTGGGCGTCGTTGGACTGCTGGCGGCAATGGCCGGATTCGGCCTGGCTGCGCCGGCCCAGGCGCAGAAAGTCATCGGTGTGCCGCACGATTGGCAGCTGAACTTCCCGCCGCCCTACACGCCGATCATGGAGCGAGTGGAATCGCTGCACGATGTGCTGCTGGTGATCATCACCGCGATTTGTGTCTTCGTGCTGCTGCTGCTGGTTTACGCCGTCTGGCGCTTCCATGCCGGTCGCAACCCGACACCGACGACCGTGACCCATCATACGGGACTAGAGATCGCCTGGACGATCCTTCCGATCCTGGTCCTGGTCGTCATCGCCATCCCGTCTTTCCGTCTGCTCTATTACAGTGACAAAGCGACCGACGCGGCGCTGACCATCAAGGTCACCGGTCATCAGTGGTACTGGTCCTATAATTACCCCGACCAGGGCGATTTCACGGTCGAGAGCCGCATGCTGAGCGAGGCCGACCGCGCCAAGACCAAACCGCAGGTGCCGCGCCTGCTGGCCGTCGACGAGGAGATGGTGATCCCGGTCAACACCGTGGTGCGCATCATCGGCACCGCCGAGGGTGGCAGCATGCATGGCTGGACCGTCCCGGGCTTCGGCGTCAAGAAGACGGTGATCCCCGGTCGCCTCAACGAGGGCTGGATCAGCGTCAAGGAAGAGGGCCTCTACTTCGGCCAGTGCTCCCAGATCTGCGGCCAGAACCACAGCTTCATGCCGATCGGCGTCCGCGTGGTCTCCCAGGCCGACTTCGACAAATGGGTGGCGGACAAGAAGAAGGCCGCCGGGCTCGTGCCCGCGACCGACGTCGCCTCCGCCACCACCACTCCCGCCACCCGCTAAGCGCTCTCCGCAGGAGATCAAGAATGGCCACCGCGCACGGCGCCGCCCACGACCACTCCGCCCACGGGCATGACGACCATACTCCCACCGGCATCAAGCGGTGGCTGTACAGCACGAATCACAAGGACATCGGCACGATGTACCTTGTCTTCTCGATCTTCGCGGCGCTGATCGGGGCGGGTTTCTCCGTCTACATGCGCCTCGAGCTGATGCAGCCGGGCGTCCAGTACTTCAACGGCCAGGACGGCACGCCGGACGGTCACTTCTGGAACACGATCGTGACCGCACACGGCCTGATCATGGTGTTCTTCGTGGTCATGCCCGGACTGATCGGCGGGTTCGGCAACTGGTTCGTGCCCCTGATGATCGGCGCGCCGGACATGGCGTTCCCGCGCATGAACAACATCAGCTTCTGGCTGCTGCCCCCGGCCTTCATCCTGCTGCTGATGTCGGCGCTGATCGGCGGTGGCGTGGGAACCGGCTGGACGATCTATCCGCCGCTCACGATCAACCAGGGCGCCGGCATGGACCTGGCGATCTTCTCGCTGCACATCGCGGGCGCCTCGTCGATCCTGGGTGCGATCAATTTCATCACGACCATCCTGAACATGCGCGCGCCGGGCATGACGCTGCACCGCATGCCGCTGTTCGCCTGGTCGGTGCTCGTCACGGCGTTCCTGCTGCTGCTGGCGCTGCCGGTCCTCGCCGGCGCCATCACGATGCTGCTGACCGACCGCAACTTCGGAACCTCGTTCTTCAAGGCCGAGGGCGGCGGCGATCCGACGCTGTTCCTGAACCTGTTCTGGTTCTTCGGTCACCCCGAAGTCTACATCATGAT
>JAESFK010000635.1_pt1 | contig 15709 bp, 15 predicted proteins | sample 9269391 | NCBI WGS metagenome assembly JAESFK01 (sample SAMN14506231, study PRJNA617097) | algae metagenome | isolation source: Drouetiella hepatica UHER 2000/2452 and co-occurring heterotrophs from... | place: Slovakia: Slovak Paradise National Park, Hrabusice, Kosice Region | collected 2000-01-01
GGTCGAGGCCGCCGGCTTCCGGGTCGAGCGGGCGACCTACGGCTTCACGACCGTCTTCCCGCTCTTCGCCGCCGAGCGCGCCGTGCGCAAGCTGACGCGGCGGACGACGGAGGGGGCGCACGACATCGTCGCGGTGCCGCAGGTGCCGCCGGTCGTCAACACGGCCCTGCGCGCCCTGTGCGGCATCGACCGTGCGGTGCTGCGCCGGACCGACCTCCCCTTCGGCTCCTCGGTCTTCCTCGCGGCGACGCGCACCCGCTGACGGACCGTACGCCCCGGGCCCCGGCACGGCCCATCGGGGGCGAGTCGAGGGCGAGGCGTCAGCCGTCGAGCGGCCCGCCGGAGACGACGCGGGCGCGCACGTCGGCGGCGGTCGCCGCGAGACCGGCGGCCAGGGGCGTCGCGGCGAGGGCGTCGACCTCGGGCCAGCGCACCGACGCCAGGCGTAGGTCGAGCACCTGACCCCGGCCGCCCGGGGCCATCGCGGTGCGCAGCGGGCGGTGGAAGACGCGGCGGGCCTCGGAGACGAGGTGCCCGACCGTGACCGGCCGGCCGGAGGCCACGACCTTCTCCACGCTCGTGCCGGAGGGTTCCTCGCGCACCAGCTCGGCGCAGCGCACGAGCATCCGGGCGAGGTCGACGACGTAGACGTAGTCGCGGATCGTGTCGAGGGAGACGAACACCGGGAGCGGGCGGAGGGTGGCGTCGGACAGGCAGAGCTGGGAGAGCAGGCCCTGTGGCTTGCCGAGCGTCTGCCCGGGCCCGTAGACGTTGGCCAGCCGCGCGAGGACCGCGCGCAGGCCGGTGCGCTCGACGACGCCCGCGAGCGCGTCCTCCATCGCGAGCTTGGTGTGCCCGTAGGGGACGAGCGGGACCGGGGTCGTGGCCTCGGTGAACGGCGGGTCGGCCGAGCCCGCGTAGAGACCACCCGCCGACGACGCCAGCAGGACGACGCCGTCCTCCCCCTCGCGCACGTCGTCGCCGAGGAGCGCGGTGAAGCGCTCGAAGACGCGGCGCTCGGCGGCCAGCGCCTCCGGACCGGTGGCGACCACGCCGGCACCGGCGCACCACGCGAGCAGCCACGGCCGCCCGGAGCGGAGCGCGGCGAAGCGGGCGAGCTCGGCGGCGAGGGTCTCCACCGTGCGCGCCTCGTCGGCCCACGGGATGCGCGAGGTCATGACCTCCGAGCCCTGCTCGCGGAGGTGCGCCACGAGGTGGCGGCCGACCAGGCCGCCGGCACCGACGACCCAGACGACCGGGGCGCTCACGCCTCGTCCCGCCCGAGCGGCCCGTCGCGCCGGTCGCGGACCGGGAGGTAGAGCGGCTTGCCCATCGCCATGTTGACGGCCATGCCGACGTACTCGGCGATCACGCCGAGCGCGAAGAGGATGGCACCGGTGGCGGCCATGAGCAGGACCATCGTCGAGGTCCACCCGGGGGCGTCCCACCAGCGGGCCGTCCGCCCGACGAGGAGGAGCACGGCGATCACCGGGGCGAGGACGATCGCCGCGGCACCGCTGAAGCTGACCCAGCGCAGGGGCGTGGTGCCGCTGGAGAGGACGAGGCGCCAGAAGTGGGAGACGAGTCGTCGCACGTCGTAGCCGGAGGGCCGGTCGCCCTCCGCGCGCATCGGCAGGGGTGTGGTCGTGACCCGACGGGCGACCCAGGAGATCGCGACGTCGAGGTAGATGCCGGGCCCCGCGTAGGCGGCGACCGAGCGGGCCACCTCGCCGAGGACGAGGCGGTAGCTGTTGAAGTCCGAGGCGTGGGCCCCCCGGGCCAGCTTGGCCACGAGCCACTTCGCCGAGCGGCTGGCGAGGTTGCGGACCGCGCCGTGCGGCGGCTCGTTGCTCGGGCGGGCGTAGACCACGTCGGCCTGCTCGTCCATCGCCGTGTCGAGCAGGGCGCCGATGTGCGCCGGGTCGTGCTGGCCGTCCTCGTCCATCGTGACGACCCACTCGCCCCCCGACGCCGAGATGCCGGCGAGGGTCGCCGCGTGCTGCCCGAAGTTGCGGCTCAGCCAGACCGGGCGGACCCACTCGTGGTCGGCGGCCAGCGCGCGCACGACGACGTCGGAGCCGTCGGGGCCGCAGTCGTCGACGAGGAGGACCTCCTCGACGACGAACGGTCGCCCGGCCGGGCTCGCGCCGACGCCCGTGAGCGGGGCGAGCTCGGCGACGAGGGCGTCGAGCGTGCCGCGCCCCTGGTAGACCGGGACGACGACGGAGACGCGGTGCGGCGGGGGGCCGGTCGTCTCGTCGTCCACGGCGGTCACCCTAGTGGCGCTCACCGCGCTCAGTCGCGGGTGAGCTTGCGGTAGGTGACGCGGTGCGGCCGGGCCGCGTCCTCGCCGAGCCGCTCGACCTTGTTGGCCTCGTAGGACTCGAAGTTGCCCTCGAACCAGTACCAGCGCGACGGGTTCTCGGCGGTGCCCTCCCAGGCGAGGATGTGCGTCACGACCCGGTCGAGGAACCACCGGTCGTGGCTGATGACCACGGCGCAGCCCGGGAAGTCGAGCAGCGCGTTCTCGAGGGAGCCGAGGGTCTCGACGTCGAGGTCGTTGGTCGGCTCGTCGAGGAGGAGCAGGTTGCCGCCCTCCTTGAGGGTCAGCGCGAGGTTGAGGCGGTTGCGCTCGCCACCGGAGAGCACGCCGGCCTTCTTCTGCTGGTCCGGGCCCTTGAACCCGAACTGGCTGACGTAGGCGCGGCTCGGAATCTCGACCTGGCCGACGTTGATGTAGTCGTGGCCGCCCGAGACGGTCTCCCAGAGGTTCTTCGTGGGGTCGAGGCCTCCGCGGCTCTGGTCGACGTAGGAGATCTTGACCGTCTCCCCGACGTCGACCGTGCCGCCGTCGGCCTCCTCGAGGCCGACGATCGTCTTGAAGAGCGTCGTCTTGCCGACGCCGTTCGGGCCGATGACACCGACGATCCCGTTGCGCGGCAACGTGAACGAGAGGTCGTCGATGAGGACGCGGTCGCCGAACCCCTTGCGCAGGTTCTTGACCTCGATGACCTTGCTGCCGAGGCGCGGGCCCGGCGGGATCTGGATCTCCTCGAAGTCGAGCTTGCGGGTGCGGTCGGCCTCGGCCGCCATCTCCTCGTAGCGCTGAAGGCGGGCCTTGGACTTCGTCTGCTTGGCCTTGGCGTTCGAGCGGACCCACTCGAGCTCGTCGGCGAGGCGCTTGGCGAGCTTGGCGTCCTTCTTGCCCTGGATGGCCAGGCGGGCCTGCTTCTTCTCGAGGTAGGTCGAGTAGTTGCCCTCGTAGGGGTAGGCGCGGCCGCGGTCGAGCTCGAGGATCCACTGGGCCACGTTGTCCATGAAGTACCGGTCGTGGGTGACCGCGACGACGGCGCCGTGGTACGCCGCGAGGTGCTGCTCGAGCCAGAGCACCGACTCGGCGTCGAGGTGGTTGGTCGGCTCGTCGAGGAGGAGCAGGTCGGGCTTCTGGAGCAGCAGCTTGCACAGGGCGACGCGGTGACGTCGGCGTCCGGCGGCGGGCAGCGCAGGGCGTCCATCGCCTGCTCGAGCTGGGAGTCGAGGTCCCAGGCGTCGGCGGCGTCGATGGCCTCCTGGAGCTGGCCCATCTCGGCCATCAGCGCGTCGAAGTCGGCGTCCGGCTCGGCCATCTCGGCGCTGATCTCGTTGTAGCGGTCGAGCTTGGCCTTGATCTCGCCGGCGCCCTCCTCGACGTTGCCGAGGACGGTCTTCTCCTCGTTGAGCTCGGGCTCCTGCATGAGGATCCCGACCGAGTAGCCCGGGGACAGGCGCGCCTCGCCGTTCGACGGCTGGTCGAGACCGGCCATGATCTTGAGCACGGAGGACTTGCCGGCGCCGTTCGGGCCGACGACGCCGATCTTGGCGCCGGGCAGGAACGACAGGGTGACGTCGTCGAGGATGACCTTGTCGCCGTGCGCCTTGCGGGCGCGCGACATCACGTAGATGAACTCGGGCATGGGGTCAGGGTAGCCAGCACCCGGGCCCCGGCCCGAATCGCCGCCTCAGGCCGCCTGCTCGCTCCCGGGGTGCAGGAGGGGTCCCGTGTCGACGGCACGCTGCTCGGCCGCGGCCGCGGGCTCCTCCACCCCGGGCCCGTCGTCGCGCACGACGTACGCGTCGTGCTCCGGGTCGCCGAACTCCTCCGGCCCCGGCCCACCACTGGGCAGCGCCGGCGCGAGGTCGCCGTTGCGGGTGTACGCCGTGACCCCCCAGCGCAGGTCGTGACCGAGGGAGTCGGCGAACAGCTCGACGCTCGCCCCGTAGGAACCGTCGTCACGCCGGAACTGACGGATGCGCTGCTTGCCGGTGACGAGCACCGGGTGCCCCTTGCGCAGGGCCCGGGCGGCGTTCTCGCCCATCCCCCGGAACACGGACACGTCGTAGAAGCTGGGCTCCGAGTCGGTCCAGCGCCCGGGCTCACCACGGTCGGGGTGCCGCTCGGACTGCGCGACCCGGAAGGTCGTGAACGGCCCGGACCGGCCCTGCTTGACGACGGGGTCGGCGACGAGCCGCCCCTGGACCGTCACGTACGTCTCGTACATCGTGTGCTCCCTCCCCCGGGACCGCCTGCCGGCCCCGGTGGCACCACGGTGCTCCGGGGACGGCCGACTCGACAACGGACGGGGCGCGGGCTGTGGACAACCCGACGCAGGGCGGCGCCTGTGGACGACGGAGGCCCCGCACGAGGGCCCGACCCAGCGCTCAGACGTCGGCCGCGTGCCGCAGCGCCTCGCGGGTCGCCGCGTGCCGCTCGAGGACCCGGCGCACCGGACCGAGCACCTGCCCGTCGGCGACCCCGGCGATCGAGTCGCGCAGCCGCCGGTCCATCACGGCCCCCCGGCGCCGGGCCCCGACCCGCGCCAGCCAGGCCGCGAGCGCCGCCAGCAGGAACCCGAGCAGCAGCCCGCCGACGAGGAGCACGAGCGGCACGGGAAGCACCCCGAGCGTCGGCACCTCCGGGACGAGCGAGTCGAGCTGGAGCCATTCGGCCACGACGTAGGCCGCCAGCCAGAGCACCCCGGCCACCGCCGCGGCGGCCAGGGCCAGCTGCACCCCGCCGACGACCCGCCACCACACGGGCGCGCGCGCCAGCAGCGAGGTGCCGACGACGGCCTGGTCGAGCGCGTCGCCGAGCTCGGGCCCCGGCGGCGTGGCCGCCCGTTCGACGGCCTCGGCCCACGGCGTCGGCAGCTCGGCACCCGCACGGTCGGCCACGCGGCGCGTCGCCAGCGCCACCGCGGCCCGCGCCGCCGGCGAGGGCGGCGGAAGGGAGGACCGGCCGAGCACCGACCGGACGTCGGACTCGGTGACCCGCACGTCGCGCCCGTCGAGGCGCAGCCGGCGCAGCGGGCGGGCGCGCAGCCGGTGGACCCACCGCGTGAACGGCCAGCCGGTGTGGGATGCCGCCTCCATCCGGTAGTCGCGGGCGACGGCGTCGACGACGGTGGGCACGCCGGCCGCGCGGGCCAGCGCCTCGAGCAGCTCGGCCCGGGTGGCCGCGTCGACCTCGGGCTCGGTCGGTGCCACGTGGGAGGACAGGTCGGCGGCCACGGTCCGCACGTCGGCGGCGAGGCGGGCCCGGGCCATGGTCCGGCTCGCGACGGCGTTGGCGAGACGCTGGCGCAGCTCGTCGAGGCCGGCGCCGGTGCTGGCCGAGGTCGCGAGGACGGTGGCGCCCGGCAGGCCGTCGCGCTCCATCAGGCGGGTGAGGTCGGTGCGGCAGCGGGCGACGTCGTCGGCGGTGAGCCGGTCGGCCTGGTTGAGGACGACGATGGTGACGGCCTCGTGGGCGGCCAGCGCCGCGACGTGGTCGTCGTGCAGGCGCGAGTCGGCGTACTTCTGCGGGTCCGTGACCCACACGAAGAGGTCGACGAGCTCGAGCACCCGCTCGGCCTCGGCCCGGTTGTCGGTCTCGCGCGAGTCGACGTCCGGCAGGTCGAGCAGGACCAGGCCGTCGAGGGTGCCGACGTGGCCGCCGGGGCCCTCCCCGTCGACGAGGTGGCGCGAGCCGACCCCGAGCCAGTCGAGCAGCTCGCCGGACGGCTCGCCGCCCCAGACCGCGGCCGTGGGCGTGGACGTCGTCGGCCGGCGCACCCCGACGGTCGCGACGTCACTGCCGACGAGGGCGTTGAAGAGGGAGGACTTGCCGCTGCCGGTGGCGCCGGCGAGCGCGACGACGGTGTGCCCGCCGACGAGCGCGGTGCGCTCCCCCACCTTGGCGACGACCTGCCCGGCGCGGGCAGCACCGGACGCGGGCAGCTCGGCGCCACCGGCCTCCACCGCGGCGGACAGTGCGCCGGACGCGGCCGACAGGCGCTCCGGCGACACGACGGCACCCCGGGCACCGCCCATGACGAGCGGGCTCACACCGACACCGTCCTCAGCCCGGCCGCGGCGGCCTCGAGCCGCGGGGCCTGGTCCTCGGGGGCGGTGTGGGCGTCGAGCGCGTCGAGGAATCGGGCCCGCTCCCCGGCGTACAGGTCGTCGGCGAGCTCGAGCAGCCGGGTGCGCGCCTTCGCGGCCATGTCGCGCACCGCCTGGTCGCCGAAGATCGCCTCGAGGACGCGCTGGGCGAGCACCGAGGTGCCGCCGGCGATGCCGATCTCGGCGCCGACCAGACCTCCGGTGTGCGAGAACGCGACGAGCATGAGGAAGAGCCCGATGGCGTTGACGCCGTAGGCCGCGATGCGCGCGCTGGTGCGTCGTCCCTGGCCCTCGGTCCGGACGATGTCGAGCACCTCGCCCTGCCAGTCGCGGACCAGCCGCTCGACGGCGGCGCCGGTCTCGGGGGTGGAGGTGCCGGCCGCCGGGACGTCGGCCAGGACGCCGGGCCCGCCGGGCAGCCGCCGCCAGGCGCGCGCGGTGTCGGACTCGGCCGCCTCGAGGTGGGCGAGGACGAGGGCGGCGACGCCGGTGTGCAGCGCCTCGCCGAGGCCGTCCGCCGGCGGCGGCGTGCCCTTGACGGCGGCGGCGATGCGGTCGCGCCAGCGTCCGATCGTCGACTCGACCTGCCGGAAGAACTCCCCGGTGCCGACGAACTCCTGCCAGCGGGCCAGGACCTCGCCGCGCAGGAGGGTGCCGTCGGTCATCCCGTCGGCGACCCGGCGGTGGGCGTCCTCGAAGGCGGCCGTCGCGGCGCCGGCCAGCTCGTCGCGGGCGGCCTGCTGCTCGTGGCTCGCCGCGACCAGCTCGGCGGTCCGCCCGGTGAGCGAGGCCACGGCACCCCGCAGGGTCTGCGAGACGACGATGTCGCGGGCGCGGGCGTCCCCCGCGAGGGCCTCAAGCCAGGCCCGGAGCCGGGCGAAGGCCTCGTCCGGCAGCCGGCCGTCGTCGAGGGCGGTCTCGGGGACGGTGAAGATCGGCGCCGTCGGCAGGCCCTGCTCGCGCAGCATCGAGGCGAGGTGCGGGCGGATCTCGTCGACGGCCTCGGGCGGCACGCGGTCGAGGACGATGGCCACGGCGGTGCCCCGCTCGGCGGCGGTGCGCAGGAGGTCCCAGGGCACGGCGTCGGCGTAGCGTGCAGCGGTCGTCACGAAGAGCCAGAGGTCGGCGGCCGACAGCAGCTGGGTCGCGAGCTCGCGGTTGGCCGAGACGACCGAGTCGATGTCGGGGGCGTCGAGCAGGGCCATCCCGGCCGGAAGGGTCCGGGATGCGGCGAGGCGCACCGTGCCCGGCTGGTCCTCGCCGGTGTCGACGCCGGTGACGCGGGCCAGGCCGGGGAGGATGCGCTCGCCCTCGAACCAGTGCCGGTCCTCGGGGTGGTGGACGAGCACGGGCGAGGTGGTCGTGGGGCGCAGGACCCCGGCGCGGCTGACGCGGGACCCGACGACGGAGTTGACGAGGGTGGACTTGCCGGCGCCCGTGGAGCCGCCGACGACCGCGAGCAGCGGGGCGTCGAGGGAGCGCAGGCGGGGCAGGACGTAGTCGTCGAGCTGGTCGAGCAGGCGGCGCCGCGCGACCTCCGCGGCCGGGCGTCCGGGGACGTCGAGGGGCAGGCTCGCCCGCTCGACCTCCTCCCGCAGCACCTCGACGGCGGAGACCACGGCCTCCACGTCTCGGTCCGCACCCACGGGCAAAGCCTAACGACCACACCGTGTCCCGCCGGCCACAACACGGGAGCCGGGCCGATGATGTCGTCCGTGAGACTCTTCGTCGCCGTCCAGCCACCCCTCGAGGTGGTCGAGCACCTCGAGGAGTTCCTCGAGCCCCGCCGCGACGTGGAGGGTCCGCGGTGGTCCGCGCCGTCCGGATGGCACGTCACGCTGGCCTTCGCCGGGGCGGTGCCCGAGCGGGTCGTCGAGCCGGTGCTCGACGGGGTCGCGGCGGTGGCCCGGACGAGGGAACCGGTGTCGTTGTCGGTGACCGGAGGAGGATGCTTCCCGGACGTCACCCGGGCCAAGGTGCTGTGGGCGGGGGTCGAGGACGGCGGGGCGCTGGCACCGCTGGCCGCGGCCGTCCGCTCGGCGTGCGCGGTGGTCGGGGCCGCCCCGGACGGGGGTCCGTTCGTGCCGCACGTGACGCTCGGGCGCTTCGGCCGGGCGGTCGAGGCCACCCGGTGGGTGCGCGTGCTCGACACCTACCGGGGGCCGTCGTGGGTCGCCGACGAGGTCGTCGTCGTCCAGTCGCACCTGCCGCGCGAGCGGGGGCACCGTCCGCGGCACGAGGTCCTCGCGTCGTGCGCGCTCGGCGGGTGAGGGCATCCGGCTCCCTAGACTGTGCGGCGGCGCCCCGGGCGCCGCGCCCCCGTAGCTCAGCCGGATAGAGCAAGAGCCTTCTAATCTCGAGGTCGCAGGTTCGAGTCCTGCCGGGGGCACCAGCGCTGGATGCGCGAAGCGCATCAGCGCGGTGACTCCGGTAGGACGACGGCCGGTCCCACGCTCTGCGTGGGCGACGGACGCGGCACCGAGGAACGAGGTGGCGCATCCGGCGGATCCTGCCGGGGGCACCGCAGGGCGCAGCACCCGGAGTCGCGGCGACCCATCCGGACGGCGACTACCGATCGTTCGAGGTGAAACCCGACCGCCTCCGGGTCGCTCTTCACCTCGAACCAGCCGGGCTCCACGCCGGTCGAGGTGAAACCCCACCGCTTCCGGGTCGCCTTTCACCTCGAACCAGGAGGAGGAGGCTCGACGTCAGCCGCCGGCGAGCTGCCGCGAGCGCCGCAGGGCCAGCTCGGCGAGCGCCCCGGCCACGTCGGGCACGACCGAGTCGTCGAACGCGGCGCGCGGCGAGTGGTTGTCCTCGGCGAGCGTGTGGTCCTCGAGCGCGCAGGCCGAGACGTTGAGGTAGGCGCCGCGCACCTCCTCGAGGACGAAGGCCATGTCCTCCGACCCCGCCTCGGGGTTCTCCATGTCGGCCCACTGCTCGGGCCCGAAGAGGTCGACGACGACGTCGCGCGCGAAGGCGAACTCGTCGGCGTCGTTGACGGTCACCGGGTAGCCGTGGCCGAAGCCCACCTCGGCGCTCAGCCCGTGCGCGGCGGCGATGCCCTGCGCGACCTCGGTGACGACCCGGTGCGCCAGCTCGCGGTGCTCGCGCGAGAACGTGCGCAGCGTCGCCTCGATGACCGCGTCGTCCGGGATGATGTTCTCCTTGGTCCCCGCCGCGATCCTGCCGACGGTGAGCACCACCGGGTCCCAGACGCTGAACCGCCGCGTCACCGCGGTGTGGAGGGCCAGCACGATCTCGCAGGCCACCGGCACCGGGTCCTTGGCCCGCTCGGGCGCCGACCCGTGCCCGCCGACGCCGCGCACCACCACGTGCACCTCGTCGGCCGCGGCCATCAGCGGCCCCGGCCGCCCGAACCAGGTCCCCCGCGGGTGGTCGGCCGAGTAGACGTGCACGGCGTACGCCGCATCCACCCGGCGGCCGGCCGCCTCGAGCAGCCCCTCGCGGATCATCGGCTCGGCGCCGCCGGGCCCCTCCTCGGCCGGCTGGAACATCAGGACGACGTCGCCGACGAGCTCGTCGCGCAGCTCGGACAGCACCCGGGCCGCCCCCACGAGGCCCGCCACGTGCAGGTCGTGCCCGCAGGCGTGCATGAGTCCCGGTCGCTCCGAGCGGTACTCGACGTCGACCTCCTCGGCGACCGGCAGCGCGTCCATGTCGCCGCGCAGCAGGACCACGGGCCGCTCGCCGGAGTGCGGGGCCCGGCCCCGCAGCACCGCCACGACCGACGACAGCCCGCGCCCGGTGACGACCTCGAGGTCGAGCCCGTCGAGCGCCCGCAGCACCTCGGCCTGGGTGTCGGGCAGGTCCAGCCCGAGCTCGGGCATGCGGTGCAGGCGACGGCGCAGCTCGACGAGCTCGGGGCCGATGCGGTGGGCGGCGGCGAGGGCGTGGGACACGGTGCTCCTGGGGTCGGTGCGGAGGGGGCGGGTCGGGACGGGACGGGCGGTCAGCCGAGGTTCATCCCGACGAACTCGGTGCGCCGGGCGGCGAGGACGGCCAGCAGCTCGCGCTCCTGGTCGAGGGCGTGGTCGTCGGCGGCGCCGTGGTGCATCCGCCGCCGGAGCAGCGCGACCTCGCTCGCCGTGTCCTGGAAGGCCCGCATCGCGGCGAGTCCTCGCGGCCCGGCGTTCGCGCGCGCCCAGAGGCGGGCCTCGCGGCGGCGCGCCATCGACGAGAGCATCGAGACCTCGCCGCGCGAGAGCCATCCGGCGTCGACGTAGGGGCGCAGGAACTGGCCGATGAGCCGGCCCTCCCGGCTCCGGGCCCAGCCGACGAACCCGAGGAAGGCGAGGAAGACCGGCACCTCGACGAGGAGGTACACCGTGACCAGGCCGGTGCCGCCGGTGACCGCGGCGAGGTTCCACAGGCCGTGCGCGACGACGGCCAGCAGGTAGCCGACCACCGGTGCCAGCAGCCGCGGGAGCCACGTGCGGCTCATGGCCGCGACCCCCACGCCGACGCCCGTGAGCACCGTGAACATGGGGTGCGCGAACGGCGAGAGCAGGCAGCGGGCCACGAACGTGGCGGTGAGCGACTCCCCTCCCCCGTCGGCGTAGGCCTGGGCGAGGTACTGGATGTTCTCGGTGAAGGCGAAGCCGGCGGCGCAGATGCCGGCGTAGACCATCCCGTCGGTGATCCCGTCGAACTCGCGGCGCAGGAACCACCAGACGAGCAGGACGAGGGCGCCCTTGAGCGCCTCCTCGACGACCGGGGCGACGAGGACGGCAGTCGTGGCCAGGGCGGCATCCGGGTCGCTGGCGCTCTGGAGCACGACGATGGCGCTCGTGTTGAACACCGCCGCGACGAGCGTGGCCACGAGCGCACCCCAGAGGAAGGCGACGACGAGGTAGCGGGTGGGCTCGGACTCGTAGCGGTCCAGCCAGAGGAAGGTCGGGATGACGATGCCGAGCGGGACGGCCGCGACGACGAGCGCCAGCAGCACCGTCTGCACCCCGAAGGTCGCCCCGAGGTAGGCCGAGACGACGAGCGCCGCGAGGAGGAAGCCGACCCCGCCGACGCCCACGACGACCCACGAGCGGATGGCCGACCGGCTCGTGCGGGTCACCCGCAGCGTTCCCGGCTCCACCGTCCGCAGGTCCCCGCTCATGGCCCGCACCCTAGCGGGAGCGCACCGTTCACCGCCCGGCTCCACCCCGGGGCGCCCTAGCATGGCCCGCATGTCCACCCCGAGCGACCGCGCACACACCGACCGCATCGTCTGGATCGACTGCGAGATGACCGGTCTCTCGCTCGAGGCCGACGCCCTGGTCGAGGTCGCCGCCCTCGTCACCGACTTCGAGCTGACCGTGCTCGGCGACGGTGTCGACGTCGTCGTCCGCCCGCCGGACGCCGCCCTCGAGCAGATGAACGACTTCGTCCGCGAGATGCACACGACCTCCGGGCTGCTCGACGAGCTCGCCGGGGGCACGACCCTCGAGGAGGCCCAGGCGCGCGTCCTCGAGTACGTCCGCGAGTGGGTGCCGGAGCCCGGGAAGGCCCCGCTCGGCGGCAACACCGTGGCCACCGACCGCGCCTTCCTCGCGCGCGACATGGCCGAGCTCGAGTCCCACCTGCACTACCGGATCATCGACGTCTCCTCGATCAAGGAGCTCTCGCGCCGCTGGTTCCCGCGCGCCTACTTCGCGGCCCCGACGAAGTCCGGTGGGCACCGTGCGCTGGCCGACATCAAGGAGTCCATCGCCGAGCTGCGCTACTACCGCGGCGCCGTGTTCGTCGACCCGCCCGGTCGCTCGAGCGAGGACCTCAAGACCCTCGCGGCTCGGCACGTCGTCGACCACGGCACCGCCGCGAGCTGACCCCGGCGCGGTACGTCGGGGGTGGCTCCGGGGGTGGTCCCGAGCACCCTCCGGCACCCGGTAGGATGGTCCGCGCTGCGGGCGCACGTCATCGCTTCACGAGGATGTCGGCGCCCGCCGTGGTGGGTGTAGCTCAGCTGGTAGAGCATCGCGTTGTGGTCGCGAGGGCCGCGGGTTCAAGTCCCGTCACTCACCCCACGTCGACTGGCCCCCCGACCCGCTCCGGCGGGACGGGGGGCCTTTTGCGAGACTGGGGGCATGTTCAACCGCAAGGTCTCGGCCGCCATCACCGTGCTCCTCGTCGCACTGGTGACCATCGCGCTCGTGGCCTCGGCCCTCCCGGTCTTCGCCGGGCAGGCGTCCGCGCTGCCGATGCACGCCCAGCTCGTCTCCACCTCACCCAAGGACGGGGCGAGCCTGCCGACGGCCGAGGAGGTGGCCCTGACCTTCAGCGAGGACGTCAACGAGCAGTTCCTCCGGGTCACGGTCACCGGCCCCGACGGCGCCGAGGTCGACGGGAAGCCGGCGGTCGACGGGCCCCGGGTCACCCAGCCCCTGGCCGCCGACCTGCCCGCGGGCGAGCACGAGGTCGTCTTCCGGGTCGTCAGCGTCGACGGGCACCCGGTCTCGGGGAAGATCTCCTTCACGACGACGCAGGCGCCCGCGAGCGCCACCCCGAGCCCGTCGGCGACCCCCACCCCGTCCGCGTCGGAGACGCCGTCGGCGACCCTGAGCGCGACCCCGGTCCCGAGCGTGACGGCGGCCCCGGTGAGCACCGAGGAGGACTCGACCCCGTGGCTCGCGATCATCGTGGGGCTCGCGCTCGGCGTGCTCCTCGGCGGCGTCCTCGTCCGGCTGGTCCTCGCGCGCGCCGCCCGCGGCAAGGACGCCTCCGCGGGCCCCTGACGCCGATTTCGCACCGACGCCGACCGGCTGATAATGTCTCCGCTCGCGCGCCATTAGCTCAATTGGCAGAGCAGCTGACTCTTAATCAGCGGGTTCGGGGTTCGAGTCCCTGATGGCGCACCACCGCTCACCGAGCACGAGGCTCCCCGCACCGCGGGGAGCCTCACCCGTATCCGGACCGCCCGGAGGACGCATGGAGCAGCGCGAGACCGCTCTGGCCGCCTCCGTCGTCGTGCCCACGCACCGTGGGGCACACCGGCTTCCGCTCCTCCTCGACGCCCTCGCGGCCCAGCGGGTCGACGAGCCCTGGGAGGTCGTCGTCGTCGTCGACGGCCCGGACGCCGCCACCGACGCCGTCCTCGCCGTCGCGCCCCGCCACCTGCCGCTCGTCGTCGTCCACCGACCGGCCTCCACCGGCGTGGCCGCCGCGCTGAACACCGGCACCGAGGCGGCCCGCGGGCGCGTCGTCATCCGCTGCGACGACGACCTCACCCCGGCCCCCGACATGGTCGCCCGCCACCTCGCCCACCACGCCGGCGCCGAGCGGGTCGGGGTCATCGGGGCCACCCGCGACGTCCTCCCCGACTCGCGCTACGCCCGCGCCTACGGCCGGCGCGCCACGCAGCGCGCGGTGACGGCGGTGCTCGCCGCGCCCGAGCCCGAGCTCTGGCGGCACTGGGCCGCGCACACCTCGGTGCTGCGCGAGGTCCTCGAGGAGGCCGGCGGCTACGACACGGCGTTCTCCTACCGCGAGGACTCCGAGCTCGGCCTGCGACTGGCCCGCGACGGCGTGCGGATGGTCGCCGACCCTGCGCTCGTCCTGCCCCACCGCGGCGCCCCGGCCGACGCCCGCACCAAGGTCGCCCGGGCCTGGGTCAGCGGGGCCTCCGAGGTGCTCTTCGCCCAGCGCCACCCCGACGTCGCGGCACCCGCGGTCGCCCCCGCGGTCGGGGCCGCGGCCCGGGTGTGGGCCGACCTCACCGACACCCTCGCGCTCGTGATGCGCACGCACGGCGCCGCCCGGCGGGTCGGCTCCGTCGTCGACGGCCTCCTGAGGGTCCTGCCGGCCGGGGTCGGCGGGCGGGTGGTCGCCCTGGCCGTCGAGGCCGCCGCCCGGGCCGGCCGCACGCACGGGGTCCCGGAGCAACGGGCCTACCGCAGCCAGAAGGACGACGAGCTCGAGGGCGAGGCCCGTCGGCGGGCGCACCGCGACGAGGGGCCTCAGAGGTAGAGGCCGGTGCTCCCCTCGTCGACGCGCTCCGCGGCGACGGCGTGGATGTCCTTCTCGCGCAGCAGGACGTAGTCCTTGACGCCGATCTCGACCTCGGCGCGGTCCTCGGGGTCGAAGAGCACGCGGTCGCCGGCCTCCACCTGGCGGACGTTCGGCCCGGTGGCGACGACGGCTCCCCAGGACAGCCGCTTGCCGACGCTCGCCGTCGCGGGGATGACGATGCCCCCGCCCGATCGCCGCTCCCCCGCCTCGCCCTCGAGGCTCACGAGCACGCGGTCGTGGAGCATCCGGATGGGCAGCCGCGTGCGGCCGCGCGAGGGGGCCACCTCAGCGGCGGCGCAGCGTGCGGTAGGCGACGACGCCGCCGACCACCGCGACGACCGCGACGACGGCCGCGAGCCGCTCGACGCGCAGCTCGCCCTCGGGCGTGGTGGCGACGTCGGCGAACCGGGCCCGGGCGGCCTCGGTCTGCCGGCGGAAGATGGCCTTCGGGGTGGCCTTGCCGACGAGCTCGTCGACGGTGCGGGCCAGCCGCTCGCGACGGGCCACGACCTCGGCCTCGAGCGCGGCGATGGAGGTGCCCTGGCTCATGGTCACTCCCCTCCGTCGAGGCCCAGGTCGCGCCGCAGCTTGGCGACGTGACCGGTGGCCTTGACGTTGTACCAGGCGTGCGTGACGGTGCCCTGCTCGTCGAGGACGACCGTGCTGCGGATGACCCCCTGGACGGTCTTGCCGTAGAGCTTCTTCTCGCCGAAGGCGCCCCAGGCGTCCATGACGGCGCGGTCGACGTCGGACAGCAGCGGGACGGTGAGGTGCTCCTTGTCGCGGAAGCGCGCCAGCTTCTCGGGCTTGTCCGGCGAGATGCCGAGCACCGTGTAGCCCTGGCCGGTGAGCGACTCGAGGGACTCGCTGAAGTCGCAGGCCTGCGTGGTGCAGCCAGGGGTCATCGCCGCCGGGTAGAAGTAGACGATGACCTTGCGGCCGCGCAGGTCGCTCAGGGTCACGTCCGTCCCGGTGTCGTCGGGAAGGGTGAAGTCGGGGGCGGCGTCGCCGGCCTCGAGCCTCGCGCTCATCTGCTGCTCTCCTGACGTCGGTCGGGGACCATCCTCGTTCCGGCCAACCTACCGTCATCCCCGCCCGGTGGGGCGGGCGCGGTCCCCGGACGCGACGGGGCGCCCGCCGCGAGGATGTCGTGGCGGGCGCCCGCGGGCGGTCAGCGTGTGCCGGAGAAGGCGGCCGCGCCGAGCGACGGGGCCGCGAAGCCGCCCCCGAAGATCGCGTCGACCTCGGCGCTCTCCTGCGCGTTGGG
>JAESFK010000636.1_pt1 | contig 15697 bp, 15 predicted proteins | sample 9269391 | NCBI WGS metagenome assembly JAESFK01 (sample SAMN14506231, study PRJNA617097) | algae metagenome | isolation source: Drouetiella hepatica UHER 2000/2452 and co-occurring heterotrophs from... | place: Slovakia: Slovak Paradise National Park, Hrabusice, Kosice Region | collected 2000-01-01
GCTTCGGCGCGCCGGATCATCCGAAAACCCGTCATCTCGTCTCCGGCGTCGTTGCCGGTGTCGGTGGTTACGGCAATTCCTTCGGTGTGCCGACCGTCGGCGGCGAAGTCGAGTTCGACGCCCGCTACAATGGCACTATCCTCGTCAATGCTTTCGCCGCCGGTCTCGCCAAGTCCGATGCGATCTTTCTATCGGAAGCCAAGGGCGTCGGCCTGCCGGTCGTTTATCTCGGTGCGAAGACCGGCCGTGACGGCGTCGGTGGCGCCACCATGGCATCGGCCGAATTCGACGAATCGATCGAGGAAAAGCGCCCGACCGTGCAGGTCGGCGACCCCTTCACCGAAAAGTGCCTGCTCGAAGCCTGCCTTGAATTGATGAAGACCGGTGCCGTCATCGCCATCCAGGACATGGGTGCGGCTGGTCTCACCTGTTCGGCCGTCGAAATGGGCGCCAAGGGCGGCCTCGGCATCGAGCTGCAGCTCGATCAGGTGCCGGTGCGCGAAGAGCGCATGACGGCTTACGAGATGATGCTGTCGGAAAGCCAGGAGCGCATGCTCATGGTTCTCGAGCCTGCGAAGGAAGAAGTCGCCAAGGCGATCTTCGTCAAATGGGGTCTCGATTTCGCCATCGTTGGCAAGACCACCGACGACCTTCGCTTCCGCGTCATTCATCAGGGCGAGGAAGTCGCCAATCTGCCGATCAAGGAACTGGGCGACGAAGCACCGGAATACGATCGTCCGTGGACGCCGGCGAGAATTGCAGCGCCGCTCGCAGCCGGCGACATTCCACAGGCAGACATCGCCGATGCGGTTCTGTCACTGGTCGGCTCCGCCAACAATTCCTCGCGCCGCTGGGTCTACGAGCAGTACGACACGCTGATCCAGGGCAATTCGCTGCAGCTACCGGGCGGCGACGCCGGCGTGGTCCGCGTCGAGGGTCATCCGACCAAGGCGCTGGCTTTCTCCTCCGATGTGACACCGCGCTATGTCGAGGCCGACGCATTCGAAGGCGGCAAGCAGGCCGTCGCGGAATGCTGGCGCAACATCACGGCGACCGGCGCCCTGCCGCTGGCCGCCACCGACAATCTCAACTTCGGCAATCCGGAACGTCCGGAAATCATGAGCCAGCTCGTCCATGCCATCAAGGGCATCGGCGAAGCCTGCCGTGCACTCGATTTCCCGATCGTTTCCGGTAACGTCTCGCTCTACAACGAAACCAACGGCCAGGGCATCCTGCCGACCCCGACCATCGGTGGCGTTGGTCTGCTCGGCAACTGGTCGCAGATGGCCCGCATCCGCTTTGCCGCCGAAGGCGAAACGATCCTGCTCATCGGCGCGCCGGAAGGTCTTGGCACGCATCTCGGCCAGTCGGTCTATCTGCGTGATATCCATGGCCGCACCGACGGCCCTGCCCCGCATGTGGATCTCGCCCATGAGCGCCAGACCGGCGATTTCGTCCGTAGCCTGATTACCGACGGCCTGACGACTGCCGTCCATGACTGCTCGTCCGGCGGACTGGCGCTGGCCGTTGCCGAAATGGCGATGGCCTCGGGCATCGGTGCCAGGGTGTCGGCCATTGCCGGCCGCGATCCGATCGAGGTCTTCTTCGGCGAAGACCAGGGACGTTATGTCGTGACCGTCAAGCCGGAACACACGGCCGTGGTTGCGGAACGGGCGAAGGCGGCCGGCGTGGCGGCGCCTGTCATCGGCAGCACCGATGGCACGGACGTGGTGCTGGGTTCGGCCAGGCCGCTTGCAATTCTGCAATTGCGCTCGGTACATGAATCATGGTTCCCTGACTTCATGGACGGCGAAACACTGATCGCCGCCGAGTAATACAGGGAGTACAGACCATGCCGATGGCACCTGGCGATATCGAAGACATGATCAAGTCGGGCATTCCCGGCGCAAAGGTGACAATCCGGGATCTGGCCGGCGATGGTGACCACTACGCAGCCGAAGTTGTCGCGGAAGCCTTCCGCGGCAAGAGCCGGGTGCAGCAGCACCAGATGGTCTACAATGCGCTGAAGGGCAACATGGGTGGTGTTCTGCACGCCCTTGCCCTTCAGACCTCGGCGCCGGAATAGAATTCCATGGCCAACCTCGTCAGCGAGTTGGTGAGCGGCGTGGTCGAAAGCGTTCTGAAGGAAATCCTGAAGAAGGCCGGAGGCACGACCGCAACAAAGCGTCAGAAGCGTCAGACGCGCTCTGCCACCACCGGGCGTTTCAAGAAGGCTCCGGCGACCAAGGCAAAACCGGCAAAAAAGCAAGTGAGCCGGCGCCGGACGGCCGCATCCCACAGCAAGTCCAGCTGAAAGGTAACAGCCACCTGTTGCCGCCGTGCAAGCCATCAATTTTTGTTGCACTTAGGTGATGAAAATCACCAGCGTGCATGTTATCTAACTGTAATCGACACCACCCGGCCCTTGAAGCGGGAGCAGGAAGGACTACGACATGAGCGGTATCAACGATTTCATCGCCAACGAAGTGAAGAGCAACGATGTCGTTCTTTTCATGAAGGGCACCCCCCAGTTCCCGCAGTGTGGGTTCTCCGGCCAGGTTGTGCAGATGCTCGATTATATCGGCGTCGACTATAAGGGCATCAACGTGCTCGCCGACGCGGACCTTCGCCAGGGCATCAAGGACTATTCCAGCTGGCCGACCATTCCGCAGCTCTACATCAAGGGCGAATTCGTCGGCGGCTGCGACATCGTGCGGGAAATGTTCCAGGCTGGCGAACTCCAGTCGCATTTCGAGGAACACGGCATTGCGGTCAAGGGCGCAGCGTAAAACCTGATTTAAGCCACAGTGACACCTGAAAAAGGCGGGTCACCGCCTTTTTTGATTCCGGATGACCGTGACCACAAGCTAATGTTGCGCCCCATTTTTTAGCTGAAACCAATATCATCCGCTGTCACAAGCCGGTCGCGATGTTGGGAGTATGCACAGGCGGCGCGGATATCGACGCCATTGAATGGGGCCGGATCGTCTTCCTGACCTCCTGTCCATATCGGTGATTGCCGGCGTCCCGGCATTGCTTCCAGACCGGTGAGCCCGGTTCCCGTTTTGAAAGCGCTTCGGAGCCGCGCTTTTTTGTTCGACGGTCCATGCTGGCTCCAGCATTTTCATCTGCGCCGGAAACGTTTCCGTTTCCAGTTTCAGGCGCCCGGCACAATCGCCAGGAACATCCCTATGACCATAACGTCCGAAGCACCGGGCTTACCGGCTTTGTCCAAACCACAGTTCATTGCCCTGATGGCCATGCTGATGGCGATCAACGCGATTTCCATCGACATCATGCTACCCGGCCTGCAGGAAATCGGTGCAAGCCTCGGCGTCGCCGATGAAAACGCCCGCCAATATGTCATCACCGCCTATCTGCTCGGCATGGGCTGTGCGCAGCTGGTCTTCGGCCCGCTGTCGGATCGTTTCGGCCGCAAGCTGCCGCTTCTCGGCGGCCTTGGTCTTTATGCACTATGCGCGCTCGCCATCGTTTTCGTTCCCTCCTTTACCGGATTGCTGGCGTTGCGTTTCATTCAAGGCATTGGCGCCGCGGCCACCCGCGTCATCACCGTCTCGATCGTCCGTGACGTCTACGGCGGCCGGATGATGGCGGAAGTCATGTCGCTGGTGCTGATGGTGTTCATGATCGTACCGGTCATTGCGCCCAGCGTCGGTCAGCTGATCATGATCTTTGCCGAGTGGCACATGATCTTCGTGGTCATCTGCCTGTTCGCGGTCCTGGTGGCCTCGCTGGTCATGCTGCGTCTTCCCGAGACGCTGTCTGTCGAGCACCGCCGGCCGTTTACGGTTACATCCATCCTGGCCGGTTTCCGTATCGTGCTCACGAACCGCGTCTCGCTCTGCTACTCGCTGGCAGCCGCGTTTCTATTCGGCTCGCTGTTCGGCTTCATCAACTCGGCGCAGCAGATCCTTGTCGGCATCTACGGGCTCGGGCATTGGTTTCCGCTGGTCTTCGCCGGCTTCGCCAGCATGATGGCTCTTGCCTCCTTCGCCAATTCGCGCCTGGTCAAGCGCTACGGCATGCGCTGCCTGTCGCACGGAGCACTGATCGGTTTCGTTGTGACAAGCCTGATCTGGGCCGCGGCATCGGTCTTCGGCATGCTTCCCTTCTGGTTGTTCGCCGTGCTCTATGCCTGCGCCATGTTCCAGTTCGGGCTGATCGGTTCCAATTTCAACGCCATGGCGATGGAGCCGCTCGGTCACGTTGCCGGAACCGCATCCTCGGTTCTGGGCTTCACCCAGACCCTTGGCGGCGCGACCATCGGCGCGCTGATCGGCCAGGCGTTCAACGGTACCATCACACCGCTCGCCATCGGCTTCCTGACGGTTTCCCTCATCGGGCTTGCTTTCGTTCTCATTGCCGAAAAAGGCAAGCTTTTCAGACCGCATAATCCCGCAATTTAAGCGTTCCGTCTCTCCCAAGACATCATAGGTTCCTTCATGTCCACCACCACCACCGAACACGTCGAAAATATCGGCTCTTCCCGAATAGGCCTCGGCTTCCTCGAATTCGTCATCACCATCGCCCTGATGACCGCAAGCGTGGCGATCGCCATCGACATCATGCTGCCGGCCCTGCCCGCCATCGGCCAGTCGCTGAATGTCGCCAACGCCAATGACACGCAGCTGGTCATCGGCATCTTCTTCCTCGGCTTCGGCTGTTCGCAGATCGTCTTCGGCAGCCTCTCCGACACGTTCGGACGCCGCAACATCCTGCTCGCAGGCCTCGTCTTCTTCACCCTGACGATGTTCGGCGCGGCCCTGACGCAGAGCTTTGAAATGCTGCTCCTCTTGCGTTTCGTCCAGGGCATCGGCGCTGCAGCCGTCCGTATCACCACGATGGCAATCGTGCGCGACTGCTTCGGTGGCCGTGAGATGGCACGGGTGATGTCCTATGTGATGATCGTCTTCATGATCGTGCCGATCGTCGCCCCATCGCTCGGCCAGGCCGTCATCTATTATGCCAACTGGCACTGGATCTTCATTCTGCTCGGCTGCGTCGGCGCCATCCTCTTCGTCTGGGCCGGCATGCGCCTGAAAGAATCGCTGCCCAGCAACGAGCGTCTGCCACTGTCGGTCGCCTCCGTCGCCTCCGGTTTTCGCACGGTGCTGACCAACCGCGTCACCTGCGGCTACATGATCGGCCTGACGCTGTTCACCGCCGTCATCTGTGCCTACATCGTCACCGTCCAGCAGATTTTTGGTGAGGTCTACGGTCTTGGCGACTGGCTGCCGATCGCCTTTGCCGGCACCGCCGGCGGCATCGCGGTTGCCAATTTCGCCAACGGCTGTTTCGTCCGCAGCTTCGGCATGCGGCGTATCTCGCATGTGGCGATGATCCTGTTCACGCTGCTTTCAGGCGCCGGGCTGTTGCTCTCGCTCAGTGGCCGCCCGGACTTCCTAGTCGCCTACCTGCTGTTTTCCGTGCTTCTGATGATGTTTGCGGTGATCGCCACCAATTTCACGGCCATCAGCCTGGAGCCGATGGGGCACTTGGCAGGCACCGCAACCGCCATCACCGGCTTTGTTTCCACCACCGGCGGCGCGTTGATCGGCAGCACTGTCGGCCAGTTGTTCAACGGCACGGTCCAGCCGCTCTTCGCCGGCTTCACCATCTTTGGTGCAGTGACGATCCTTGCCGTTCTCTGGGCGGAAAAAGGCAAGCTCTTCACCCATCCGGGCGACGACCACGCCACGCTCGAAGGCGGCGGCGGGCATATGTAATCCGCTGAAATCGAACATGAAAAGGCCCGCCTGGAGAGTTCCACGCGGGCCTTATTCCTATGCGGAATAACATGCTTTAGACGGTAAACACCTCCCGGCGCAGCATGTCCCAGCAATCCTTATCGGACGCCAGGAGCAGGCCGCCATCCAGATGATGCGGCAGGTACGGCGAACCATCGAAGCGGGCGGCATAGGCCCCTGCTTCCTGCGCAATCAGCGTACCGGCAAGGTGGTCCCAAGGCATCAGCTTCTGGTACATCAGGAAGTGGAAGTGACCACCGGCAAAGCCGCGATATTCATGCGCCGCGCAGCGGTAACTGGTGGCGATGCGCACCTTGGCCATATTGCCCATGACGATACGGCGGTTTTCCGGCGCGTAGAAACCGGTGGAGGCGCAGCCGACAAGGCTTTCCAGCGGCACGGACGGAACCGTCGAAAGCTGCTCCTGCGAGCCGTCAGCCTTGCAAAGCCAAGCGCCCGAACCCTTTTCGGCGATCACCCAGTCATTGCCCATCGGATCGTAGATGAAACCGGCAACCGTCTCGCCCTTGGAAACGACGGCGGCCATGACGCCGAACAGCGGCAAACCCGCCGCATAGTTGAACGTGCCGTCGATCGGATCGACGACGATGGCGAGATCGGCGCCGGCGAGGCTATCCAGCAGCGCCGGGGTGGCAGCGACCGATTCTTCGCCGATGAACACTGCATCCGGCGCGAGTTCCGCCATTCGTGCCTTGATCAGGCGCTCGGCGGCTTCATCCGCTTCTGTTACCAGATCGATCGCCTCCGATTTCATCCGCACGTCACCGTCGCCGAGATTGCGGAATTTTGGCAGGATTTCCTTGAAGGCGGCTTCCTGCAGGATATTGGCGATGGCAGCGATATCGATGGCAGACGTCATGCTTTGGGCTCCGCGAAGAGAGATTGGAAATCGAACAGTTTTGGGTCAAGCAGATGCGACGGGTTCACATGGCCAAGCGCCCGCAGCATCGTGTCCTTGCGGCCGGGCATGCGGCGCTCGATATCCGACAGCATCGCCTTCATGGCATTGCGCTCAAGCCCGTCCTGCGAACCGCAGAGGTCGCAAGGGATGATCGGAAATTCCATCGCTGCGGCAAACTTGGCAAGATCGTCCTCGGCGGCATAGGCAAGCGGCCGCATCACCATCAGGTCCCCGTCGTCGTTCAAGAGCTTGGCCGGCATCGTCGCCAGCCTGCCGCCGTGGAAGAAATTCATGAAGAAGGTTTCGAGAATATCCTCGCGGTGATGGCCAAGCACCAGGGCTTCACAGCCCTCCTCGCGGGCAATCCTGTAGAGGTTGCCACGGCGCAGGCGCGAACAGAGCGCGCAATAGGTGCCGCCGGCCGGGACCTTCTCCTTCACGATCGAATAGGTGTCGCGATATTCGATGCGGTGCTTGACGCCGATCGACGACAGATATTCCGGCAGGATATGCTTGGGGAAATTCGGCTGGCCCTGATCGAGATTGCAGGCGACGAGTTCGACCGGCAGCAGCCCGCGCCACTGCAGATCCATCAAAAGCGCCAGCAGGCTGTAACTGTCCTTGCCGCCGGAAACACCGATCAGCCAGCGCTTCTGGCCGTTCAGCATTCCGAAATCCTCGATTGCCTGGCGCACCTGCCGCAGCAACCGCTTGCGCAGCTTGTTAAACGATACGGAGGTGGGCATTTTCGCGAAGATCGGATGCATCGCCTCATTGACGGCATGATCCGGGCTGGGCGAAAGATCTTCAAGGTCCGCAGACGGCGGCTGAATGGCAATATCCATGACAAAGTCCCGGATGGAAGGGCGCGCAGGCGAAAAAGTCGCGCGCGAAAACGATGCCCTGCACTTGCCCGTCTAAAGCAGCAAGATCAAGGAAAATGCGCCAGGCCCGATGTGAAACTTCCGTGATGCCTGCTCAGGTGCCGAATACCGACCATCCGGTGCGGCTGGCCAGCATTTCCAGCGCTAGTGAACCAAGCAGCGAATTGCCGTTGTGATTGAGCCCGGGTGACCAGACGGCGACCGCAGCCTTGCCCGGCGCGACGCAGAGGATGCCACCGCCGACGCCGCTCTTGCCCGGCAGGCCAACGCGATAAGCGAAATCGCCCGAACCGTCATAATGGCCGCAGGTCAGCATCAGCGCATTGATTCGCCGCGCCCGCTGCTTTGAGACAACGGAATGTTTGGTCAGCGGATTGGTGCCGGACGCAGCCAGAAACAGCCCTGCCTTGGCCAGCTGCACGCAGCTCATCGCCAGCGCGCATTGATGGAAATAGACGCCGAGCACATGCTCGACGGGATGATCGAGCTTGGCGAAGGAACGCATGAAATTGGCGAGCGCGAAATTGCGATAACCGGTCGCGGCTTCCGATTTGGCGACATCCTGATCGATCAGAATGTCCTCTTCATCGGAAAGATAGCGAACAAAACGAACGATCTCACCAATCGCCTCCCTTGGCGTATGCCCGGCCAGCACCAGATCGGTAATGGCGATCGCACCGGCATTGATGAAGGGATTGCGCGGGATTCCGTGCTCGTGTTCGAGCTGAACGATCGAATTGAAGGCGGACCCGGAAGGCTCGCGGCCAACGCGCTTCCAGATGTTTTCGCCGTGCTTGCCGAGCGCCAGCGTCAGCGTAAAAACCTTGGAAATACTCTGGATCGAGAATGGCACCTCAGCATCGCCGGCCATATGCACGTCGCCGTTAATCGTGACGATCGCCATGCCGAAGCTCTTGGGATCGACGCGGGCAAGTTGCGGAATGTAATCGGCAACCTTGCCCTCGCCGAGCCGTGGGGTCAGCTCCCGGTGGATATCATCGACAATCGACTGCAGGTCCAACGGGCCGGTCATCAGTCATTCTCCGAAAGTGCAGCGCAACAAAAAAGCCACCCATCTCTGAGTGGCTTTTCCGAATTTCACAAGGCCGAGGCCGCAAGAAATTATCGCGAATAGAATTCGACGACGAGGTTCGGTTCCATGATGACCGGGTACGGAACGTCGGTCAGGGCCGGAACGCGAGCGAAGGTCGCGACCATCTTGTTGTGATCGACTTCGATATAGTCCGGAACGTCGCGTTCAGCGAGCGAAACGGCTTCGAGAACCGAAACGAGCTGCTTGGACTTTTCGCGCACTTCGATCACGTCGCCAGCCTTGCAGCGGTACGAACCGATGTTGACGCGAATACCGTTGACCTTGACGTGGCCGTGGTTGACGAACTGACGGGCAGCAAAGACCGTCGGAACGAACTTGGCGCGGTAGACGATCGCGTCGAGGCGCGATTCGAGCAGGCCGATCAGGTTTTCAGAAGTGTCACCCTTGCGGCGGTCAGCTTCGGCGAAGATCGCACGGAACTGCTTTTCGCGGATGTCGCCGTAGTAGCCCTTGAGCTTCTGCTTGGCGCGCAGCTGCACGCCGAAATCGGAAAGCTTGGACTTGCGGCGCTGGCCGTGCTGGCCAGGACCGTATTCGCGGCGGTTCACCGGGGACTTCGGACGGCCCCAGATGTTTTCGCCCATACGGCGGTCAATTTTATACTTGGACGATTCGCGCTTGCTCATCGTATTTCCCTTCAACAGGTTACACCGGTCTGTTGCCAAACCGGATCAAGGAAACACGCCCTCCTCTGAACTCCTTTTGAAAGCTCTGACAGGTTTCTCACATTACGCTAACGGAGAATCCACGGGACATGTCAAATAAAACACCGGGCATTTCGGCCCGGCGCTGAGCGGGTCTTTAGGGGTAAGCCACGGAAATGTCAACAATGAGTTGAGGTGCATTTTAGGAGACGGTATAACCAAGATAACAAGGAGACTGAGATGCAGACAACATTGAAGATCGATGATGACGTTTTTCAGGCCGCGCGCCAACTTGCCGACCGCCAGGGGCAGCCGGTTGACCAGGTGATTTCGGATATGGCGCGCCGCGGCATGGGAATGTCAGCCTATATCACGCATCGCAACGGTTTTCCCGTTCTGGTCCGCCCAGGTGGTGAAACCGTGACCCTTGAGAAGGTCAATGCCTTGCGTGACGCGGAGTATGACATTTCTTTGGATGAAGCCGGAAAATCGTGACATTTCTCCTAGATGTCAACGTACTCATCGCTCTGGCTGACAGCGGACATTCTCATCATTCCAAGGCCGCCGCATGGTTTGCAGAAGTTGGACAAGCCGATTGGGCCTCCTGCCCGATTACTGAAAACGGCATGATCCGTATTCTATCCGATCCCCGCTACGGAACCCCTGCGCCAGATACGGCCTTAGTTGCGGAACTACTGCAGTTACTGCGCCTGTCCGGCAACCATTCCTTTTGGCAGGAAAATATAAGCCTAATCGATCCAGAGATTTTCGTGCGCGAAAAATTGCCTCGAAACATGTCCCGGATAAGTATCTTCTTGGGCTTGCCAAAGCTTACGGCGGTCACCTTGCAACGTTTGACCGCCGTCTTTCGACACAGGCCGTCATCGGCGGGGCGAACGTCCTTCATGTAATCGCTTAGTTATTCCGCAGCATTCCGGCTGCCCGCATCGTCATAGAGCGCATCGGCGGCACCGGGCGCCGTCTCCACCTGCAAATCCGGAAACGCCACGATCCGTTTACCGGAAAGATCGCTGTGAACCACGATCAGGCCCTGCTCCTCGAAATAACCGAGCAGACGGCGGGCGCGGCGGGCCGAATGCGTTCCATAGGCCCGCGCGATCATCGCATCGGACGGGCATGGCAGGTTGCGAACGGCAGACTGCGCCACCAGCAGGAACACGCCCTGCAGATCGTCCGTGACATTGCGTGACAGGCTGAGCGCGGAAGCCCAGATTTCGGTCGCAGCCGTCTCTGCATCGACACCGGAGCGGGCAACGGCCATCTTGCGGCGGAAGGCGCTCAGCGACAGCGGCGCACCGGGCACACGGCGGATACGGCAGCGGACGAGAAAATCCTGAAACAGTTCGGCATCGGCGCGGAACGCTGCATCAGGGTGCTCGAGAATCTCGGCAAGCAGGCCGTCGAGCAACGCCTCGCGCTCCTGAGCCGGCATTTCCGGCACCGGCGCCTTGGGCTCCACAAGACCGATCGGTTCCGGGCGCGGGCGGGAAAGCTCGGCGAGGATATCGGTGGCCGGACGCGGCTGGGCGCTGGGACGGCGCATGATCGGCCGGATCAGTTCTTCTGGGTCCGGCGTGAAGATCAGGTCCTCGACATCGGCGACCGCTTCGGGCAGCGGCGTCAGCTTGGGGCTGGTGGAGCGGGCCGAGGTTTCGACATGACCGATGGTCACCGGCAGCGGACGGCGCGACAAAGCTGGGCCGAGCGCCACGAACGAGCCGCGCTTCAGATCGCGGAACATTTCGGCGGTGCGGCGATCCATGCCGAGCAGATCGGCGGCGCGCGCCATGTCGATATCGAGAAACGTGCGGCCCATCAGGAAATTGGAGGCTTCGGCCGCAACGTTCTTGGCAAGCTTGGCCAGCCGCTGCGTGGCGATCACGCCCGCCAGTCCACGTTTACGGCCACGGCACATCAGGTTGGTCATGGCGCCAAGCGAAATCTTGCGCGCTTCCTCGGACACGTCGCCGGCCACCGATGGCGCAAACATCTGCGCTTCGTCAACCACCACCAGCACCGGATACCAGTAGTCGCGATCGGCATCGAACATGGCATTGAGGAAGATACCGGCGCTGCGCATCTGCTGCTCGATATCCAGGCCTTCCAGCGAAAGCACGCAGGAGACCCGGTGCTGGCGGATACGGCTGGCGATGCCGATCAGTTCGGCTTCCGTGCGCTCGCCCTCGATCACCACATGGCCGAACTTGTCGGCGAGCGTGACGAAATCACCTTCGGGATCAATGATACACTGCTGCACCCAGGGGGCGGACTGCTCCAGCAGACGGCGCAAAAGATGCGATTTTCCCGAGCCGGAATTGCCCTGCACCAACAGACGCGTCGCCAGAAGTTCCTCGATATCGAGCGGAACGGATGCGCCATCGGACGCCGTCCCCATATCGATGCCGACTTTCATATCCACCTCGTTCAAAATGCCATGCCGGATGCGCCGCCACGAACCCGCAAGCGTTGACCCCTAGCACCAAACCGCCTGTTCTGCGCGCCAATCGCAGCAAAACCCACAGCTAAGACGGCCGGATACTCAGAAATAAAGCCTGTGTGTGACTGTGCTGTTTTCCAGAACCGGCGAAAATCCAAGGCGTTCGTAGAATTCAAACGCTTGAGGCGGTGCCCTTGTGTTCAAAAACCGGAAAAAATCAGCCGCGTCACCGACAATGAACCGGACCAGTTGGCTGCCGACCCCCTCGCCCCGATGAGCCGGTGCGACATAAAGATGTCGAACGCGACCCGCCGCTGCATTATCGGCGAACGGATCGACATTGCGGCCGCAGATGCCGGCAAGTTCACCGTCAACAATCGCCCCGGCCGGGATTTCACCCGGACGGTCAAACCGGTTCAGGCGCGAAACCCAGTTTTCCTGCAACCGGGCAAGCATGCGCTGCCCCTCGGCAACGCTTGCATCCCGCAAAGCGTCGAATCCATCAAAGTCAGGCGTAACAGCTAGGATCTGCATCACGTCAGAGGACCTGCGATACCGTCAGCCCAAATCCCTGAAGCAGTCGGCGCGTGGTAAAGTCCGGGTGCCCGGACGTGAAGATCGCCGGATCGATGCCGTTCAAGGGCTCGAAACCATCCGGCAGCGGCACCAGGCTGCGTGCCCGCCGGGCAATCGCCTCGGCCGGATCGAGCCAGTCCACCGGCCAGGGTGCCAGGCGGCGAAAGACATTGACCATGAACGGATAATGCGTGCAGGCAAGCACGACGATATCGGTCTTCTGGCCCTCCTTCTCGACAAAACACTGCTCGATCTCCGACAGAACCGCCGCATCGTCGATCGGTTCGCCGCGAATATAGGCTTCGGCCATGCGCGCCAGGTTTTCCGAACCGACGAGGCGGACATGGCATTGCGTCGCGAAGGATTGGATGAGATCGCGGGTATAGGCGCGTTTGACTGTACCTGGCGTCGCCAGCACCGAAACGAGACCCGAGCGCGTCCGCTCGGCGGCCGGCTTGATCGCCGGTACCGTGCCAACGAAGCGCATGTGCGGGAAAGCCGAGCGCAGATCGGCGCCGACCAGCGTGAAGGCGGTGTTGCAGGCAATGATGCAGATTTCGGGATCGTGCTCAGCCAAGAGTTTGGCAAACAGCGAGATGACGCGCTCCTTCAGCGCCTTCTCTTCCCAGCCGCCATAGGGAAAGCCGGCATCATCGGCGATATAGATGAAATGCCGCTCCGGCATCAGCACGCGCGCTTCGCGCAACACGGTCAGCCCGCCAATGCCGCTGTCGAAAACGAGAATGGGCTTCAGCTCAGAGATCGTCACCGGTGTCGTCAACCTTTTTCGCGCGCGAATTTTCCGGCGCTCCGGCACCACGCGGCGCCTCGCGGGTGAAACGATCGAGCGATGAGATGATGCCGCGCACCAGCCGGATCTCGGATTCGGTAAAGCCGGGGCGGGTCAGGACTGCGCGCAAGTTGTCGACCAATTTCGGCTTTTTGGCGACCGGCCGGAAGTAGCCGCGCGCCTCCAGTGCCTCCTCGACATGGTCGAACAGCCCCTGCAACTGGTCCTTGGTCGCCGGGTTCTGCGGCAGTGCCTGGAAGGACGTTTCCTCCCGCGTTTCCATGCTGGTTTTCAGCCACTCGTAGGACATCAGGAGAACCGCCTGCGCCAGGTTGAGCGAGGCAAAGGCCGGATTGACCGGGAAGGTGACGATCTCGTCGGCGAGCGCCACCTCTTCGTTGGTGAGCCCCGTGCGCTCGCGCCCGAACAGGATGCCGGTCGCCTCGCCCATGTTGAAGCGGTTGCGCAGCGTTTCGGCGGCCACCAGCGGCGAACGTACTGGCTTGTAGCCGTAGCGGTCACGCGCGGTCGTCGCATAGACGAAGTTGAGGTCGGCGATCGCTTCCGGCAATGTCTCGTAGACCTTTGCCGCATCGATCACGTGATCGGCGCGGCTTGCCGCCGAACGTGCCTTTTCGCTCGGCCAGCCGTCGCGCGGGCTGACCAGCCGCAGTTCCGAAAGGCCGAAATTGGCCATGGCGCGCGCCACCATGCCGATGTTCTCGCCAAGCTGCGGATGCACCAGAATGATCGCTGGTCCTTCGGTCAGAAGTACGCGCTCGCTGTTCGTTCCTGCCATTCCGGTGCTTTCGTCTCTGTTATTACGTCTTGGTTTCGGCGCTTCCTTGCACAGATGCGTGGATTTTGAAAGCCGCAGCGAGCGGCGGCCTATTGTGGATTGCTGGTACCCTGGCTGGCGATCCCCTGCAATTCGACCTTGAGCGAGCCCGATTCACCGGTGCGGACGATATCATCGATGACGGCCTTGCCGCCCTCCTCGATCACCATGAAGTGCAATTCGCTCGGCTTCCAGTCAACGGCGCGCTCGCCAAAACAATGGGTATTGTCGAAGGTAACCGTCACGTCGCTCCTGCCGTCCGTCTGGGGACCGGCAATGACGGAGAGGTCCTTGATCGAGCAACTGTCCTGACCGCTGACGATGACATCATAGCCGAAAGGCGAATCGCTTTCGTCATAGGCAGGGAATTTTGCCGCTGCGTAAAAAGCCTTCGCGAAGTCCTGGCTGTAGATGCGGCCCAGCCGCGCCTCGGAGAAATAGTCTTCGCCGGATTGCGGCTCTTCCGCCCAGCCCTTGACTGCCTCCTGCATGACCTCGTTGACGGGGGCAACCGGGTCGGCCGCATGCGCGGTTGAGAAAGCACAGCATGCAAGAAGCACCAACAGCAACCGCTTCATCGATCATCCCCTGAAACTCAAGTCACCCGCCAGCCATCTCAGCTGAACGAGCGGTATTCAATAGCTATTTTCGCGGCGGCAGGCGAGACCGGAGTACACGGCATGCGGAAGCCTCCAAGAGGCCCTCCTCGACATTCAAAACCCAGGCCGATTCATGCACTGTATGCCTTTGCCTGTGGTGAACTGGATGCTATAGGGGCGCAAACCCCTTTCCACCCAACCCCATGCAGAGGTTTGCAACATGACAAAGATCAAGGTCGCCAATCCGGTCGTCGAACTCGACGGCGATGAAATGACCCGCATCATCTGGCAGTTCATCAAGGAAAAGCTGATCCATCCCTATCTGGATATCGATCTGGAATATTACGACCTTGGCATGGAAAACCGCGACGCGACCAACGATCAGGTGACGATCGACAGCGCCAATGCCATCAAGAAGCACGGCGTCGGCGTCAAGTGCGCGACCATCACGCCTGACGAGCAGCGCGTCGAGGAGTTCGGCCTGAAGAAGATGTGGAAATCGCCGAACGGCACGATCCGCAACATTCTGGGTGGCGTTATCTTCCGCGAGCCGATCATCTGCAAGAACGTGCCGCGTCTGGTTCCCGGCTGGACCAAGCCGATCATCGTCGGCCGTCACGCTTTCGGCGACCAGTACCGCGCCACCGACTTCAAGTTCCCCGGCAAGGGCAAGCTGACGATGAAGTTCGTCGGCGACGACGGCACCGAAATCGAACATGAAGTCTATGACGCCCCGGCAGCCGGCGTTGCCATGGGCATGTACAACCTCGACGAATCGATCACCGATTTCGCCCGCGCATCGCTAAACTACGGCCTGCAGCGCGGCGTCCCGGTCTACCTGTCGACCAAGAACACCATCCTCAAGGTCTATGACGGCCGCTTCAAGGATATCTTCCAGCAAGTCTTCGACGCCGAATTTGCCGACAAGTTCAAGGAAGCCAAGATCTGGTACGAACACCGCCTGATCGACGACATGGTCGCCTCGGCGCTCAAGTGGTCCGGCGGCTATGTCTGGGCTTGCAAGAACTATGACGGCGACGTCCAGTCCGACATCGTGGCGCAAGGGTTCGGCTCGCTCGGCCTGATGACCTCGGTTCTGATGAC
>JAESFK010000637.1_pt1 | contig 15654 bp, 17 predicted proteins | sample 9269391 | NCBI WGS metagenome assembly JAESFK01 (sample SAMN14506231, study PRJNA617097) | algae metagenome | isolation source: Drouetiella hepatica UHER 2000/2452 and co-occurring heterotrophs from... | place: Slovakia: Slovak Paradise National Park, Hrabusice, Kosice Region | collected 2000-01-01
CGCGTTCTTCCTGGCGAGCCATGTCGAGTCGGATGCAAACCTAACCTACACGTGCAAGTTCGCGGGCGGTGTAGTCGTGATCGATCGAACTTCGGCAATCCACCCAAAGGCGACATTTAGTTGAAGGGCCACCCGCCCTTGCGATGGGTTGAAGGCGCGCCCTGACACGGCCCATTTTTGAGGCGCTGGTAGCCGTCAACCTTGCTCTGCCGACTTCAACTGAGTAGGGCCAGAGCCGAAGCTCCTGCCTCAAAGCCCAGCTTCGGCTCGACCCGTCTCGCTTGGCCAAGCGTTTCGGCCAGGCGCAACAAATAATCGACACGTAGTTGCCTTGAGAGCCTAATGCCGGCTCCTGCCGACTACCCCCGCTTGGGCGGTTAGCCTCCTCAGTTTTCGCGCCGCGCGCGACTGATCGGCGTTGAAAGTGAACCCTACATCCGGTGCGTACACGGTCGCCATGCCATGGTACGAACGGGACGATTTCGCCCAACTTCTGGAGCTGGCCGACGACCGCAAGGACATGTCGCCTAGCTACGAAGTGTGGCGAGCGAAAGCGTCGGCTGTCGCAGAGCAATATTTGGCACGCGGGCAGGCGCTCGAACTTGTTACGATCAAACCCGGCGAATTCCTCGCCTGGCTTCAGGAACGCATCCTACCCAACACTGCTGCGACGCGGCTTGGGTAATTCGAACTGAGGGCCACGGCACAGCTCTTCATCGCTACGCAGATATCGCAACAAGAGGTCGAACATGCGCCTCATGAGCGCGATGAGCTTCAAGCAGACCGCGCTTGAGCGGGCCTTCGACGTCGCGCGGTTGGGACACTGCGAAAGGGTCGAAGACATCCGACGACAGATAATTCGCGAGGGCTTCAATCAATCCCAGGCTGCTGGATCTGTCATGGGTCGACAGCTCCTTCAGATCGCACGCCAAGCCCGCGTCTCTGGGCGCGAAGGCGGTTCAAACTAACCCCTTGAGGCAGAATAATATGCGCCCGTTCTCGGAGGTGAGCACCGTGGATCAAGATTCCGGACGTGATGACGTTCATTGCACTTTCTTTGTGATCTCCAACGCCACTCAGTACCGCGAGGCCATATCTCGGCTGCGGATGTTGGAAGGCGCTGCGAAGCACTCGTCGCTCGGTGACGAGCGCGATACCCTGGAGTTGGCAGTGTCTCGCTATTTGCTATTCGGCGAGCGTCCCGGGGCGGAATCGCAAGTCGTTCGGCATTAGTCGATCAACGACGCTCCGCCACCCTCGTTCAGTCGCAGCGCCAAGCACCGGACCTGAAACAACACCCACCACACTGGTCATGGGCGATGGGTCAGGCACTTTCGCTTTCGACCCATTTGAGACATTTCAATATTGGTGTCCGACGACCGGAGTCGACCCATTGCTGACATCGGGAAGGTCTGCTCCCGGGCGGTGCGATGAGGTCGGTAGCCGAGCGGCCGGAGTTGTTACATCTCGCTCGCACGAGCGAGGAACGTTTCTGGCCCACGTGTGGGAAAACTGTACGTCAGAGGCTGCGAACGTCGGCCATGGTCGCCTCGAACTTCGCAACGAGCCCGCTGGGCAACCACTGCTTCGCAACCCCGCCCTTACCCAGGAGACCCATTTGGATAAGGCGGGAACCGAAGCTACGTTTGGTGGGCTCGCTGACCGAGGGCCCGCCCGATTCCTGCCAGGTCAATTTGAGCGTCGGCTCGTCGGCGCTCTCGTCGATCGTCCACGATAGATCGACCTTCCCTTCCGGCACGAAAAGCGAACCGTGCTTGGCCGCGTTGGTGGCCAGTTCGTGGAGAAGCAAGGAGATGGACAGCGTGGCCTTCGGCCCGAGCTCGATATCCGGACCCGACGCCCGGATGCGGCCGCCGTCGCCGTGGAGCTCCAGCATCGGCCGGACGACCTTGTTCAGCGAGGCGGCGGTCCAGTCCTGCTGAAGCAACTGGTCATGCGCGCTGCCAAGGGCGGCGATCCTCCGACCGAGCGCCTCGACGGCATCCCGCTGCGTCACGCCCTTGAGCGTCTGCGTCGCGATGGCCTGTACCATAGCCAAGGTGTTCTTCATCCGATGGGCGATCTCGGCGTTCAGGACGGCTTGCTGGGCCTGTGCCTCATCGCGTTCGCGCAGCGTCTTCCGCAGCTCCAATTGCCGCATAACCTGGCGAGCCAGCACCTTGAGCGTCATCTGCTGCGTCTCGGAAAGGTCGCGGGGCTTGAAGTCCAGAACGCAGACGGTGCCGATCGAGTGGCCATCGGCGGTCTTCAGTAGGGCGCCCGCGTAGAAGCGCAGACCGTTTTCGGCTGTGACCAGGGGATTGCAGTCGAACCGCGCGTCCTTGGTCGCATCAGGGATGACCATGAAGTCCTGCTCCAGGATCGCCTTGGCGCAGAAGGAGGAATCTAGGGGCGTCTCGCGAACGCCCAGGCCGACCTCGGCCTTGAAGAACTGGCGGCCCGTGCCGATCAGGTTCACGACCGCGATCGGCGTCTCGCAAATTTCGGAGGCCAGCTTGGCGATGTCGTCGAAGTCCTGCTCCCGCGGGGTGTCAAGTACCGCGAAGCTGGCGAGCGCATCGAGCCGTGCGCATTCTTTCAAGTTGGTGTTCAACACGTGCCGAGGGCCTCCTGGGGCACAGGGATCGCACCTATGCGTCGAAGTTGATAGTGCTTGGGTCGGCAGATCTCGCTGATCCTGCGGCCGTCGTGGACTTGTATCGGAGCCGGCCGTGCTAGGCCGAAAAACCCTTGAATAGGCTTTTCGAGGCGACCAGATCGCCAGGCTTGGGGATCGACGGCGGCGGGTTGATCAGACCTTCGCCAATATAATGGATTGCCGACATGAAGCCGTTCCGGGAGAACGGCTTGGCGATGACGCCGTGGGCGCCCGCGAAATCCGGGGGTACCTTGGCCGGGTTCGCCGTCACGAAAATGATAATCGCGCCCGCCCAGCGCTTCTGGATCAGCGAGCAGACGTCCAAGCCGTTCGTGCCCCTGGCGAGATGCATGTCGACGAAGGCAAGGTCGGGATCGATGTCGGCATCGAGGGCCTCGACATCGTAGAGGGAAGTAGCTTCGCCGACGACGACGTGGCCGCAATCCTCGACCATCGACTCGACGTCCATCGCGAGGAGCGCCTCGTCCTCGACGATCAGAACCTTCAGGGGCTTCGACTTCGGCATTCAGAGAGAGCTCTCTATATTCAGCGTGACGCGCGTGCCCGGTTCCAGGCGTTCCCACGTCACTTTAGCCCCCGCCTGTTTAGACAATCGGGAGATCAGAGTGCGACCCAAACCGTCGCTCACCTTGCCCAGGTCGATGCCGTGGCCGTCGTCCTCGACGGAGAGGACGTAGTCCGTACCATTGCTACGCGCAGTGAGCCTTATCGTTCCGCTGCGACCATCGCTTAGGCCATGTTTGATCACGTTGGTAAGCATCTCGTTAAGTATGAGACCCAGTGAGGACGCATAGTCGGATTGGACCTCGATCGGCTCGATATCCACGACGAGCTTGACGTCGGTGCGGCCGCTGGCGCCGATGACGCCGGACGCCATGCTCGCGGCGAACCCGGCGATGTCGAACTTGGTGACGTCGTCGGACTGGTACAGCCGCCTGTGCACCGTCGCCAGGGCGTCGATCCGCTCCATCATGACGTCCAGCTTGGCCGTGATCGCCGGATCGGCGATCTGCCGCGACTGGAGCCGTAGAAGGGCGCCGATCATCGTCAGGTTATTCTTCACCCGATGGTCGACCTCATGCAGCAGGAGCGTCTTCGCCTCCAGGGCTGCCTCTAGGTCCGAGGTGCGCTGCCTGACCATGGCCTCCACAGCCCTGCGTTCCTCGATGTCGATGAGGACGCCTGAAAAGGTCGTCGGCGAGCCATCTGGCGAGAGGTCGACGCGACCATTTGCTTCCAACCAGCGGTAATTCCCGTCCGCACGCCTCGTCCGGTACTGATGCAGATAGAAGCCCCCGCGCGCCATGGCGGCCTCGATAGCAGAGCTCAAGCTCTCACGGTCCTCGGGATGGACAGCCGTCATGATCTGGGCGAGCGTGAGGACATCGCTGCGAGCCGCGTCGTCGAGGGCGAAGGTGACGGCGAAACCGTCGTCGACCGTGAAGCGATCCTCGACGAGGTCCCAAACCCATGTACCGATGATGGCACCGGCCGCCATGGCTAGTTTGACCCGCTCGACGTTTAAGCGCGCGTTCGCTTCGCTCGCGGCAAGCGCGGCCTGTTCCTCGGCGAGTTTTCGCTCAACAAGGATGCGGGCTGTCGTTTCCGGAGTGATGTTAAGTATGGCAGCAATGCTTCCGTCTTCGTCGCGAAGGGGGGACAGCGAGTAGTTGAACCAGGCGGTTTCGGTGCCGCCGCCGTCGAGTCGCGCCATGACGAACGGGGCATCTTCGAAGTAGACTGGCTCGCCTCCCGCCCGCACGCCCTCGAACTGGGGTTGCAGTTCCTGCCAAATCTCCGCCCAGACGATGGAGCCGGGTTGGCCCAGAGCTGAAGGGTGCTTGGCAGTCAAGATCCTGCGGTAGGCATCGTTGTAGATGAGAGCGAATTCCGGACCCGACCAGAGACATATCGGAAAGGGTGAATCGAATATGGACCGCGCCATCGTTCGAAGTGCCGGGGACCAACCCGTGGTCGGTCCCAGAGGGCTTTTCGACCAATCCAGCTCTCGCGCGTAGGAACGCACCTCGCCGGGGCCGGCAAAGAGCGCAGCGGCGTTCGCATAGGCTTCTTCTCTGAGACTCAAAGCGCTCTCGTTTGCCACGTTCACCGGCCCCCAGTTCTGCTGAGCGAATATCGATGCCTAGCGCCGTCCACAAGCAGCGCCGGCATGACCGGGCTTTCGACTACGACCCTTAATCAACTGCCGCAGCGGCTAGTTGTTGCCGGCAGATCGGAACGGTTGTGCGGATTTGAGGAGGAGGCACGGCTGATCGGGACCGTAGATCAGGCGGGACGGGCAACGAGAAAAACAGGGTCCTGCAAAGGAACGACCAGCCGGGGACATTTAGCGAGCCCAACTCGGTCAACTCGCCCCCACGATTCCGGCCTCGGCCGGGAACTGCGGAGCCCAGCTTGCATGAAGAACAAGCGCGCGAGGGACGGCAAGATCTTGCGTGTGACTCAGTATGTCGTCACCGTGGTGGTGCGAAAGGCGCTTGATCTGCAAGGCTAGCATCGGCACCCTCATCGCAGCCTGTGTGCCGAGCCGCGATCCGCCGTTCGTCGAGGGCCGGGCAACATTCTCGCCCGAGGCGACATACAGGGTGTGTGTCAAGCCGCCCGAAGCTGGCCCGCGGCGATACGAGATCCTTGCGGAGGATGGGACGCCGGTCGTTGCCGATGACCCGGCTTGACGATGGCGGCCTCTCTGATCGCAGCGTTGCGCTGGCTTTGGGAGCCTGCGCCTCACGACCCAGCCCGTCCGTCTCACTCCGGTTCCTGGCGTCGATGGCGCGAAGCTCGTCATCGTCTTCGTGGCGAGCAGCCCCGCACACAGACATCCTGACAGTCCACTTGCCCGATGGCCGGCATGCACGGTTGCGGCGGCGGTCCACCCACTCCAGTCGATGGTGGCGCTTGGTCGCGCGAACTCCCGCATGAAAGACCTCTACGACATCTGAGTGCTCGGCCGGTCATTGGCGTTCGATGACGATCGACTGCCCCGCGCCATCGCCGCGAACTTTACCCGTCGCCAGACGGCAATTCCTGTGGAGGCGCCGGATGCGCTGTTGCCAGCCTTTGCCGCCGACGTACAAAAACAGCGGGATTGGCAGGCCTTCGTCCAAGAGGTTGCGCTTCAGTCTGCGGCTTGGTCGATGTAACCAGGCTGATCGCCGAACTTCTGATGCCGCACGCGGCTGCCTCTATTCGTCTGATGCCGTAACGGTCCTCCGGTCACACCTGGTGCCGTTCGGCTTACGCTTGTCGGCATGTCGCATTCTACGCGAATTATGTAGTCCAGCTTTTTGGTCTTCTTACGCATTTTGCTTTAATCGACATGGGCGTTTGCGCTACAGGCACCCGATAGTCACGATACGCCTACGTATAATATGCACATAATACGTTATTTACGTATTATGTGCATATGCGAGTTGATGGAGCGGGAGGCGCGCATGAGGCAGTTCAGCTTTACCGATGTGAATAGGCAGCCGGGCGAAGTGCTCGAAGCGGCCATGGACCAACCCGTCTTTCTGACGCGTCGCGGGAAGGAGAAGCTCGTGATCCTGAGGGCCGAGCTCTACCGTTGCCTGAAAGAACGGGAGCCGGCCGTAGAGCCGCAGAGGTTCCCGATGTACGTCCCACCCGAGACGGCGCGGGAGATGTTGAGAATCTTGGGAATTCCGCCGCCTGAATCCGAGGGTTAGGCAGGCCGGCCACGCCGTTGTTCCAGACACCCACAAGCATGCGAAAGCGAAGCGCCCGAACATAAACATCGCGGCCGAACGGCGACCTCCAGCAGCCTGACCGAAAGAAAAAACAGAACTGATGGGTCAGGGCGAAATCGGCAGAAATTCGGGCTCAAGCGGCCTCAGTCGGCGATCCCGCGCCCACGCTGTCCTTGCGGCGACGGGGCAAGCCTCCACAGGTGGGCCTGAGGACCTGTCAGACGCTGAACTGAGTCGGACAAAAGCTTCGTGGCTTCGGCTTGGCGATACCAGATCAAATCCGCCTGCCCGGGGCTCACGACGACGTCTATCAGCGTCTGAAGCTTGACTGCGAACCGACCGGGATCTGCAGCAGCCCTGTTTAACTGTGCCGGGGGGAGCGCCGCGCGCAAGAATTGGCCGCGGATGCCGTTCCGGTCGGCGATATCCTGAGGCGTCAGCGCAAGCAGAACGTTGTCTGAATTCAATCGGAGGAGCGCGCTGGCTGCCACCAGGCGTTTCAGCTCTTCGCTGATTTCGCGCGTTGCGTGTTCGGCTCTTTTTTCCTCTCTGGCCTCCTCGATGATCCGAAGCTCGTCCAATTGATCATCAAGCCATTTTACCAATTCAGCCGCCTCCTTGGCACCCGTGTGGGCTTCCTCATCCGCCTTCCGCTGTTCGGCGGCGCTCAGAACCATTGTATTAGCGCCCAGTGTGGCGGGCACCTGCGGGCTTGCCACAAGGCGCTGTGGCTTTAAGCGGTCGGAAAGCTGCCGTGCTGCACTTTCGGCGGTTTTGTTCGGCAGCATCGCCTTCATGATGCGATCAGGTTGCGGCTGTCCCGCAGGGGGCGATGCGACGGGCGGGACGTTCGGCGGGAGCTTCTGGGAAATGTGCCGGGAACCATCCATAGTAGAGGCCTGCCGCAGCAGAGGCTTCGCATTCCGTGCTGGCGGGGCCGCAACCGCAGCCGTCTTGGCGCCCGGCGCCCGGAGCTTGGCTTTTGGGTGCCTCTGGGTTGTTGATCACAGTGATCGTCTCGGTTTGGCTGCGGATGGCCTGATCGGCCGCTGCCTGTATGGCAGCGCGCTGCCGCTGCATCGGGATGATCGGCGGCTTCTGTGTGGCTGGCGCGCTGGCCGGTTGATCCGGGCGGATTGAAATAACGCTGGTGGCCGGTCGCTCCGGCGCGGTCTTGGCCCGAGCAATGTCCGACGCGATTGATGTATCGGCCCGCGGTTGCGTCGGGCGCGTTTCGCCGACGGCAGGAGACGGCGAGGATGCGGGCTTCGAGGCAACCGCGCTTTTGGTCTCCGCCACGGCGCGAGCAACCGTATGAGCCGGGACAGTAGCAATAGGCTGCTTGCGGACCTCCGTCGAGACCGTGGCTTGCGCGGACGGGTCCGGGCCGTCGCTGGATTTCTCCGGCGTTTGCGTCGAAGCACTTTCCGGATTGGCCGACGCAATCAGCGGGGTGACTAATTGGCTTGGATGCGCGGCCGGGCCACTTGCCGTCGCAGGCGCCTCACGCCCGGAGGACAGCTGGCGTTCCGCCGCAGCGTCTTGATCGGCCCTGAGGGCAGCCATATCTCGCAGCAGGGCGTCGTTCGAGCGCGCGGCAGCGCGTGCGATGTTCTGAGCCAGCGATGCGGTCGCCTGCTCGATGACTGCAATCCGGGGAATGAATTGAGTGAGGGTGGTGAGGGTTGCGCGATCAGCCTCGTTGCGCCGCTTGGCCGGTTTGAGGCGAGCACGCGATGCGAGCTTGGCCGCCACATGGACGAGAGCGTTGCGCTCGATCGACAACTCGGCCCGCCGGCGCGAGAGCTGTAGGACCTCTTCATTAGCCTCTCGGACGGTCTCAGCATCGGTTGTCCGTCGCCATGCCCAGCGGTCGCGGGTGTGACTGAGGTCGATCTCCTGCGTGACCAGGAGGGAGGCAGCTTGCCGGGCCTCTACGAGGAGGCTGTCGTACGCAGCAGCCCACTGCTTCCGAGCAAGAGTAAGGCCCGCCATCGTCTCCTGTCCTTTGCGCTCAACCGCGTAGGCCTCCGGCGAGATTCTTTCCCGGGCCTTTTGCTTGACGCCCATCTCTTCGTGGCGGCGTGGATCAAGGCGCTTATAAGCCGCGCGCGGTAGGAATGCCGGGTTTCAGGAGAATGTTGGCGATCTGGCGCAGCGCGTCAGGTCCATGCACCTTTTGATGAAGTTGATTCTCCGCCTCTCTCTGGAAGCGCTCAAGCAATTGGACGGCTATCCGCGCCAAGCGCTCCACTTCGGCGAACTCGTGGCGACGGTCCTGCTCCAGTTCGACTTGTACAAGCCGACTGTCACGACGATTCCGCTGGTCAGCATCTCGCTCCTCCTCCGCGATTCGCTTCCGCGCGGCAATTTCATCGGAGTCGATCCGGTCGGTCATTGCACCGCACTCTCGATGTCAGAGCGCGAGGCAGGACCGTCACAACACTGGCCGCGGCGGCGGAGAGTTCGCAAGCCGCTGCTTCCGGCTTGCCTAGCCGGAGCACATCGGGGCCAGAACGTGGAGAGAACAGCTGTCGGGACTTTGTCGGGACTTTTTGTCCCGATCGGGGGCGATTCGTCCCGAATGGTGCCGATTTGTTCTTCGGCACCAGAAAATGGGTGTCGGATAAGCCTATGATATTCTGGTGTTTTATGGTCGGAGCGAGAGGATTCGAACCTCCGACCCCTTGTCCCCCAGACAAGTGCGCTAACCGGGCTGCGCTACGCTCCGACGGGTCGGCTTATAGTGGCGGGTGCGCCCGGATGCAATCCGCTTGCGTGCTTGATTCACGCTGTTTGTCTGCGATGGTGAGCGGAGCCGATGCGGCACAATCCAGGGTAGTCCTGAATTAACCCTCGATTACGTCTCCGATTGCGGCCCTTGCGCGATGCCAGCATGGTTTTCAGCGGGACGCAGAGGTCACGCAAGCGGAGACCACCATGTCACTGGCGACAGTCACGGCGGCCGGGACACGGCCCGCGATACGCGCGTCGGCACAGCAGGCCGGATCGCTCGAAGGCTTCTTTCGCGAGCTTGCGCCGGATTGGCACTCGCAATGGGCCTGGGACAATTACGAATCGACCATCCTCGATTTGACCCAGCGTCTCGGCTTGCGCCGCGTCTGCGAGATCGGTGGCGGGCGTGATCCGCTGTTCACGGCCGAGCAGGCCAAGCGCCGTGGCATCGATCTCATCGTCAACGACATCGACGCGGGCGAGCTCGCGCTGACGCCGGCCGGCCTCAAGACCGCGTGCTTCGATATCGCCGGCGACCTCTCCGAGCCCGACATCACGAGGGGCGGATACGACCTGATGGTCTCGCGCATGGTCTTCGAGCATGTCGCGGACGTCGAGCGCGCCTGGAGCAACATCCATGCCCTGCTCGCGCCGGGCGGCGTCGCGCTCGCCTTCTTCCCGACGCTCTGGGCCCCGGTCTTCGCGCTCAATCACTTGCTGCCGGAAAAGGCCTCGCGGGCGATCGTGCATGCGCTCTTCCCGCTGCGGCGCGATGGTGGCGGCGATCCGAAGTTCCCGGCCCATTACCACTGGTGCCGCGGCAGCCGCGCGCAGCTGACGCCGATGCTGAATCGCGCCGGCTTCGGCGACATCCACATCCAGCGCTTCTGGGGCCATGGCTATTTCGACCGCATGCCCGGGCTGAAGCAGGCCGACCACGCCTTCAATGCGCTGGCGGCCAGGATCGGCTGGGATTTCGTGACGACCTACGCCTATGTCGTCGTGCGCAAGGCGGCGGTCTGAACCAGGTTTTTGGAATGGCCGTGTTCTTGCGGGCCTTGCAGGAAGCGGCTCAGGGCAGGGCTGCCGCTTGCTGCGCGATGCGCGCGGGGCGGGCCGACGGCGCGCCAGTGCGCTCCTGTGCCCAGCGCAATAGCGGGCGTTCGATCCAGCGATAGATCAGCACGGCCCCGAGGGTCGCGATCGATGCGGCCACGATGACGTAGACGGTCAGCGAAACGGAATCGCCGACCACGTGGATCCAGATGTTGCGGAAGGGCCGCAGGATGAAGGGGTGTGCGAGGTAGAGGCTGTAGGATGCATCGCCAAGCGCCGCGAGCCATACGACGATGCGAGACGACGACCCCGGTGAGAGCGCCGCCGCAGCGACGACGAGCAAGGCTGGCAGCCCCCATCTCAGCCCGTCGGGCAGCGCGACTTCGCCGTCCAGGCCGGGAATTTTGAGCATTCCTGCGAAGCCCACCATGCCCAGCATGATCGCCATCGACGTCGTCAGGCGAGCGCCTTTGAGGAATGCCACCGCGAGCAGGCAGCCGAAAAGGAATTCGAGGACGATCGACTGGCTCCAGAAGGCGACTTGGACCTGTTCCGGCTGCAAGACCAGCCCGATCAGGGCGAATGCGATGATGGCGGTTGCGAGCGCCGCCATTCCCTTGCGGAACGGGAACGCCAGCGCCCCAGCGAACAGCACGTAGAAGAACATCTCCATGTTCAGCGTCCATCCCAATGCCATGACGGGGCGGATTTCACCGGGAATGCGCAGGCTCGGGATGAACAGATAGGACGCCAGTACGTGTTGCCAGTTTCCGATCGGGACGTTGAGCAGCTGCGGCGCCAGCAGGGCACCGATCAGCAGCGCCGTGGTCAGCAACCAGTACAGCGGCACGATCCGCACAAGCCGTCGGGTCAGGAAGATGCGCCAGGCGCCCGGTTGGTCGAAGAGACCAACGGACGTGTAGACCATGATGAAGCCGGAGATCACGAAAAAGACGTCGACGCCGAAGCCCCAGTTCACGGCTGAAAAATCGGCTGCGGGACGACCGAGCGACGCTGACATGACCTCGGTCTCATGCGCGGAATGCCCGACGACCACGAGGAAGGCAGCAACCGCTCGCAGGACCTGGATGTTGAGGTTGTGCTTCGAGTTGGCCATGGATCAGCCTGCCCCCGATGGCGTGGTGGCTGCCCTGGTCTGCGCGGCCAGGCCCCAGACGAGCCCGAGCAGCAGGTAGAAGTGCCGCCAGTGATCGGTGTCGATCTGCACGCCCTGCAGGATGGTGATGAAGAGCACCGACCACAGAACGACAGCATGGTGCTGCGTTGCCGATTTCAGGAAGACGAGCCGCCACCCGACATAGGAGGTGGCCGCCATCAATGCGAGCCAGGCGAAGCCCCCGAGCCAGCCATAGGAGGCGAAGGCGTTGATATAGACGTTGTGCGGGTCTTGCTGGTTGAAGAGCCAGCGGAAGCGCAGCGGACCAAAGCCGTTGGGCTCGTCCAGCAACAGCGGTATCGCGCGCAACTGGCTGCCGAAGCGACCGGTCACGCCCTGATCGTAGCTTTGATCGAGGCTGGCCCGGGTCTCGAAGACGGCGCGGATGTCATCGAACGACAAGGCAACCAACAGCGCCATGATGGTCAAAAACAGCGTGACCAGCGTCAGGGCGACGATCCGAGCGCGGCGCGATGCATCGGGCGCGATCAGGAAGGACAGCAGCACCATCAACAGGACGGAAGCCGCGAGGTTGCCCCAGGCGCCGCGCGAGAAGGTCAGGAACAGCGCCGCGAGCGGCACGCTGATCGCGAGCAGGCCGCGCGCCAGCCCGCAACGACCGATCAGAATGTGCTGGATGGTGAAGACGATCGGCAGCACCAGGTAAGGGCCGAGCACATTGGGGTCCTTGAAGGTGCCCGAGGCGCGTCCATAGAGCGTAAAGCTATCGCCGAGGCCCGCGATGTTGAAATAGCCCAGGATAGCGGCAATGCCGGCGCACCAGGTTGCGAACAGATAGCCCTTCCGCAACGTCTCCAGCCGCCCGAGGGCGTCCTCGGCCATGATCGCTGCAATGACGACCGCGGTGATCATCAGATAGAGGGAGACGGCGATGAAGCGGACGGAGTCCGGGTCGCTCATCCACGGGATCAGCGAGAACATGCCGCCGATGTTGAAGGCCAGCAGCAGGAACGCCAGCGGCAACAGCCTCTGCGAGAAACGGATTCCGGTTACGGCGAATACGAAGACCACGAGGAGGAACGAAATCTCGTAGGGCGATGGCTCGATCAGGGCGACCCAGCTCGAGGCGGTCAGAAGCCAAAGCGCGCCGCGCTTGATCGAAGCATGGGAAATCGTGAGGCCGCGAGGGCGGCCCGTTTCGCGTTCGGCATGGTCGGCGACCGCGCTCAATAGGCGTTCTCGGACTTCGTCATCAGCGAGAGCGGCGTCTTCACCAGGATGAAGAGGTCGAGCAGCACCGACCAGTTCTCGATGTAGTAGAGATCATGCTCGACGCGGCGCTGGATCTTGTCCTCGGTGTCGGTCTCGCCGCGCCAGCCATTGACCTGCGCCCAGCCGGTGATGCCGGGCTTGACCTTGTGGCGGGCGAAATAGCCGTCGACGACCTGCTCATAGGCGCGGTTCGAGGCCGTGGCATGGACCGCATGCGGGCGCGGGCCGACCAGCGAGAGATCGCCCCGCAGCACGACGTTGAACAGTTGCGGCAGCTCGTCGAGAGAGGTCTTGCGGATGAAGCGGCCAACGGGGGTGACACGGGGATCGTTCTTGGTGACCTGCTTGGCGGCCGCGTGGTCGCTCATCTCGTGGTAGAGCGAGCGGAACTTCAGCACCTCGATCTGCTCGTTGTTGAAGCCGTAGCGCTTCTGGCGAAACAGCACCGGCCCCTTCGAGTCGAGCTTGATCGCAATCGCGGTCGCCAGCATCACCGGCGAGAGCACGATCAGCGCCAGGCTTCCGACGACCTTGTCGAAGACCCATTTGACCACGATGTCCCAGTCCGCGATCGGCCGATCGAAGACGTCGAGCACCGGTACCGCACCGAAATAGGAATAGGAGCGCGGTCGGAAACGCAGTTTCGACATATGCGCCGAGAGGCGGATGTCGATCGGCAGCACCCAGAGCTTGCGCAGCATGGTGAGCAGCCGCGCCTCCGCCGAGATCGGCAGGGTGAAGATGACGAGGTCGAGCTTCGTGCGGCGGGCGAATTCGACGAGATCGTCGATCGTGCCGAGCTTGGGGTATCCGGCGACGAGATCGGGCGAACGGTCGTCGTTGCGGTCGTCGAAGACGCCGCAGATGCGCAGGCCGGTGTCGCGCTGTGCTTCCAGCGCGCGGATCAGAGCCTCGCCGCCTTCGCCGCCGCCGACGATGGCGGTGCGTCGCTCGAGCCGCCCGGTGCGGGTCAGGTGCCGCACGCCGAGCGTGACGATCAGGCGCTCGGCCAGCAGCGCCGCCGCGCCGGCGCCGTAGAAGCCGAGCAGCCAGACGCGCGAGACCTGGTCGCCGATCTTGAGGAAGAAGAACGCAGCGAGCGTAATCAGGAAGAGCAGGGTCCAGCCGCTGGCGAGCCTGACCGCCATCGCGATGAAGTTCCTGAGCGCGCCGACATGGTAGAGATGCAGGGACTGGAAGACCGCGAGCGCACCGACGGCCAACGCGGGAATGGTGATCTGGTAGGGCAGGGTGCTGTCGACGATGCCGGCGACATAGAGCCAGTAGATCAGCCCGCCCGCGCCCACGATGGCCAGCACGTCGAAGAACCGCACGAGCCCCTCGATCATCACCGGCGAGAGCGTCGGCTTGACCGGGATCGCGGCGATCCGCTCGGCCAGCGGATGGAAGATCCGCGTGCCGCCGCGGGACGGGCCGAACATCTCCGGCGTCGCCGAGGCGGCGGCATCCGCCTTGATCAGATCGCGGACATCGAAGGCACCCATGACGTCAAATCCCTGGTCGCTGCAACCGTGGTCGCTGTCGGAGCCGCCGGACCTGTTGCCCTCGCCGGCCCGCCGATCTTGCTGCTGACCTACCGGAAAATGCTCACGGAAGGCTTAATCGGACCGCTTGCTGTTTCGGCAGGCCATGGCTGGCTCCACGTGGAGTGGATGCCGTCCGGATCAGGAGATTGAAGCGTGTCGGAGACCGCGCCTTTCAGCCCTCGTCCTGACTGCGAAGCAGTGTCTCGAAGGCTGCCCCAGACCGTTTCGGGGCCTCCGGAAGCACGCTTCGAGACGCCAATGCGAACGGAATGCCCCTCAGAAAGCGATCTGAGGGAGACGCCGGATAGGCCGATCCGGGAAACGCGGTTTTCTCTTGGCCGATCAATGTATTGGATCAGTTGGAAACGAGTGGATTTCGCCGGAATTCGTACGATCCAAATTGTCACAAAGTCGTTTCGGGTTGACTGAAAGCAATGTTGAGCCTATATGTTTCGGTGATGAGTGTCTGAGAAGCACATTTCTGCGCGATCAAGTCTTTGGCCCTGGTGGCCAAGAAGCGATTGCCGTGCTGCTTTCGGGGTGGTTTCCACCGAAGGCCTTTTTGATCCGGACTCTGATTTCAAACTCCAACTTTTGCAGAGCTGCCTGGTGTCGCCCCCGCGATACCCGTTGCCGGCTTCGCCCGTGTGCAACATGTCTACCCATTGGTTCTTCCTGCTCGCGGCCATCGCCGTCGAGATCGCCGCGACGGCCGCGCTGAAGTCGGTCGTCTCGGCTCCCTGGCTGGTGGCTTTCCTGCCGCTGGCCCTGATCGGCCTGTCCTTCGCTCTGCTCAGCATCGCGCTGCGCGTCATTCCGCTGGCTGTAGCCTATGCGGTTTGGGAGGGGCTCGGCATCGTCGGCATCGCTGTCATCGGGCATCTGCTCTTCGGCGAGCATCTGACCGCGGGGCGCGTGCTGGCGCTGGCCGCGATCCTGGCCGGCATCATGCTGCTCGAACGGGGAGTCGGTGAGGCTCATGCCGACGAGCCCCAGAAGGCTCGCGTCAACGGGAGGCTGGCATGATCACCCCCCTGTTGCCGCAGACATATGCCATCGCCTGGCTGGCGCTGGCCGTCCTGCTCGAGGTCGGGGGCTCCTGCCTGCTCAAGCTCTCCGACGGCTTGCGCCACCGTCTGTCGGGGCTCTTCGGGATCGTCATGGTGATCGGGGCCTTCGCCGCGCTCGCCCAGGCTATTCGCGGCATGGACCTTTCGGTGGCCTATGCGGTCTGGGGTGGGGCGGGGCTCGTCATCACCGCGATCGTCGGCGCGCTCGCCTTCGGCCAGCGCATCAGGCCGACGGGCTGGGCTGGGATCGCTTTGGTGATCGCCGGCGTCCTGGCGCTCAAGCTGCTTTGACCGGGCGCTCCGTTCAGGCCTGAGTATCGGCCCGAAAAGTGGGATGCGGTTCTCGGAAAATTCGATGCAAAAACAAAGATCTAGTTCATCGGAGCGAATACGATATTCCGCCCAATGAACTAGCGACGCTTTGCCA
>JAESFK010000638.1_pt1 | contig 15644 bp, 16 predicted proteins | sample 9269391 | NCBI WGS metagenome assembly JAESFK01 (sample SAMN14506231, study PRJNA617097) | algae metagenome | isolation source: Drouetiella hepatica UHER 2000/2452 and co-occurring heterotrophs from... | place: Slovakia: Slovak Paradise National Park, Hrabusice, Kosice Region | collected 2000-01-01
GCTCGGTCGGCCCTCCGCCGGGGCGTTCCGGTGATGCCCGCGCGCCAAGAGATTGGGCGGCCGCCGACCGTCTGTCAACGCGATCCGAAAGCCTGAAAGCACAGAGCTCAGCGATGTGGTTGCGGCTCGCCTGGCGAAGCGCGCTCCGGCGCCGTCCCGTCGTCGGTGAGCGCACTGGTGACGATCTTCGTCGTCGTCCACATGTGCCCGGCGATGGCCGCGCAGGCCCGCGCGGCATCGCGGGCGATCACCGCCTCGGCGATGTCGCGATGTTCGCGCGCGACGTCGCGTTCGGTGCGCGCCAGCGGAACCGAAAGCTGGCGATAGCGCTCGCTCTGGTCATAGAGTTGTGCACGGATCCGGAGCAGCCAGCGATTGCCGCAGGCGCAGACCAGCGCGCGATGGAACTCCCGGTGCGCCTTCACCCAGCGGTCGTCGAGGACTGCCGGATCGTCGGCCATGGTGTAGGGCGTATGGCTGAGCCGGTGCAGGGCCGCGACGATGTCGGTCTCCCAGTCGAGGCCCCCGAGCTCTATCGCCAGCGTCAGGCACGCCTGCTCGATGCGGACGCGGGCATCCGTCAGCTCCGCCAGATCCTCGGGGGAGACCTCGGCCACCGTGTACCCGCGCTGCGCCCTGGCGTTGACCAGCCCCTCGGCCGACAGCTTGGACAGCGCCTCCCGCACCGCCCCAAGGCTGACCTCGTACTTCTGGACGAGCGCCTGGATGTTGATCTTCGAGCCTGGAAGCATCCGGCAGGCGATGATGTCGTGGCGGAGCTGCTCGTAGACGTCGTTGGCGATTGTGCGGGCGACCTGATCCATCGATGTGCCGATTCTGCCTCTATCGCATCAGATCACATATGGACGGCAGTCACGAAGGGCTGCGGCCCGTTCTCCCGCCGACGAGACCGGCGCGTCCTCTTCCTGCCCGTTCCGGGATGGCCGGCACGCATCACTCCGCGGCTTCGGCATAGGGTACGTTCCGGCCGCCATAGCGGCGGACGCGGATGTTGGCCTGCTCGGCATGGCCAAGGAAGCCCTCCAGCACGCAGAGACGCGAGCAGTATTCGCCGACGAGCGCTGAAGCCTCGTCGGTGAGCACCTTCTGGTAGGTGCAGGTCTTCATGAACTTGCCGACCCACAGCCCGCCGGTGAAGCGCGCCGTCCCCAGCGTCGGCAGAGTGTGATTGGTGCCGATGACCTTGTCGCCATAGGCGACGTTGGTGCGCGGGCCCAGGAAGAGGGCGCCATAGTTCGTCATCCGCTCCAGGAAGAAATCGGGATCGCGCGTCATCACCTGGACGTGCTCGGAGGCGATCCGGTCGGCCTCGGCGACCATCTCCTCCTCGCTGTCGCAGACGATGACCTGGCCGTAGTCCTCCCACGCCTGTCGCGCGATCGTGGCGGTGGGGAGGATGCCGAGCAGCCGCTCGACCTCGGCCATCGTCTCCCGGGCCAGGCGCTCGGAATTGGTCAGCAGGATGGCGGGGGAGTTGGGCCCGTGCTCGGCCTGGCCGAGCAGGTCGGTGGCGCAGAGCTCGGCGTCCACCGTCTCGTCGGCGATGACCAGCGTCTCCGTCGGCCCGGCGAGCAGATCGATCCCGACGCGCCCGAAGAGCTGCCGCTTCGCCTCGGCCACGTAGGCGTTTCCGGGGCCGACGAGGAAGTCGACGGGCGCGACCGTCTCCGTGCCGATGGCCATGGCGGCCACGGCCTGGATGCCACCGAGGATATGGATCTCGTCGGCGCCCGCCAGCGCCATGGCGGCGACGACGGCGGGTGATGGCCGGCCATGGAAGGGCGGCGTCATCGCCACGACGCGCTTCACGCCGGCCACCTTCGCGGTGACGATGCCCATGTGGGCGGAGGCCACGAGCGGATACTTGCCGCCCGGCACGTAGCAGCCGACCGAGTTCATGGGGATGTTCCTGTGCCCCAGCACGACGCCCGGCAGGGTCTCGACCTCGACGTCCTTCAGCGCCGCCTTCTGGATCTCGGCGAAGCGCCGGATCTGCGCCTGCGCGAAACGGATGTCCTCCAGATCGCGCGGCGCGACCTCGGCGATGCAGGCGTCGATCTCGGCCTGCGACAGGCGGAACGCCTCGGGCGACCATTTGTCGAACTTCTCGGAGAACTCCCGCAGCGCCGCATCGCCGCGTGCTTCGACGTCGGCCAGGATTCCCTCGACGGTGGCGCGCACCGCGGCCGCATCCGTCGCCTTCGCCTCGGCCGACCGGCCCGTCTTGATAACCTTGCTCATGTGTCCTCCTCGACCGGCTCGCGACAGGGGCGCGGTTGCAGGCCGGCTTTATGGAATGCGACGTGTCCGCTGGCAAACGGCAAGTCGGTACCGCCCGTCATTCTGCCTCGTAGTTCTTCGCGAAGTCCTCGGGCGGCGTCGGCCCCCAGATGTAGAATGAGTCCTCGGGGTCGTGGTCCTTGGGCGTCCACTCCATGTCGGCCGGGATGTAGTCGATGTCGCAGGAATACTCGGCATAACTCCCCCAGGGGTCGCGGACATAGTGGAAAAAGTTCGAGCCGAGCACATGCCGGCCGAGTCCCCAGCCGCGCGAGAATCCCTTGTCGGCCATCTGCACCGCACCCTGCCCCACCTGGTCGATCAGCGGCACGTCCCAACTCGAATGGTGCAGGCCCGGCGCGGACGACTTCACGAAGGCGAGCATGTGGTGGTCGCTGCCGTGACGGCCGTGCATGAAGGCGATGTTGTCACCCGAGCGGTCCGAGAGCCCCATGCCGAGGATGCGCGTGTAGTAGTCGATCGCCTTTTCGACGTCACGGGTGAAGATCAGGATATGCGCCAGTCGCGTCGGCCGCACCTTCGCAGCCCGGCTGCGCAGCGGCGCACCGACGATTCCCGGGGGCGTCGAGACATGGCCACCATGCACCTTCGCATCCGGCGAGGTCTTGGCCGTCACCACCAGTTCGACAAGGTTGCCGTCATGGTCCCGGAACCAGAGGCCGTTCGATTCGAACCCCCTGGGTGGCGGCAACAGTTCGATGCCGCTGGCCTCCAGATGCAGCTTGAAACGCTGGAAATCGTCCTCGAAGACGCCGAAGGACAGGTGCTGCACCTGCTTGCGCGGACCTTCGACGAAGAAGCCCCAGTCGTGATCCGATCCATCGGTCTGAACGGCGTAGCCCGCCCGGTGATCGCGGACGTTGAGGCCAAAGGCGGTGTGGAAGCGCTCGGCCTCGTGCAGGTCGGGAACCGCCATTACGAAATGGTTCACGGAATGTATGCCGAGGACACCCTCGGCACCCGGAGCCGGCTGCCGCCTGCGGATCGCCGTCATGGTTCAGTCCTCCTCGTTGGATCGGCACCCGAATGGGCGCTCTAGAACAGCAGCATGTGTACAAAAATATATTTTCACGTCAATGATAGGATCAATGGGTCACGATCTCAGTGGCGTGGGTTGGTAGGCGACGAGACGCCACGTTCCGCCGGTCTTCATCCACACCGCCAGACTGGAATTGTTGATCTCCCGCAGCTCCGGCCCTACCGACGCCTTCGCGCGCATCGTGCCGGCCACCACCGCGCAGTCGCCGCGGGCGATGATGCTGTCGCAGGTGTGGTGGACCTCGTGATAGACGAAGACTCCGCTTCGAACCTTGTCGAGGTAGCTCGCCTTTCCATCCCGGTCCCCGAGCGAATGCGCATAGACGAGACGGTCGTCCAGCATGGCGTCGAGGGCGGCGACATCCGAGGCGAGCATAGCGGCATAGCGGCGTTTCTCGAGGTCCTCGACGAGGCGTTGCAGCTCGGCTTCCGCAGTGGCGTCTGCCTGGTCCATCTTGTCCTCCATCGCTCTCAAGCCGCTGAAACCGGTGCGAACGGCATGAAATGATCCATCCAGAGCCGCGGCGGCAGCGCGCCCCAGCGGTTGACCACCTTCGGGTTGGAAAGATTCTCGCCGGGATCGGCGATGCGGACCTGATGGTCCTCGTCCTCGATCACCTCCATCTCGGCGATGCACTCCACCAGGAAGCCGGAGCGATCGAGATAGTAGGCGAAGAGATTGTCGCCCGCGCCGTGCCGGCCGGGTCCCCAGACCAGGAACCGGTTCTCGGCATCGAGCATGTCGCCGAGGCGCTTGAAGTCGTCGAAGCTGGCGAATTCCCAGCTGAAATGGTGCATGCCGCTGCGCCCCTTGACCGTAGCCACGGTGTGGTGGCGGCCGTCGGCGGCGCGCAGCCAGATGATCTCGTGACCGGTGGTTCGTTCGGATTGCAGCAGCCCGAGCGCGGCCTCCAGCTCCCGGCTGACGTTCACCGAATCCTCGCTCGAAAGGTTGACGTGGTCGAGGCAGCGCGGATGGATCCCGGGTCCGGTGTAGCGGACCGGCTGGTCGAGGGGCATCGGCGTGTGCACCTCGAAGATTTGCCCTTCGCTGGTTGCGAAAATCACCGACGCCTCGATGCAGCCGAACGAGGGAATCTCGGAAACGATCCTGAGCCCGGCATCCCGTGCGCGGTCGCGGACGACTTTCACCGCGTCGGCGTCGTGCGCCTGCAGGCCGATCTGGCGCACCTCGTCGGCCTGCGCCGCATGCAGCACCAGTTCGGCGTAGCGCTGGTTGGAGGTCAGTAACGCCCGCCCGTTCTCGCGCGCGACCAGCCGGGCACCGGCGATCGTTCGCGCGTCCTCGATGGCCGCGTCCAGGTCGGACACGTTGAGGGCGATGTGGCCCAGCCTCTGTACAAGCGGCTTCATGACTTCCTCCCGAATCTCCGCGCCCGCTCTCCCCCGGGCAGGGGCACTATTTCACGATGCCGATCTTGCCGCGATCCGTCGTTACCGCCACGGCGATCAGGATGATGATGCCGAACGCCACGTCCTGAGCGGCGCCTGGAAGGCCGGCGATGGTGGTGCCCACCCGCACCATGACCGCCGTGAGCCCGCCGATCAGGCTTGCGGACAGACCGCCGACCCCGCCGGAAATCGCCGTCCCTCCGACCACCACCCCGACCAGCGCCGGCAGCAGCAGGCTGCTCGCCATCGTCGGGGCGCTGTAGAGCGTTTGGGAAAGCAGCATCAGCCCGGCCAGGGCCGCGCACATCGAGGAGACGGCGAAGGCGCCGGCGCGGGTCCGGTCGCGACGAACGCCGGACATGTAGGCGGCGAGCTCGCTGGTCCCGAAGGCGTAGACGTCGCGTCCAGCCCGCGTGAAGCGCAGCACGAGCGTGAGGACGGCCCAGACGGCGAACACGACGATGATCGCATTCGGCACGCCTCCCGACCGTCCGCCGAGAAAATCGAGCGGGGTGAGGCCGGGGCCGATCCCGATCGTCGACGCGTTGCTGAAATAGAGCGCAAGGCCCGAGAACAGGCCGAGCGTGCCGAGCGTCATTACGAATGACGGGATCTGCAGCCGGCCGATGAGCCAGCCCTGCGCGGCGCCGACCGCTCCAGCGCCGAGGATCACCACGGGCACCGCGCCGGAGCCGAGTTGGGGCGCCAGCAGTGCCGCGACGACCGCCGCGAACGAGGCCATGGCCGCGGCCGAGAGATCGATGCAGCCGAGCAGCACCGGCAGCGTCGAGCCGACGACCAGGATCAGCAGCGGCGCCGCATCGAAGAGCAGCGAATTGACGGCGCGCCATTTCAGGATGCCCGGCGCGATCCAGACCACCAGCCCGAACACGACGACGAGCACGAGGGCGGGACCGAGCGCCCGCAACAGGTCGCCGCGCGACTGGATCGACGGGAAGACGCGGGCGGCGGTGAAGCGCTGGGTCATGAGCCGTCTCCTTGAAGTCTCCGGTGGCGTCGATGCAATTCGGCCCCATCCAGTCCTGCGGGGTCCTCGGTGTTGTCGATCGAGACGGTCATCGCGGTCACACCATTGCCTTGACGATGTCTTCCTCCGACGGGCGGTTCGCCTGAACGGCCTCGAAGCAGCGGCTCACCCGCCCGTCCCGCAGGACCAGGATCGTGTCGGACAGCGTCACCATCTCGTCCAGCGTGTCACCGACGAAGACGATCGACAGGCCGTCCTCGGCGAGTTGGCGGATCGCGTTGAAAAGGTCGGCGCGGGCGCCAGGATCGAGCCCGCGTGTCGGATGGTCCAGCACCAGCAACTTCAGGGATTTGCCGAGCAGCCATTTCGCCAGCACGGCCTTCTGCTGGTTGCCCCCCGAGAGCTGGTCGATGCGGTGGTCGAGCGACGGCGTCTTGATCCTCAGCCGCTCGGCCCACGACTCCGCCGCCCTGCGCTCGCGCTGCCGCGACAGGACCACACCGCCATGTGCATAGTCAGACCCGAAGGTGACGCTCATGTTCGCCGCCACGCTCATGCCCTTCATCAGCCCCTCTGACTTGCGCTCGGCGGGCAGGTAGCCGATGCCGAGCTCGACCGCTCCGCTGGGCCCGGCGATCTTCATCCGGGCGCCCTCGAACTCGATGCGACCGCCATAGGCTTCCTCGACGCCGAAGATGGCGCGGCAGACACTCTCGGCGCCCGAACCCTGCACGCCGATCATGCCGACGATCTCGCCGGGGGCCACCGAGATGCTGACCTCGGCGACCTTCCCAGGCACCGTCAGGTCGCGCACGGCGAGACGTGGTGCCATCGCGGGATCCGGCGGGTTGCCCCGCGGCAGGATGGACCCGGCCCGCTGGCGCCCCACCATCAGCTCGTAAAGCTCATCCGGATCGGTCTCGCCCTGCCGGCGCTCGGCCACGTTGCGTCCGTCCGAGAGAACGTAGACTCGGTCCGAGATCGACAACACCTCGTCCATGCGGTGGGAGATGAAGACGACGGAGGACCGTGCCTTCAGCCGCCGGATTTGGCGGAACAGCGCCTGGATCTCGGACGGCGTCAGCACGGAGGTCGGCTCGTCGAACAGCACGATGAGATGTCCCTCGACGAGATCCTCGAGCGAAAGCACCTTGGCGAGTTCGACCATCTGCCGCTGGGCAAAGGTCAGGTCATCGACGAGCAGATCGGGTGCGACGTCGAGTTCCACCTTGTCGAGCTGGCGGCGCGCGGCGTCGTTCATGCGCGTGCGGCGGAAGAAACCGAAGCGGGTGAAGTCCGTCGGCTTGTCGAGAAAGAGGTTCTCGGCCACGGTCAGGTTGCCGATGAGCGATTGTTCCTGGTGGACGAGGCCGATCCCTGCGCGCGCCGCTTCCAGCGGCGAGCCGAACCGCACCGGTGCGCCCCGCAGGTGCACGTCCCCGCTGCTAGGCTGGTGGATGCCGCCGATGATCTTCATCAGGGTCGACTTGCCGGATCCGTTCTGCCCGATGAGACCGAGCACCTCATGCTCGTTGAGATCGACATCGACCGCATCCAGCGCGGTCACACCGGGGAAACGCTTGGAGACGTTGCGAAGCGTGAGCAGCGGAGTCACTTCACCACCCTCGTCTTTCGACGCAGATGCCAGGTCGAAGCCGCAACGGCGACCACGATGACGACGCCTTCGATCGCCTTCTGCAGCAGCGGATTAGTGCCGGTCTGGACGAGCCCGTTGCGCAGGGTGACGAGCATCAGGACCCCGACGACCGAATGCAGCACCCCGCCCCGGCCGCCCGAAAGCAGCGTGCCGCCGATGACGCAGGCAGCGATACCGGGAAAGAGCAGGCCCTCGCCGGCCAGAGGGTTGCCGACCCCGATCTGGGCGGCGGTGAAGATTCCGGCGAGACCCGCCATGCCGCCGCAGATCGCGAAGGCCGCGATCTTGTAGAGGTTGACGTCGATGCCCGCGAGGCGGACCAGCGCCTCGTCCGCGCCGATGGCAAAGCCGATGCGGCCGAGCTTCGTTCGCCGTTCGACGAGAAAGGCTACGAGCGCGATTCCGACGGCCAGATAGACCAGTGCCGAGACGCCGAAATGCTTGTCGAGCGCCAGGCCGACGAAGCCACCATCGAGGATCTGCGGCTGGCGGGACGGAAACAGCAGGGAGGCGAGGCCGAGCGTGATCAGCCACATGCCGAGCGTGACGATCAGCGAAGGCATGCGGAGACACGCATAGAGCGCGCCGTTGAGCAGGCCGACGCCGATCCCGGCCGCCAGCGCCACGGCCACCGCGCCGATGCCGAGATCGTGGGGCGTGATGCTATTGGCGATGAGAATCGCAAGAAGGATATTGGTGAGAGACGCGACTCCCTCGCTGGAGAGGTCGATCGAACCTTGCACCAGCACGAAGGTCATCCCGGTGGCGACGATCGCGGGTACCGCCGCCGCCTCCAGGATCGCCTGAAGGTTGGCCGCCGACAGGAAGTTCGGCGCCATGGTCGAGAACACCGCGACCATCGCGGCGAGTGCTATCAGAGGCCCGGCCGACTTGAGCGCGACACCGAGCCCGGAGCTCGCCGGACGTGTCGGCCCGGCTTCCCCCGTTCGGGGGGAAGCCATCGCACCGGCGTCCGCGGAGGTCAGACGCAGCCCGGGCATCGTCAGTTCACGCCCACCGGGATCTGGCCCTTGGACTTCGCCCAGAAATCCTTTTTCAGCGCCTCATAGGTGTAGGCCTGGGGATCCTGCTGGTTCTCCAGCATGGCGTCGACATTCTCCTTCGTGGCCAGCGTCTGGACGAGGAAGAAGTCGCGCTGCGCCTCGGTGAGGTCGGCGATGGTCAGGTCGCCCGAGGCGACGGCATAGGCGAGTGCCGCGGCGAGCGCGCCGTGCATGTGCGAACTGATCTTCATGCTGGAGACCATCTCGCCCGACTGGATGAGCTTGAGCACGTCGCTCGACCCGTCCGAGCCGGTTACCGGAACCTTCCCGGCCAGTCCCTTTTCGCGCAACGCGGCGACGGCGCCGAGCGCCATGCCGTCATTCTGCGCAAAGATCCCCTTGAGGTCATCACCGTAACGCGCGATCCAGGTGCGGGTGATGGTCTGACCCTCGGTCTGGCCCCAATTGCCGATCTGAGTGTCGAGGATGGTCATGCCGGGGCACTCGGAGACGGCCTTGAGCAGGCCGATCTCGCGCTGCTTGGATGGCGGATTGTCCGGCGTTCCCTTCAGCACGGCAATGCCGCCCTCGCCGCCGATCGCCTTGCACAGCGCCATGCCGTTCTGGTAGCCGGAATCGACGCCGTCAAAGGATATGTTGGCGACCCAGGCTTCCGGGGCCGTATCCCAGGGATGGATCTCCTCTGGGCGGTTCCACATCGTGGTCATGAACGCACCTGCGGCTTCGGCGCGCTCCACGAAAGCCTTGGTGAAGGCGGTCGAGTCCGGGAACCATGCGAAGGCGCAGCCTTCGCAACCCGCAGCCAGGATCGCGCCGAGCTGTTGCATGTGCTTCTGTCCGTCGAACCCGCTGTCGTAGATCTCGAGCCGGGCGCCGACCGACTTCGCCACCTGTTCCGCTCCCCAGATCACCTCCTGCCAGTATTCGGCACTGGTGGTGCCCACCGCGAGGTGGATCGCGTCGGGCTTTTCCTGGGAAAGGGCGGTACCGGCCGTCAACCCGACCATCGCGACAGCCGCCGTCACGGCGGCCGAAATGGATTTCAGCATTCTCATGTTCGTCCTCCCGAAGATCGAAATTCCTGCGCCGACCGGCCCTGGCCAGCGGAGCTAGACAGTCCGCTATAAAATCTATTTTGTAAAGTAGAATAAATTATGATTTCCAATGAGCGATGATAGTGTGCCGCATTCGGGCGTGTCGGCATCAGCCGCCATCTCGCTGCCGAGGTGGCCAAGACCGCCCCAGAAGGAGGATTTCGGGATGCATACCGACGACATCGTGCTGATAACCGGAGCGACGGGCCGTACCGGACTAGCGGTCACCGCGGCGCTGGCGCGAAGGGGTGCCCACGTTCGCGCCATGACCCGCAACCCAGCCAGCGGACATGCCTGCAGCGCTGCCGGCGCTTCGGACGTCGCGGTCGCCGACCTGGCCGATCCCGGTTCGCTGCGACAGGCGATGCGCGGCGCCGCGCGCGTCTATCACATAGGCCCGCGCTTCAACGACCGGGAGGTCGAGTACGGCGTCAACGTGCTCGCGGCTGCGCGCGATGCCGGCATAAGCCATTTCGTGCTGCACTCGGTCTTCCATCCACAGTGCCGAACGATGATCCACCACCGCCAGAAGCTGAAGCTCGAGGAACTGCTGGTGGAATCGGGCCTCGCCTACACGATCCTGCAGCCAGCCATGTACATGCAGAACATCGCCCTGGAATGGCCGAGGATCGAGGCCGAGGGCATCTACGCGCGACCCTACCGCGTCGACCTGCCGATGGCCGTCGTCGACGTCGCGGACCTCGCCGAGGCGGCGGCCGTGGTTCTGAGCGGCGACCGCTTTGTCGGCGGGTCCTACGAACTCGCCGCCGCCTCCCTCTCCCATGCCGAAATGGCGGCGGCTCTGACCGGGCTCCTGGACAAGCAGGTCAGCGCCACACGCTATTCACCTGGAGAATGGCGCCGCCGCAACGGGTCGCGCTTCCCGCAGGACTATCTGAAGATCTATGCTGCGATGTGCCGGCACTACGACCGTTTCGGCCTGCCCGGGGGCAACGCGGCGGTACTGGAGATGATCCTTGGCCGCCGGCCGGCGAGCTTCGAGGACTTCGCAAGGCGATTCATCGCGGATCGCAAGCGGTGATGTCAGGCATCCCGGCGGGCGCGCATCCGTCCGGAACCCCAGGCGCGTGCGCGCGAATGCCTCTCCGCGCACAAGCACCCTGTCAGGATACCACGACACCAGCCCGGGCCAGCACTTTGCGCGAAGTCTCGGCCGACCGGATGCCGGCATCGCGCGCCGACAGCGCATCGGCCTCGAGCGAAAAGACCTCGGGGCCGACATGGCGAAGATTGCCCTTTTCCGCGACGATGCGGATGATCTCCTCGACGTCCATCTCACCCTCGCCCGGAAAGTTCCGGTAGTTGATGGTGTCGTCGAACAGCGACGTGCCGACCTGCCGCTTCACTCCGTCGTCGATCTGCATGCCCGCAAGATGCTTTCCGGGCAGGCTCCTCAGGAGATTGACTTCGTAGGCGCCCTTCGAGAAATGCCAGACGTCCACCAGAATGCCAGCGTTCGACGGATTGACCCCCTCGATGATTGCCCATGCGTCCGAAAGATTCGGCATACCCCAGAACGGCATGAATTCGAGATCGATCCAGTAGCCATGCTGCTTCGCCCGCTCGCTGAGCCGCCCGAAGCCGTCGATCAGACGCGACTGTTCCACCGTGCCCTTGTCGTAGCCGGCGACGGCGAGGATCGAGGTCAGCCCGAGCTTCTCGCACATCCGGAAGGAATGGTCGGTGCTGACGTCGAAGCGGGCCCTCAACTCCGGCGAGCATTCGGCCGGCACGCGGATCGGCGCCCAGTCCGTGAGCGAATCGAGATAGCGCAGCGGTGCGCCCGCATCCGCGGCCATCGCCTTCATGTCGTCCGGCGTCAGGCCGGATTCCAGCGCGTCCTGATAGGTTTCGGGCGCAATGGCCAGACTGGTGAAACCGCCGGCTCTCGCCGCCTCGACGTGGCCGCGGAAGCCATGGACCCGGGCGGAGGCGGGCCAGAAGACGAAATCGATGGTGCTCATTGGCGGCCCTCGGTTGAAAATGGACGGTCGAGGGGGTGCCGGTTGAACAGCCCCGCCCTCGTCGGCGGACATCCGCCAGGTTGATGCCTGCGTGAATTCAGGCCGCCTGCGCCGCGCCGAAGCGGTGCGGAATACCTGCCCTGTCGAAGACATCGGCGAGCGCCACGCGGCTGCGGTTGCCGATCTCGTCGGCCGACAGGCTGTCGTAGAGGCCGGAGAAGGTTTCGGGTCCGAAGCGGTTCAGGCCGCCGATTCGCTGGAGTTGCTGCAGGAGTTCGACCACGGGAAAACCGCCGGTGCCCGGATCGACGCGGTGGAAGATGCAGTCGTCCATCATGGACCGGCCGGTCTTCAGCGTGGCATCCGCATCGGCGATCTGCACGGTGGAGATCTTCTCGCCGGGGATGGTGTCCAGCAGTGCCGGATCGGGATTGCCGCGCAGATAGTGCCAGAAGTCGAAGACGATGCCGCTGTTCGGGCGATCCGCCGTCTTCACGACGTGCCACGCCCCGGCAAGGTCCGGCAGGCCCCAGAACGGGATGAATTCTAGGTCGCAGCGGATGCCCAGGCCCGCGGCGCGCTCGCAGGTCGCGGCAAAACCCTCGACGAGTTGATCCATCGACACCTGGTTCTGCGGACAGGTGATGATGCAGCTCATGGAATCCACCTTCAGCGTCTCCGCGATCCGGAACCAGTCCTCGCCGTCGAAGCCGAAGAAGCCGAGCGCGAAGGCGGCGGGATCCAGGTTGTCCGGCAGCCAATGCGTCGCCCAGCGGCAATACGGGTCGAGCTGCGTGAGCTTCACACCGGCGTCGTCAGCCATCAGCAGCATGTCCCGGGTGGTGATGCCCTCGGCCAGCCAGCGGCAGTAGTTCCACGGCGTGATCGAGATGGCGTCGCAGCCGGCGAGTTGCGAGGCGCGAAGCTGCGCCTTGAGCGGCAGCGATCGCACCGTGCCCACCCACATGATCGTCGACGACCTGTCCATGTTCTTCTCCCTGTTTGCGTTATCGGAATACGGCGCGTCGTCCGTCTAGAAACCTTCGAACACGATCTTGCCGACGACAGAGCCGGCCTCGATGTCACGGTGGGCAGCGATGAGGCCGGAGGCGCTGGCCCTGCCGCGATTGCTGCCGAGCGTGGTGCGCACGGTGCCGGCATCCACCAGCCTTGCCAGTTCGGAGAGGATTCTCCCCTGCTCCGCCATGTCGGCTGCCTGGAAGACGCTGCGGGCCATCATCGAATGCATATGGACCGCGATGCATTTCGTCTTCAGCGCGGTCAGAGGAAACGGATCGGGATCGTCGAGGATGCCGATGCCGCCAAATGGCAGCACCAGATCGACGAATGCACCCTGATGCTTCGGTGTCTGCGCCAGCGCCATCAGCAGGTCGACACCCGTCGATCCCAGCGCCTCCACCTGCGGCTTGAGCGACTCGCGATGGTCGATCACGTGATGCGCGCCGAGGTCGCGGCACCACTCCGCTGTCTCGGACCGCGATGCGGTGGCAATCACGGTGAGGTCGGTAAGCGCACGCGCAAGCTGGATCGCCATCGATCCGGTCCCACCGGCACCACCGATCACCAGCACGCGGCGTCCGTCCGTCGCTGGCCTGGTGCGCGCCCCCAGCCGGTCGAACAGCAGTTCCCATGTGGCCAGTGTGGTGAGCGGCAGCGCTGCCGCCTGCGCGAAATCAAGACTTGCGGGCTTGCATGCCGCGAGCCGCTCGTCGATCAGCTGATACTCGGCGTAGCTGCCCTGCCGGACGACCGAACCGGCATGGAAGACCGGATCGCCGACGGCGAAGCCGCGCACATCCGGCCCGACCGCCGTGACGACGCCCGCCGCGTCGTAGCCCGGCACCTTGGCCCTGCCGTTGGTGTCGAAAGTCCGCCGCAGCTTGGCGTCGAGCGGATTGACGGAGAACGCCCGCACCTCCACCAGCAGGTCGCGGCCCTCCGGCGGACCCGGATGCGGCAGGTCGAGCTCGACCAGCGCGTCTGGCGCGTCGATCGGGCCCGGCCTCATGAAACCAACGGCTTTCATGATCCATCCTCAGAACAGGTTTCGGATCGAGCCGCCGTCGACGCCCCAGACTGAAGAAGTCACGAAGGAGGCCCGCGCCGACGCCAGGAAGACGATGATGTCGGCGACCTCTTCGGGCTCGCCCATCCGCTCCAGCGGCAGCTGCCTCAGCTTCATCTCGTGGTCGACCGCCTGGCGCGGCGGCATGCCGTGCAGCTCCGACAGGGCATCGGCGAAACCGCCCGGACGCGACCAGAGCGGGCTCCATGTCGGTCCCGGCGCTACGGCATTGACCCGCACCCGCGGCGCTTCGGCCCGGGCAAGGCTCTTCGTCACGCTGACGAGCGCGGTCTTCAGCGCCCCGTAGTCGGCCGGCACCGTTTCCGGCTGGCGTGCGAGATCGGAAGTGTTGTTGACGATCGCCCCGCCGCTCTCCCGCAGTCTGGGCAGCAGCAGGCGCGTTACCCGGATGTTGCTCATGAAGTTCACGTCGAACGTACGCTGCCAATGAGCGTCGGTGAGATCGTCGAAGGGACGGGCGTCGACGATGCCGACATTGTTGACGAGCACGTCGATGCGCCCGTCGGTGCCTTCAAGCGCAGCTCCGATCCCGCGCTCGACGCCTTGCGCGGTCGAGAGGTCCGCAACGCCGACGGTCGCGGTGACCCCGGCCGAGCGCACCGTCGCGGCGGTTTCATCCAGTCCGGCGGAATCCATGTCCACGAGCCGGAGCTCCGCGCCCTCGCGAGCGAAGGCCAGCGCGGTCGCCCGCCCGATCCCGCTCGCAGCCCCGGTGATCAAAACGATCCTGCCCGCAAGTCCGGTGTCCATGTCCTGCCCTCATGAAACGGCCACCCTCCGCTCGCCGGCAGGCGCGCGATGGTCCGTGATCTGGTGTGTCGGAAAGCGCCGCGGCGGGCGCGCGTGATGGTGCGGCGGCCGTCAGGCAGCCGCTCGGCCGGGCACGCCTTTGGCGAGGACCTCGTCGCGCACCGGATTGACCAGCGTGCCGAGGCCCTCGATCTCCACCTCGCACACGTCGCCATGTTTCATCAGGAGACGGGGATCGCGCGCCCATCCGATGCCGGCCGGCGTGCCGCTGACGATCACGTCGCCAGGCTGCAGCGTGATCGCCTCGCTGATCGTCTCGATGATCGAGGCGACGTCGAACAGCATGTCGTTCGTGTTGGCGGACTGCACGACGGCGCCGTTCAGCCGAGTTTGGAGCCTCAGCCCCTTGCCGCCGGAGGGCACCTCGTCGGCCGTCACCAGCGCGGGGCCGAACCCGCCGGTGGAGTCGAAGTTCTTGCCCACCGTCCATTGCGGCGACTTGAACTGGTACTCGCGCACGGAGCCTTCGTTGAAGATCGAGTAGCCGATTACGTGCTCGAGCGCCTGCGCCCTGGCTATATGCCGCCCGCCCCGTCCGACGACCACCACCATCTCGCCCTCGAAGTCGAGGCTGGTGGAAGCCAGGGGGCGCACGATCGGCTGCCCGTGACCAGTCAGCGTCGTGGCGAATCGGGCGAACAGGGTCGGATAGTCCGGCTGGTCGTAGGGCGATTCCCGGGTATGGTCGGCGTAGTTCAGCCCCACGCAGATGATCTTGGGAGGATGCGCGAGGGGCGGCAGATAGGTGATGGACGCGGCATCGATGACCGGCGCCTGCGCCAAACGGGCACCGACGCTCCGCAGCATTTCGTCTCCTGCGCCAATGAGGGTTTCGAGATCGACGGGATGATCCGCCTCCCTTGTTGTCACGCCGCGAAGCGCACCGCCTGTCTCCACGGCGAGACCGATCTGGTCGCCGATCCTGAACCTCACGAAACGCATGGGATTTCCTCGCCCGAAGACTGATCGTTGCGGAAAGGATTCGACAAAAAATAAGACATGTCAACAGATAATATATTTTCCTGTTGACCATCTCATCCTTGGATGGCTATCGAATATCGGGAGGACGGCCCGATGTGGTGCGAACCAATGACGATTGCGGGAGGGACCAATGCAGGCACTGAGGTTTCACGCGGCACACGACCTGCGGCTGGACGAGATAGACCCTCCGGCCGCTCCCGGCCCGGGCGAGGTGATGGTTCAGG
>JAESFK010000639.1_pt1 | contig 15590 bp, 16 predicted proteins | sample 9269391 | NCBI WGS metagenome assembly JAESFK01 (sample SAMN14506231, study PRJNA617097) | algae metagenome | isolation source: Drouetiella hepatica UHER 2000/2452 and co-occurring heterotrophs from... | place: Slovakia: Slovak Paradise National Park, Hrabusice, Kosice Region | collected 2000-01-01
GGATAGGCGGGGTGGAGCATGTCGTCGAGGACGATCACCCCGCCCTCGCTCAGGCAGGCCGTGGCGAGCGCCAGGTCCTTGGCGAGAGCGCTGCGCGAATGCTCGCCGTCGATATGGATGAAGCGCAGTCTCTCGCCCCGGGCATGGCCGAGGAGGTCAGCCGGGGCCATCGCGCCGGCATCGCCCTTGATCGTCCGCCGACGCTCCGGAGCGATGCCGTGCCGGGCGCAATTGGCCTCGAAACGCTGCTCAACACCCGGATCGGGCCATTCGAAGATGTCGAGGGCGAGGCCGATCTCGCCGGGCTCCAGCGCATGGGCCAGCGCGATGAAGAAGCGGCCCTCGAAGGCGCCGATCTCGGCGATCGGGCCGTGCACGCCCTCTTCCGTCTGCAGACGCAGCAGCCGTGCGCAGATGGCGGCGGCGAAGCGCGAGGACATGCCGACGACGCCGTCATAGCCATCGGCGAGATAGGCCTCGACCGCTGGATGATCGGGGGAGGGGATGTTCGCTGGCATATCTTTGTCCATCCCGTGATTGTCCAAGAGCGCCCGGAGGGGTCAGGCTTTCGCCTGGAAGATGAAGAAGGCGCCCGCCGCGATCAGCGCAAAGCCTATCGCGTGATGCCAGGTCAGGGCTTCCTTCAGCCAGAACACCGAGAAGCCGGCGAAGACCGTCAGGGTGATGACCTCCTGCATGGTCTTTAGCTCGGCGGCGGAATAGACGGCCGAGCCGATGCGGTTGCCGGGCACGGCCAGCATGTACTCCGGCAGTGCGATCATCCAGCTCGCCAGGACGGCGAGCCAGATCGCGGTGCTCTTGTAGCTGAGGTGCCCGTACCAGGCGAAGGTCATGAAGACGTTCGAGCCGACCAGCATCGCGATCGGCAGCACATGGGCGGTGGTGATCGAGGGCATGCCGAGACTTTCGCGGGCGCTGGGGGGAATGAAGTGGCGTGCCGATCGGTCGACGCTGCGCTTCAGCCGAAGCGTAGCTTCATCGTCAGGATCATCGACACCAGAACCAGCGTCAGCGTATTGGCGAGAATGACCGGCCAGGAGCCGATCTGCAGCCCGTAGGTCAGCCAGAGCACGGTGCCGGCGGCGAAGAGCGACTGGGTCCAGAGCGAAATCGCGCGGGTGTCGCGGGTGCGGACGGTGCGCCAGGCCTGCGGCAGCCAGGACAGGCTGGTCAGGGCGGCAGCGACGAAACCCAGGATCTCGATGGCGGCTATCGACATGGTTCGTTCCAGCGTGAAGCTCACCCTTCTTAATCGGATTCGTCCCTTTGCGCTGCAAATCTGCGATGGTTAACCTCCCTTAACCGCTGCGCCCTAGTTTCGCGTCATTCCTGCGATTCGGTGGAGACCCATGCGCGCAATCACATTGGCCTTTCCCCTCGTCCTGCTCGCCTCCGCCGTGCAGGCGCAGGGCAGCTTCCAATCCTGCCTGTCGGGCCTGCGGGCTGATGCGGCTGCGAAGGGCGTGTCGGGCGCGACCTTCGATCGTGCCATGGCCGGCGTCGAGCCGGACATGAAGGTGATCGAGGCGATGAACAACCAGCCGGAGTTCAAGACGCCGATCTGGGACTATCTCGGCACGCTGGTCGACGAGGAGAAGGTCGCCGAGGGCCGCGCCATGCTGCGCCAGCACGGCTCGACACTGGCGGCCGCCGAGCAGCGCTTCGGCGTCGACCGGCACACCATCCTCGCCGTCTGGGGCGTCGAGAGCGATTTCGGCAAGGCGCGGGGCAAGATGCCGCTGGTGCAGGCGCTCTCGACCGGGGCCTGCCTGGCGCCGCGCCGCAACGCCTTCTTCAAGGGCGAGTTGATCGCGACGCTGCAGATCATCCAGCGCGGCGATGTCCGGCCCGAGCGGCTGTTCGGCTCCTGGGCCGGGGCCTTCGGCCACACCCAGTTTATTCCGTCCACCTATCTCAGGCTCGCGGTCGACGGCGATGGCGACGGACGGCGCGATCTCGTCGATTCGATCCCCGATGCGCTGCATTCGACCGCCAATTTCATGGACAAGGCCGGCTGGGTCACGGGTGCCGGCTGGGGCTACGAGGTGCGGGTGCCAGCAGGCTACTCCGGCGCGACGGGACGCAATCCCAAGCAGCCGGTCTCGTCCTGGGCGGCGCGCGGCATCGTCAAGTTCGACGGCTCGGCGCTGACCGGCTCCGGCAATGCCGGGTTGCTGATGCCGGCCGGGCGCAACGGCCCGGCCTTCCTCGTCTTCAAGAATTACGACGCCGCCTACAGCTACAACGGTGCGGATTCCTATGCGCTGGCCATCTCGCTGCTCTCCGACCGCCTGCGTGGCCGGCCGGGCGTGCAAGGTGAATGGCCGACCGACGACCTGCCGCTCTCGCGCGAGCAGCGCCGCGAACTCCAGCGCCTGCTGATCGCCCGCGGCTACAATGTCGGCGAGCCGGACGGCGCCGTGGGCTCGCTGACGCGGGCCGCGATCAAGGAGGTCGAGGGCCGGATCGGCATCCCCCAGACCGGCCGGCCCGGCGAGAAGGTGCTGCGCGCCCTCAAGAGCGGACGCGTCTGAGGCCGCAGAAAACGGGTGGCGTAACGGACGCGCTTCGGGCGAAGCGTCCCTTTTCATGCTGCCCTCCGGAGATGCCGACATGACACGCCGCCTGATTTCCACCGGCTCGCCGTTCGAGCGCAGCTTCGGCTATTCGCGCGCCGTGATCGACGGCGATCTCGTCTTCGTCTCCGGCACGACCGGCTATGACTACGCCACCATGACTTTGCCGGAGGGTCCGGCCGAGCAGGCTCGCAACATCTTCCGCACGATCGGTGGCGTGCTGGAGGAGGCGGGCTCGTCGCTCGCGCAGGTGGTCCGGGCCCAGTACTTCGTCACGGACCGCAGCTATTGCGAGCCGGTGCTGACGGTGTGCGGGGAGGTCTTCGGTGAAATCCGTCCGGCGGCCGGGATCTATGTGGTGTCGGGATTGCTCAAGCCCGAGATGAAGGTCGAGATCGAGGTCACGGCGCGGCTGCTCGCGGCCGGTTGACCCGCGCCTTCACGTCCATCGAACTGCCGGAACAAAACCTGATGCCGAATCGGCAGGCCGCCAATGCGGGGCTGGATTGCGGCGACGCGCTTGCCTCGTGCCACTTCCACCCGTAATCAGCCGCGCAAGGCCGCAACGGCCGGATCGACCAAAAACAATCCGCGAGGCGACGACCATGGCGACCCACAAGCTCTTGATGCTTCCCGGCGACGGCATCGGCCCCGAGGTGATGGGCCAGGTCGAGACGATTGTCTCCTGGTTCGGCAAGCAGGGGCTCGGCTCGTTCGAGATCGAGAAGGGGCTCGTCGGCGGCAGCGCCTATGACGTGCACAAGCAGGCCATCTCGGAAGGCGACATGAAGCTCGCCCAAGAGGCGGATGCGGTGCTCTTCGGCGCGGTCGGTGGGCCGAAATGGGCCGATGTGCCCTATCAGCATCGTCCGGAAGCCGGCCTGCTGCGCCTGCGCAAGGATCTCGGCCTGTTCGCCAACCTGCGTCCGGCGATCTGCTATCCGGCGCTGGCCTCGGCCTCCTCGCTCAAGCCCGAGGTGGTCGAAGGCCTCGACATCCTGATCGTGCGTGAGCTGACCGGCGGCGTCTATTTCGGCGAGCCCAAGGAGATCGTCACGCTGGAGGACGGCTCGAAGCGCGGTATCGACACGCAGCTCTACACCACGCCCGAGATCGACCGGATCTGCCGCGTCGCCTTCGAGCTGGCACGCACCCGCCGCAACAAGGTCTCCTCGGCCGAGAAGCACAATGTCATGAAGACCGGCGTACTCTGGAAGCAGACGGTCACGGCCCTGCACGCCAAGGACTACTCGGACGTCGAGCTCGAGCATGTGCTTGCCGACAACTGCGCCATGCAGCTCGTGCGCTGGCCGAAGCAGTACGACGTCATCGTGACCGACAACCTGTTCGGCGACATCCTCTCGGATGTGGCGGCGATGCTGACCGGATCGCTCGGCATGCTGCCCTCGGCCTCGCTGGGCGCCGAAGACGCAGCCACCGGCAAGCGCAAGGCGCTTTATGAGCCGGTGCATGGTTCGGCGCCCGACATCGCCGGCAAGGGGCTGGCAAACCCGATCGCGATGATCGGCTCCTTCGCGATGGCGTTGCGCTACTCCTTCGACGCGGGCGAGGCAGCCGACCGCCTGGAAGGCGCGATCGCGGACGTCCTGGGTTCCGGCACGCGCACCAAGGACATCGCGGCTCCGGGCGCGAACGCCGTCTCCACCACCGAGATGGGCCAGGCGATCATCAAGGCGCTCGAAGCGCGGGGATGATCCTGTTGGGGCATGCTCGGGCTTGAGCCGAGCATCTCGTGTCGCAAGTGCTTCCTGCCCGAGATGGTCGGGTCAAGCCCGACCATGACGCCCGTACGACCTCTCTCCCTCGTGACTTGCGGGGAGAGAGCCTCGGGAGCAGTGTCCCGGCATCCGAAACGGAGCATGTCCGTCCGATGCTGATCAAACGTCGTCCTGGTTGGGAAATGCCCGAGAGCCAGGCCACGCCCGAGGCCGTTTTCCTGAACCGCCGCGCCTTTATGGCCGGTGGCGCCGGGCTGATCGCGGGCAGCGCGCTGCCGCAGGGCGCATTCGCGCAGGGGCCAGATCCGACGCAGGATCTCTACCCGGCGAAGAAGAACGGGGCCTACACGCTGGACCGGCCGGTGACGGACGAGGACCTCGCGTCGAGTTACAACAACTTCTACGAGTTCGGCACCTCGAAGGACATCGTCGCTTCATCGAAGCGACTGGTGACCCGGCCCTGGACGATCGCGATCGACGGCATGGTCGAGAAGGCGTTCGAGATCGCCTTCGACGACCTCGTCCGCAAGCTGCCGCTGGAAGAGCGGCTGTATCGCTTCCGCTGCGTCGAAAGCTGGTCGATGGCGGTGCCGTGGACCGGCATCCCGCTGAAGGCCTTCGTCGATTTCGCCAAGCCGCTCGCCGGCGCGAAATACATGCGCTTCGAGACCTTCATGAACCCCCGTGTGGCGCCCGGCCAGTCGCAGCGCTGGTATCCATGGCCCTACACCGAGGGGCTGACCATCGCCGAGGCGACGAACGAGTTGCCGCTGCTGGTGACGGGCATCTACGGCAAGCCGATCCCGACCCAGCACGGCGCGCCGATCCGCCTGATCGTGCCGTGGAAATACGGCTTCAAATCGGTCAAATCGATCACCAAGATCAGCTTCGTGGCCGAGCGGCCGAAGACCTTCTGGGAGGGGCTGCAAGCCAGCGAATACGGCTTCTGGGCCAATGTGAACCCGGCGGTGCCGCATCCGCGCTGGAGCCAGGCGAGCGAGCAGGTGCTGGGCACGCGCGACCGCAAGCCGACGCTGCTGTTCAACGGCTATGGCGAGCAGGTCGCGGGGCTCTACAAGGGGCTCGAGGGCGAAAAGCTCTATATGTGAGTTGTTGCCGTCAATCGTCATACCCGGGCTTGACCGGGGCATCTTCAGCAAGGGATTCTCGGGTCTGCGCTACGCTCCGCCCGAGATTGACGCCATGTCCCAGCACTTCCGTCTCTTCGATACCGCGATCGGCACCTGCGCACTGGTCTGGCAGGCCGGGCGCATCATCGGCGCGCAACTTCCAGAGAGGGATGAGGAGACCGCGCGGCAACGGCTTGCACGTCGCTTCCCGGAGGCGAGCGAAGCCACACCCCCAGATTTTGCGCAGGCCGCCATCTCCGACATTACGGCGCTTCTCGGCGGGGAGCCGCGCGACCTCTCGCATCTGCCGATCGACCTTGCGAGCGTGTCGGATTTCAATCGCAGGGTCTATGAGGTGGCGCTCGCCATCGCTCCCGGCGAGACGCTGACCTATGGCGAGGTCGCGGCGCGGATCGGCGAGCCCGGCGCTGCACGGGCGGTCGGCGTGGCGCTGGGCCAGAACCCGTTCCCGATCATCGTGCCGTGCCATCGCGTGCTCGCGGCCGGCGGCAAGACGGGTGGATTCTCGGCCGATGGTGGCGTCGAGACCAAGCTCCGGATGCTGACGATCGAGAAGGCGCGGACCAGCGCGCTACCGGGGCTGTTCGACGCCCTGCCGCTGGCGGCGCGGCCGCGCTGAGCGCGGTGGCCGGACCCATCGGGCTCTAGAAGCGTTTCCCCCGTTCTACCCTTCCCCAGTCCCGTTAACCGAGGTGCGTTTCATGGCTCCGTTCGAGCTCGCCATCATCGTTGGCAGCAACCGCAAAGCGTCGATCAACCGTAGGCTGGCACGGGCGCTGGCCAAGCTCGGCGGAGCATCCTTCACGCCGCATTTCGTCGAGATCGACGACTTGCCGATGTTCAATCAGGACCTGGAGACCGCCGCCTGGCCGCAGGTCGCGACGCGGCTGAAGGGGGAGATCGAAGGCGCGCAGGCGGTGCTGGTGGTGACGCCTGAGCACAACCGCTCGATCCCCGCCGTGCTGAAGAATGCAATCGATTGGGCGGCGCGACCGTCCGGCAAGGGCGTCTGGAAGGACAAGCCCATCGCGATCATCGGGGCGAGCCCGGGCGGCGTCGGCACGGCCTGCGCCCAGCAGCATCTGCGCGTCATTCTCGGCAATCTCGGCGCGCAGGTGATGGGTGGGGAGATGTTCATCTCCTACAAGGAGGGCGTCATCGACGACGCCGATGCCGTCACCAACGAGGCGACGCGCGAATTCCTGCAGAAGTTCATGGACAGGTTTGCGGGGCTGGTCGGGAAACTGGTCGCGTAACGGCGCCGGTTTCCGTCCTTCCAAAGCCAAAAAAAGGGCCGGCGTCCCGTGAGGGAGCCGGCCTTGAAAGTTTGAAACATCTGGCGCAAATGCCAAACATCTCAGAGGGGAACGGCTGAAACGAACTCGATGCCGGGAGGAGATAGCAGAGCCCGTTCCGAACAACCGTGATTGCTATATCGGGCAGCACCTGCCTTTTTGCAATGCAGCATAGCTTGGGTCCGCTATGCGCAGGTTGCATGCATTGCGGCCAATTGGCGCGATTTAAGTCTAAATCATTGATAAATATGCGTGCAGCGCAGCCGCGGGGAAGCGCCGTCCAGCGATATTGCTAAGCTTTGCCGCGTTGCGATGCAGCCCGGGGCCGGGATTGCCGCCGTATCGTGCAAATGAAGGAGGCGCCCGGCAGCAAAAGCTGCCGGGCGCCTTGTCCAAATCGATTTCGGCTTGTGGGTCTGTTTCGCGGGGCTGGCGGTCAGTAGGTCCAGCGCTGCGCCTTCTGGATCAGGAAGTCGCGGAAGACCTGCACGCGTGCGACGGACTTCATCTCTTCCGGATAGACCAGATAGCTCTCGAGCTGCGGCATCTCGGTCTCGCGCATCAACTGCACCAGGGGCGATCCGGCCTCGATCAGATAGTCGGGCAGGATCGCGATGCCGGCCCCCGAATCGACCGCGCGCTTCATCGCGGTGATGTTGTTCACGGTGAGATGGATCGGACGCGGGTTGCGCTGGTCGCGACCCAATGTGCCGAGCCAGTGCACCGCCGTCAGATAGGACGGCGAGGTGTTGCCGAAGGACAGGATGCGGTGGTTGTCGAGGTCCTCATGGGTCTTGGGTTCGCCGAAGCGCTTCACATAGGCCGGCGAGCCATAGACGTGGAAGTGGACCGTGAAGAGCTTGCGCTGGATCAGGTCCGGCTGCTGCGGCTGGCGCAGGCGGATGGCGATGTCGGCCTCGCGCATCGACAGGTCGAGTTCCTCGTCGGTGAGGATGAGATCGACCTTGATGTCGGGGTAGAGATCGAGGAACTCGGCCAGGCGCGGCGTCAGCCAGTGCCCGCCGAGACCGCGGGTCGCGGTGACCTTGAGCTCGCCCGACGGGTGCTCGCGCGTTTCCGAGAGCTGCGAGCGTGTCCGTTCGAGGCGCTGCGTCATCTCGCGCGCCGCCCGCCACAGCAGTTCACCTTGCTCGGTCAGGATCAGACCGCGCGTATGGCGATGAAACAGCGGTGCCCGCAATTCGCGCTCCAGCGCGCCGATCTGGCGGCTGACGGCGGATTGACTGAGGCCGAGAACATCGCCAGCTTTCGTAAAGCTGCCGGACTCGGCGACGGTATAAAAAATCCTGATGCGGTCCCAATCCACCGCGGTCCCCCCGTTATGCGTTTGACGCATGATGGGGACTAAAATCATTGAACGTCAACGCCTGCGTAGCAAGAGGGCCTTCTTTTCACACTGAATTTGGTTACAGGCGTGATCAATTTCTGTGATGAATTGTCGTTTTGGCCCTTATTCAGCGGCCTTGAGCTGTTCCAGCTCGTTGGCCTGCAACCAGCGTTCTGAATCGAGGGCGGCCATGCAGCCCATGCCCGCGGCGGTGACTGCCTGGCGATAATGCTCGTCGGTGACGTCGCCTGCGGCGAAGACGCCGGGCACATTGGTGGTGCTCGTGCCGGGGACGACATCGAGATAGCCGGTCTCGTTCATGTCGAGCTGGCCGACGAAGAGTTCGGTCGCCGGCTTGTGGCCGATGGCGATGAAGACGCCGTCGGTCTTCAGCTCGCTCTCGGCGCCGGTCTTCAGGTTACGCAGGCGCAGATGGGTGACGTTGGGGGGCTGGGTGCCGCCGCAGATCTCCGCGATCTCGCTGTCCCAGACGACCTCGATCTTCGGGTGCTTGAACAGCCGGTCCTGCATCACCTTCTCGGCGCGCAGGCCGTCGCGGCGATGGACCAGCGTCACCTTGGCGGCGAGGTTGGCGAGATAAAGCGCCTCCTCGACGGCGGTGTTGCCGCCGCCGACGACCACGACCGCCTTGTTGCGGAAAAAGAAGCCGTCGCAGGTCGCGCAGGCCGAAACACCGAAACCCTGGAACGTCTGCTCGGAGGGCAGGCCGAGCCATTTCGCCTGGGCACCGGTCGCGATGATCAGCGAATCGCAGGAATAGGTCTCAGCCCCATCGCCCCAGAGCCGGAAGGGGCGCTGCGAGAGATCGACGCGGGCGATGTGGTCGGAGACCATGCGCGTGCCCATGTGCTCGGCCTGGGCGCGCATCTGCTCCATCAGCCACGGACCCTGGATGACGTCGGCGAAGCCTGGATAGTTCTCGACATCGGTCGTGATCATGAGCTGGCCGCCGGCCTGCATGCCGGAGATCAGCACGGGCTCCAGCATGGCGCGGGCGGCATAGATCGCGGCGGTGTAGCCGGCGGGACCTGAACCGACGATCATCACGCGGGCATGGGTGTGGGCCATGGTCTGCTTTCCTGTTCCTGCGGCCTTCGTCACATACGATGCCTCATCGCCGATGCAAGCTCACAACGGCTCAAGATCGGGCGATGCCGAGTTGCTGCCTGTGCATAAGCCAGCCCTGCCGCACCGCGTCGGCGATTGCCTGCGTCGAATCGACCGGCTCGTAGCGCGCGCCTTCGAGCCGCCCTTCGAAGTGATGGACCGCGCCTTCACGCTTCAGCGCCTCCAGGAATTTCGCCAGCTTGCCATGGCCGCCATGGGGCTCGAAGACGAGGATCGGTACGCCGGTCGCGGTGGCCTCGCCGATCATGTTGGTCGAATCGGCGGTGGTGACGACGGCATCGGCATTGGCAAGCAGCGCGACATAGGGATTGTCGCCCGCGCCGTCCCACCACCAGCCGCCATGGCGGGCGAAGACGGCACTGACGGCCTTGTCGAGGTCGGGCGGGGTGCGCCGCGAGCGCGACCCCATCAGCGCTACGCCGGAACGGGCGAGCGCATCGAGCCCGTCCGCGAAACGGGCGATGTCATCCGGGCGGAAGCGGTGATGGCGGCTGTCGCCACCGACGAGTACCGCGGCACGGGGTGAGGGCAGGGCCGCAATGGCCGCGGGTGGAGCCAGACGCGCCTGCGCAAGCTGCTCCGGCGCGAGCCGATGCGGCGATGTCGTGGTCACCAATACGTTTTCGCCGCGCAAGCGGTCATGGCCGGCAACCCAGATCAGGTCGGCTGCGCCGGCGCCGGTGCGCGGATCCTTCAGGATCACCGTGAAGGTGGCGCCGTTCGAGGCCTTCCTGACGGCGCGGACATAGGGAATCGAGCGCCGGCCGGAAGCGATCAGGATGTCGGGGAAGGGGGGGCGGGTCGGGCTGCCCGGGCGCTCGGGGCTCTCGCGGGGATCGATCGGACCGCGCGGCATCAGCCAGGCGAAGGGTTTGCGTGGTGCGATGCGCCGGATTTCCGGCGTGATGCCCAGGCGCTCGGCGACGCCGAGGCATTGCACCTCGTCTCCGGCCTTGCCGTCGGTCAGGACCCAGACGGTCGGGGTTGGTTCGGCGGGCAAGGCAAGCTCCTCCTGGAGGCGTCACTCATCTCAGCCCTCACCCTACGAGAGGCCGCCGATGCGGTTCCTCGGGATGAGGGCTGAGATAATTGACGCGGTCGTTCGTCGCGGCACGCGCCTTGTATCGCCCCGACGCTGCGTCTACACCAGCGCGACCTTGCTCCGGGGCCCATTGTGCGATCCAAACTCGACGATATCGACCTGCGCATCCTGCGCGAACTGCAGGCCGATGGGCGAATGACGAATGTCGAGCTGGCGAGCCGCGTCGGCATTTCGCCGCCCCCCTGCCTGCGGCGCGTGCGGGCGCTGGAAGAAGCGGGACTGATCACCGGCTACCGGGCCCAACTCGACGAAAGCAAGCTCGGGCTCGATGTCGTCTGCTTCGCCTTCGTGCATCTGGCCAGCCAGGCCGAGGCCGATCTCGAGGCGTTCCAGACGCGCATCCGCGCCTGGGCGGCGGTGCGCGAATGCTGGAAGCTCTCCGGCGATATCGACTTCGTGCTGAAATGCGTCGCGCCCGACCTCAAGGCCTTCCAGGATTTTGTCGGCGAGCTGACCGGCCTGCCAAATGTGCGCAATGTCCGCACCGCGCTGGCGCTCGACCGGGTCAAGGACGAGCCGATCGTGCCGTTCGGCTAAGCCGGACGCATGAGCTTCCTCTTACGCCTCGCGGGAATGAGCGATCTGCCTGCCGTGCTGTCGCTCTACGCGCAGTTGAGCCCCGGCGACCAACTGCCCGACCCCGCGGAAGCCGAGGCGACCTGGAAACGCATCCTCGACAGCGAGATGATCTCTGTCCATGCGGGCCTTTGCGATGGCGTAATTGTCGCGACATGCGTGCTGGTCGTGGTGCCGAACTTGACGCGCAACCAGAGTCCGTTCGCGCTGATCGAAAATGTCGTCAGCGACACGCACTTTCGGGGGCGCGGCTTCGGCAAGCGCGTTGTCCAGGCCGCGATCGATCACGCATGGGCGGCGGGATGCTACAAGGTGATGCTGATGACGGGCCGCACGAATCCAGCCGTTCTCGCCTTCTACCAGGCTTGCGGCTTCACTAGTGACAAGACCGCCTTTCAGATCAGGCGGCCGCCTGTCCAGCAGGGCAGCGCTCAGCCGCCGAGATAGCGCCTGATCCAGAGCGCGTTGTTCTCGATCAGGGCTGCCACGCGGCGCTGGTCGACATCGGGCAGGTACCAGGCGCCGCCGGAGCCCGAATCGACCACCGAGAGGATCGGGAAGGTCTGCAGCACTTCGCCGCGCGGGCCGACGACCGTGATCTCGCTGTCAAAATTGTCGTTGCTGCCACCGCCGCCCCTCGGTTTGCCGCCGCCGCCGCCGGCGAAACTCGCCAGCCAGACGCCTTTGACTGTGACCTGCAAGGTGGCACCGGCGCCGCGCCGGTACATCGGCCCCAGTGTCGCGGCGAGCTGGCGCTCCATGGCGACGCGGATCCTGTCGGCGTTCTCGCCCCAGCCCTGCCGGGCGATGCGGGAGGTATCGACGCGGATCGCGCCGATGGTGAGCGCCTGAGCGCGGGCAACGGACAGCGGAGCGAGGGCAAGCGCTGCCCCGGTCAATCCGAGCGAGAGGAGGTTTCGACGAGTTGTCATCGGTTGTGCTCCAGCGACTGTCCCGGAGATGTAATCCTCGCAGTGCGTTTGTCCAAGGCGCTGCATTCCCGGATTGGGTTGAGGCTGCTTGCGTGCTTAATGCGCTTCGCGGGGGAGGGCGCGCAGATGTTCACCGAAATCGTCAAGCTCTGGGTCGTCATCGATCCGATCGGCACGCTGCCGGTCTTCCTCGCCGTCACGGCCGGCTTGAGCGCGGCGGCGGCCCGTGCCGTGGCCATCCGCGGGACGCTGGTCGCCTTCGGTGTGCTGGTGTTCTTCGTCGTCGGCGGACAGGTGCTGCTGACCGCGATGGAAATCGCGCTGACCTCCTTCGAGATCGCCGGCAACATCGTGCTCTTCCTGTTCGCGCTGACGATGATCTTCGGCGAATCGAAGCTGGAGGAGGATCAGAAGCTGTTGCGGACCTCCGATCTCGAACGCGCTGTCTATCCTCTGGCGATCCCGAGCATCGCCAGTCCCGGCGCGATGCTGACCGTGATGACCGTGACGGACAATTCGCGCTTCAGCCTGCGCGAGCAGGCGGAGACTGTGCTCCAGGTCTCGGTGATCCTGGCGATCACCCTGGTGCTGATGCTCGGAGCATCCCGCATCATCGCGCTGATCGGCAATGCCGGCGCCAGCGTCATCAGCCGCGTGATGGGGCTGATCCTGGCCAGCGTCGCGGTCGATGGCATCGTCAAGGCACTGCGGACGGTGCTGGCGGGGTAGGAGGACGACTGCCTGACACGTCGTGGTCGGGCTTGTCCCGGCCTTCCACGTCTTCACTGATCGAGGACGTGTTCAAGACGTGGATGCTCGCCACAAGGGCGAGCATGACGGTGTCCGCCGGTCTACGGGAAGGCCGGTTAATCTCAGCGGAAGACGACGCTGACGACCTCGTAGGACTTGCCGCCGCCGGGCGTGCTGACCTGCACGGAATCGCCGACCTTCTTGCCGATCAGCGCGCGGGCGATCGGGGAGCCGATCGAGACCTTGCCGGACTTCACGTCCGATTCCGGCTCGCCGACGATCTGGTAGCTCTTCTCTTCCTCGGTATCGTCGTCGATCAGCTTGACGGTCGCACCGAACTTGATCGTGTCGCTGCCGGCAAGCTTGGAGATGTCGATGATATCAGCCCGGCCAACCAGCGATTCGAGCTCCTGGATGCGGCCTTCATTGAGAGCCTGCGCTTCCTTGGCGGCGTGATACTCGGCGTTCTCCGAGAGATCGCCATGGGCGCGAGCCTCCGAGATCGCCTGGATGATGCGCTGGCGCTGCACCTGCTGGCGATCCTTGAGCTCGGCCTCCAGAGCGGCGAAGCCGCCGGCGGTCATCGGAACCTTTTCCATCGTCTCGTCCCATCATTCGAAAGCGGGAGCCCGCCGGCGGCTGCTTTTGCCGCCCGCGCCCCGCTTCCTGTCGTTTATATAAACTTCGTCGGCGTGCCGTTTTCAGGCCGCGCGCACGAAGTAGGATTGCAGAGACCGTACTTCGAGATCGCCGCTGCAATAGGCCTTGATGCCTTCCGCCGCCGCGATCGCTCCGGCCAAGGTGGTATAATAGGGAACCTTGTGCAAGAGGGCCGTTCGGCGCAACGAACGGGAATCTGCGAGCGCCTGCGGGCCGTCCGTGGTGTTGAAGACGAGCTGGATCTCGCCGTTCTTGATCGCGTCGACGACGTGCGGGCGGCCTTCCAGTACCTTGTTGATCTTAGCGGCCGGAATGCCCTCGTCCTGGAGCAGGCGCAGCGTCCCACCGGTCGCGAGCACGCGGAAGCCGAGATCGGCCAGCATCCGGACGCTCTCGACGATGCGCGGCTTGTCGCTGTCGCGGACCGAGACGAACACCGTACCCTTGACCGGGACCTTGGAGCCCGCACCGAGCTGGCTCTTGGCGAAGGCGATGTCGAACGAGCGGTCGAGGCCGATGACTTCGCCGGTCGAGCGCATCTCGGGGCCGAGCAGCACGTCGACGCCGGGGAAGCGCGCGAAGGGGAAAACCGCCTCCTTGACGCCGACATGGCCGAGAGCTGCCGGCTTCAACTCGAAGCTCGCCAGGCTTTCGCCGGCCATGATCCGGGCCGCGATCTTGGCGACGGGGATGCCGACCACCTTGGCGACGAAGGGCACCGTGCGCGAGGCGCGCGGATTGACCTCGAGCACATAGATGTCGCCGTCCTTGATCGCGTACTGGACGTTCATCAGCCCGCCGACATCGAGCGCCAGAGCCATGGCGCGCGTTTGGCGCTCCAGTTCGGCGATCGTTGCCAGGGAGAGCGAGCGCGGCGGCAGCGAGCAGGCCGAGTCGCCCGAATGGATGCCGGCCTCCTCGATATGCTCCATGATGCCGGCGATGAAGGCGTCCTTGCCGTCGGCAAGGCAGTCGACATCGACCTCGATCGCGTCCGACAGGTAGCGATCGAACAGCAGCGGGTTCTTGCCCAGCACAGTGTTGATCTGGCCGGTCTTGTCGTTCGGGTACTTGGCCTTGACCTCGGAGGGGATCAGCGAGGGCAGGGTGCCGAGCAGGTAGTCCTCGAACATCGCCTCGTCGCGAATAATCGCCATGGCGCGGCCGCCGAGCACATAGGAAGGTCGCACGACGAAGGGCAGGCCGAGTTCGGCCACGATCATGCGCGCCTGTTCGACCGAGTAAGCGATGCCGTTCTTGGGCTGCTTCAGCTGCAGCTTGTCGAGCAGGCGCTTGAAGCGGTCGCGGTCCTCGGCGAGGTCGATTGCGTCGGGCGTGGTGCCGAGGATCGGGATGCCGGCCTGCTCCAGCGCATTCGCCAGCTTCAGCGGCGTCTGGCCGCCGAACTGGACGATAACGCCGTGCAGCGTGCCGTTCTGCTTCTCGGTATCGAGGATCTCGAGCACGTCCTCGGCCGTCAGCGGCTCGAAATAGAGCCGGTCGGAGGTGTCGTAGTCGGTCGAGACCGTCTCGGGGTTGCAGTTGACCATGATGGTCTCGTAGCCGGCGTCGCGCAGCGCATAGCAGGCGTGGCAGCAGCAGTAGTCGAACTCGATGCCCTGGCCGATGCGGTTGGGCCCGCCGCCGAGGATCACGACCTTCTTCCTGTCCGACGGATGGGCCTCGTCAGCGGCCTTGCCCATGAACGGCATGGCATAGGTCGAGTACATGTACGCCGTCGGCGAGGCGAACTCGGCAGCGCAGGTGTCGATGCGCTTGTAGACGGGGCGGACGTCGAGCGAGCGCCTGAGCGCCTTGACTTCGGCCTCGGTCTTGCCGGCGACGGCGGCGAGGCGCTTGTCGGAGAAGCCCATCGCCTTGATCTGGCGGAAGGCGCCTGGCGTCTGCGGCAGGCCGAACTTGCGGACCTTCTCCTCGGTGTCGACGATTCCGCGCATCTGCTCGAGGAACCAGGGGTCGATCTTGCAGCTCTCATGGATCTGCGCGTCGGTGAAGCCGAAGCGCATCGCCTGGGCGACCTGGAGGATGCGGTCGGGCGTCGGCGTCGAGAGCGCGGCCTTGATCGCGTTCTTGTCGTCGCCCTTGCCCATGCCCTCGACCTCGATCTCGTCGAGGCCGTCGAGCCCGGTCTCGAGCGAGCGCAGCGCCTTCTGCAGCGATTCCTGGAAGGTGCGGCCGATCGCCATGGCTTCGCCGACCGACTTCATCGCTGTCGTCAGCGTCGGCTCGGCGCCGGGGAACTTCTCGAAGGCGAAGCGCGGGATCTTGGT
>JAESFK010000640.1_pt1 | contig 15576 bp, 16 predicted proteins | sample 9269391 | NCBI WGS metagenome assembly JAESFK01 (sample SAMN14506231, study PRJNA617097) | algae metagenome | isolation source: Drouetiella hepatica UHER 2000/2452 and co-occurring heterotrophs from... | place: Slovakia: Slovak Paradise National Park, Hrabusice, Kosice Region | collected 2000-01-01
CCCGCAGGCACCGTATCCGGCCCCGGTCCGATGGTTGCAGCGCCCAACCGCACCGCGCCCATGGCCCTGAACGACCCCGCGCTCGATGGCGGCGAAACACTGCTGGGCAGCGGCTATCCCATCGCGGTCTCCGCGACGGCACAGGCTCCGGGCGAGGTCGCCGGTCGAGCCGACGATTTCCTGCTTCCGGGAGCACAGGCCAGGAGCGGTACCGGGACGGCAGGCCCGGATCGATCCACGACCTCCGCTCTCCGGGGGACTGTGGCGCACCCCTGATCCCTCCACGCCGGTCGCCTTCTACAGGAGGTGATAGGCGCGCTTGTGATAGATGAGCGGCTTGAGACTCTCGCCGATCCGCAGGCCGACCACCTTGCCGAACAGGATGCGGTGCGTCGCCACGTCCTTGGACTCCATCAGTTCGCAGTCGAAGACCGCGATCGCGTCCTCCAGGGCAGGCGAGCCCGTGGCCAGCGTCGTCCAGCGGCCGCGCGAGAACCGTCCGTCGGCATCCAGCCCCGCGAGACCCGAGAACGCATGGGCGACGTCGTCATGCGCCTCGCCCAGCGTGTTGAGCGCAAAGACCCCGTTCTGCACGAAGAGTTCGTTGGCGGGGCTCTTCCGGCTGAGGCACACCAGCACGGTTGGCGGATCGTCGGAGACCGAACAGGCCGCGATGACGGTCGCGCCACGGCCAGCCCCTCCGTGGTCACGACCTGAACGGCGCCCGCGTAGAGGCTCATGGCCTCCCTGTAGCTTCGCGGTTCTACGTTGCTTCTCTTCAACATTTCGCTGCCCCCGTTGCCAAGACGCGTTACGCTCACCGGACCGCCACCGGCCTGTCGACGAGCAGGCGGTCGACCACATGGGCCACGCTGCCGCGCCAGTCGGCCGGCCGAACGCCGAACTCGGCTTCGATCCTCGCAGTGTCGAGGACGGAGTTCTGTGGCCGCGCCGCTTTCGTCGGATACTCGGCGGTCGTGATCCCCCGCACCCTGGCGCTCGGACCGCCACGCGCGGCACTCTCGGAGAACACCTGGCGCGCCAGATCGCACCACGTCGCCCGCCCGCGGCCGGCATAGTGGTAGATGCCCGTGCGGCCCCGGCCGGCACGCAACTGCCGCGCGATCTCGATCACCGCGTCGGCGATGTCGAGGGCGGAGGTCGGGTTGCCGGTCTGGTCGTCGACCACCGCCAGCTCGTCCCGCTTCTGCGCGACGTCCAGCATCGTCTTCACGAAGTTGCGGCCGAAGGCGCTATAGACCCAGCTCGTGCGCAAAATGACGCTGTCCGGATTCTCCCGCCCGACCGCGATCTCCCCGGCAAGCTTGCTGCGCCCGTAGACCCCGCGCGGCCCGGTCGGCATGTCCTCGCGGTACGCACCGGCGAAGTCGCCGGAAAAGACATAGTCGGTCGAGAGGTGGATGACCGGCACGCCGCTGAGGCGCGCCGCCGCCGCCACAGCGCCGGCGCCCGTCTCGTTCACCGCGAAGGCCATGGCCGGGTCGTCCTCGGCCGCGTCCACCGCCGTATAGGCCGCTGCCGAAACCACCAGGTCCGGCTTTGCGGCACGGATCGCCTCCGTCACCGTCCGAGGCTCGCAAAGGTCGAGTGCGGGCCGCCCCAGAAGCACGATTTCGACGCCGGTATGCGGCGCCGCGCGCTCGGCGAGGCAGCGCGCCACCTGTCCGTCACGGCCGGTGACGACGATCCTCATCTGCCACCTCCGGCGGCCGCGACCGGGACCAGGCCAAGCCGGGCACCCTGATAGCGGTCCTCGCGCAGCGGCCGCCACCACCATTCGTTGTCGAGATACCAGGCGACGGTCTTCTCGATGCCCGTCTCGAAGGTCTCTTCCGCCCGCCAGCCCAGTTCACGTTCCACCTTGGTGGGGTCGATCGCGTAGCGCCGGTCATGGCCGGGACGGTCGGCGACATGGGTGATCAGGTCGCGATGGCGCTTCCCCGCCTGCCGGGGGCGATGACGGTCGAGAATGTCGCAGATCGTCTCCACCACTTCGAGATTGGTGCGCTCGGCCCGTCCGCCGATGTTGTAGCTCTCGCCGGCCCGGCCGGTCCGCAACACCAGGTCGAGCGCCCTGGCGTGATCCTCGACATGCAGCCAGTCGCGCACGTTCGCGCCGGTGCCGTAGACCGGCAGCGGCTTCTCGTCGAGCGCATTGAGAATCACCAGCGGGATGAGCTTTTCCGGGAAATGATAGGGGCCGTAATTGTTCGAACAGTTGGAAAGCACCACCGGCAGGCCATAGGTCTCGTGCCAGGCCCGCACGAAATGGTCCGACGCCGCCTTCGATGCCGAATAGGGAGAAGACGGCGCATAGGCGGTCTCCTCCGTGAACACGCCGCTGTCGAAGGGCAGGTCGCCGAACACCTCGTCCGTCGACACGTGGTGGAAACGGAACCGGGCCTGCGCCTCGGCATCAAGGCTGCGGAAATGCGCAAGCGCGGCGTTGAGAAGTCGGAACGTGCCGACCACGTTGGTTTCCACGAAGGCGCCGGGGCCATCGATCGAGCGATCGACATGGCTTTCGGCGGCGAGATGCATGACGGCCTCGATGCGCTCCTCGCGCATGATCTCGCGCATCCGCGCCTCGTCGCAGATGTCGGCCTTGCGGAATACGTGGTTCGGCCGGTTCTCGACCGTGCGCAGCGAGTGCAGATTGCCGGCATAGGTCAGCTTGTCGACATTGACGACTCGCTCGGCTCCGCTCGCCACCAGATGGCGAACGACCGCCGATCCGATGAAGCCTGCCCCGCCCGTGACCAGAATTCTCATCGTTCACCACCCATGGGGAATATCAGCGGCGGCCAGCAGGGGCGCCTTGGTGTCCTTGTCGGACAGCGTCACCGTCAGGCCCTTTGTCGGCCAGTCGATGCCGATCTGCGGATCATCGAATCGGATGCCACGATCATGCGCCGGCGAGTAGCCGGCGGTGACCTTGTAGATCACCTCGGTGTCCGGTTCGAGCGTGAGGAAGCCATGTGCGAAGCCGGCGGGGACGAGGATCTGGTTCCAGTCCTCCGCCGAAATCACGCAGGAGACCCACTTGCCGAAGGTCGGCGACCCCCTGCGGATGTCGACCGCGACGTCGAAGATCCGTCCCCTGACGACGCGAACGAGTTTCGCCTGCGCCATCGGTGGCAGTTGATAGTGCAGGCCCCGTAGCACGCCGGCGGCGGCCGAATGGGAGTGGTTGTCCTGGACAAAGGTCAGGTCGACGCCATGAGCCGCGAGCGCCTCGCGATTGTAGGTCTCGGAGAAGAAGCCGCGCGAATCCCCGAACTTCTTCGGGATGATCTCCAGCACGCCGTCGAGGCCGAGAGCGCGCACGTCAACCATTCTCGAGTTCCCGGATGCGGCGCTTGAGATAGTCGGCGTAGCCCGTCTTGCCGAGCTGGCCGGCACGGGTCATGACCTCGTCGGCGGTCAGATAGCCGAGTTCGTAGGCGATCTCCTCCGGACACATCACCATGCCGCCCTGGCGGTGTTCGATGGTCCGCACGAAGGAGGAGGCCTCGTGAAGGCTGTCATGCGTGCCCGTATCGAGCCAGGCGAAGCCCCGGCCAAGCCGGCAGACATGCAGGTCGCCCCGGTCGAGATAGGCGCGGTTCACGTCGGTGATCTCGAGTTCGCCGCGCTGCGACGGCCGGATCGACGCGGCGATGTCGACGACGTCATTGTCGTAGAAGTACCAGCCGGTGACCGCCCAGCTCGAGCGCGGCGTCTCCGGCTTCTCCTCGATGGTCTCGGCCTGCCCGGTCGCGGCATGGAACGACACGACGCCGTAGCGCTGCGGATCGTCGACGCGATAGGCGAAGATCGTCGCGCCCCTGCCGCGCCGTCCCGCTTCCTGGCCCATGGCCGAGAGGCCCGCGCCGTAGAAGATGTTGTCGCCGAGTATCAGCGAAACCGGGTCGGTGCCGACGAAGTCGCGGCCGATGATGAAGGCTTCCGCAAGTCCGTTCGGCTGCGGTTGCTCCGCATAGGAGACCGAGATGCCGAACGCGCTGCCGTCGCCAAGCAACGCCTCGAACTGATGGACGTCGCGCGGCGTGGTGATGATCAGGATATCCCGGATCCCGGCGAGCATCAGCGCGCCGAGAGGATAGTAGATCATGGGCTTGTTGTAGATCGGCAGGATCTGCTTGGACAGCGAGATCGTCAGCGGATAAAGCCGCGTCCCGCTCCCACCTGCCAGAATGATGCCCTTCATCCAAACACCTCAGTAATTCCGCACGTTCGGCATAAACTTCTTTCGATACGAAACAGGCTTTCCATAAAATAAAATTTTACGAAATTTTTCCTGCGTTACTTGACCAGTCCAAGCTTCCAGCCGTCCGGCGTCACGGAACGCGACGATTTGCTTTAGCACGGGTGTCCGCAACCCTGGATCAGCAACCTTCGCACAAATCCATCAGCCATTTCCCAAGGGCAAGGTGCACCCTCTAAGCCTTTCGATTGATCCAAGGCCTCCCCGGAACGCAGGGGCCGTGTGCGGGTCTCCCGACTGTCTCCTGTCGCCTTGCCGATCCACCGGCGTCGTGGTGAATTGGCACCGGGAGGAGATGCGGAATGCTTCTGGGCTGTATCGGAGACGACTTCACAGGGTCGTCCGACCTGGCGAACACGCTCGCGCGCGGCGGCATGCGGGTGGTGCAATACAGCGGCACGCCGAACGGTCCGGCCGAGCCCGGCGTCGAGGCCGGTGTCGTGGCGTTGAAGTCGCGCACGATCCCGCCGGAGGAGGCCGTGCGGCTGTCGCTGCACGCGCTCGAATGGCTGATGGAGCAGGGCTGCCGGCAGATCCTGTTCAAATATTGCTCGACCTTCGATTCCACGCCGGAAGGCAATATCGGCCCGGTGATCGACGCGCTGATGCGGCGGCTGGACGCCGACCGCACGATCGTGTGCCCTGCATTTCCGAAGACCGGACGCAGCATCTACCAGGGACACCTCTTCGTCGGCGACCGCCTGCTCAGTGAAAGCGGCATGGAGAACCACCCGCTGACACCGATGCGCGATGCGGACATCCGACGCTGGCTACAGCCCCAGACCCGTCACCAGGTCGGACATGTGGCGATCGGCTCGGTGTTCGGGGGTGCGGACGCTATCCGTGCGGCGCTCGACCGTGAAGTCGGGGCCGGGCGCCCGGTCATCGTGGTCGACGCGATCCGCGACGAAGACCTTCACGAGATCGGCAAGGCAGCGGCCGGCCTTCGCCTGGTCACCGGCGGATCGGGCATCGCGCTGGGCCTGCCGGCCAACCTGCTGGACGGCGAGCGGCGGGAGGCAGGCGGCTGGGCAGGCCTGCCCGGACCGGCAGCCATCCTGTCGGGCTCCTGTTCCAACATGACGCGCCAGCAGGTGCGGCGATACGCCGAACGAGCACCGTCCCTTGAAGTGACACCGCAGGCGCTCATGGACGGGCGCATGACGGCGCGTTCGGCGGCCACATGGGCGCTCGACACGATCCGTTCCGCCGTCCCGCTGGTCTACACATCCGCGGAGCCGGAAGCGGTACGCGCCGCGCAGGAGGCCTATGGGCGTGAAGCCGTCGCCGCGCGCATCGAGGACTTCTTCGCCGAGACTGCGCGGCGGCTGACGGCTGGCGGTGTGGAACGGCTCATCGTCGCGGGCGGGGAAACGTCGGGCGCGGTCGTCGAGGGCCTGGAGATCGCGGCCTTCGGGATCGGTCCGGAGATTGCACCCGGTGTTCCCGCCCTGGAGGCGATCGGCCTGCCGCTGCGCCTGGCCCTGAAGTCGGGAAACTTCGGCGACCCGGACTTCTTCACGACCGCACTCGCCGTACTGGAGGCCCCCGGCCATGTCTGAGGAATCGCGCCTGCGCGAAAGGATGTGCGACCTGGCGCGCTCCCTGTTCGAACGCGGCCTCACCCACGGGTCGACGGGCAACGTCTCGGTGCGAACGGCGGACGGAGGCCTTCTGGTTTCGCCCACCGGATCGTCCTTCGGCAGGCTCGATCCGGCGAGGCTCAGCCGCTTCGATGCCGCCGGCAACCTGCTCGACGGCGACAAGCCGACCAAGGAGATGCCCCTCCACCGGGCCTTCTACGACACCCGCTCCACCGCCGGCGCCGTCGTGCACCTGCACTCCTGCCACTCCGTCGCCTGGTCGCTGATGCCCGACATCGACCCGGAGGACATGCTCCCGCCCCTCACCGCCTATGCGATCATGCAGCTTGGACGGGTGAAGCTGCTGCCCTTCTTCGTGCCCGGCGATCCCGCCATGGGCGAGGCGATCCGCGGGCTCGGCGGCAAGCGCTCCGCCGTCATGCTCGCCAATCACGGACCGGTCGTCGCAGGCAAGGATCTCGACGCCGCCGTCAACGCCATGGAGGAACTGGAGGCAACCGCGAGACTGGCGCTCCTGACACGCGGGCAGCATCCGAAACTACTGTCCCCGGATCAGATCGGCAGGGTCGTCACCGCCTTCGACGTCGAATGGGGCGCCTGAAGGCGGGCAGCCACCGTCTCACAGCATGCTGGTGATGCCGCCGTCGACGTGGATGGTCTGGCCGGTCATGAAACTCGCCGCGTCGGAGGCAAGGAACACGACGGCGCCGGCAAGCTCTTCCGGTTCGCCCCAGCGTCCGAGCGGCGTGCGCTTCTCCAGCCAGTCGGTGAAGGCCGCGTCGGCGACCAGCGCGCGGTTGAGCTCGGTCCTGAAATAGCCGGGCCCGATCGCGTTGACGCGGATCCCGTGGCGCCCCCAGTCCGCCGCCATCCCCTTGGTCAGCATCTTGATCGCGCCCTTGGACGCCGTGTAGGGGGCGATCGTCGGCCGCGCCAGTTCGCTCTGCACCGAGGCGATGTTGATGATCGCGCCCCTGCGGCGGCCGATCATGCCGCGGGAGACCGCGCGCGACACGAAGAAGACGCCGTCGAGATTGACACTCATCAGGTCCCGCCAGTCTTCGTCGGTGAAGCTGTCGAGCGGTGCCCGGCGCTGGATGCCGGCATTGTTGACGAGGATGTCGATGGGACCGGTGTCGGCCTCGATGCGGGCGACGGCTGCGTCGACCGCGGCGCTGTCACGCACGTCGAAGACGGCGATGGCCACGACGATACCCTCACCGCGCAGCCGCTCGGCGGCGACTTCGAGTTCGTCCGGCCGGCGCCCGTTCAGGACGACTTCCGCCCCGGCCGCCCCGAGCGCGCGGGCGAACTCGAAACCGAGGCCCCGTGAACTGCCCGTCACCAGCGCGCGCCGTCCCGTCAGGTCGAACAGGCTTTGCATCTACCCCTCCCCTTTCGTTTCCTGCCGCTCGCCCTGCGACCAGCCAGCCTACGGCCCTGCGACGCTCTTCAGGTAGGCGATGACGTTCTCGACCTCCTCCGGCTTCCTCAGCCCTGCAAACGCCATCGAACCGCCCGGAAGGTAGGCCTTGGGGCTTGTCAGATAGGCTGAGAGTTCGGCCTCGCTCCACAGCGCGCCCTCCGCGCCCTTCGACATCATCGCGTCGGAATAGCGAAAACCGTCGACCGACGCGACGGGCCTACCGACGATCGCCACGAGGTGCGGACCCACCCGGTTCTGCTCCTTGTCGGCGACATGGCAGGAGCGGCAGCGGTTGAAGACCTTCGCTCCGGCCGACGCATCCCCTTCGGCGTGTGCGCTGCCGCCAAAACCTGGCGCGGCGATCATGGCCGCCACAATGAAGACCCTTATCAAGAATCTCTCCCTGCATCGCATCAGCATCAGGCGACCCTGCGCCCTCAACCGTAAACGGCCGATGCACGCCGCGCCAATGGTCCTCGCGCCATCAATCCGCTCCAAACTTGCCGAAGACAGGCGCGCGTTGTAGGGCAACGCGTGTCCTTTTGGGCGCCGCCACAGCGGAACAGCGAGAAAGCATGGCCGACGTGCCTTCGTCATACCATCGCGCAACGACACTGCCGGAGCAGTTGGCAGTGACGACGCGTGTCTGGATGGCGCTCGTGCTGCGGGAGAGCAAGACCCGGTTCGGCCGCAACAGGTTCGGCTTCGTCTGGGCGCTCGTCGAGCCGCTGGTCTATGTGGGCGGATTCCTCATGTTGCGCAGCTTCCTCCAGGAAAGCATTCCGTTCGGCCAGGATCTTGCCCTGTTCCTTGTCACCGGACTGCTGGCCGTTCGGATGTTCCTGGCCATAGCCTCTCGGGGACTCGGCGCAATCGTCTCGAACCTTGCGCTGATTGCCTATCCCCCGGTGAAGCCGCTCGACGTCATCGTGGCCCGCGTGATCCTCGAGACGCTGACGATGTACGTGATCTGGACGATCTCGCTTACCCTCCTCTCGATGCTGGTCGAGGGCAAGATCATCGCAAACCACACGCGATTCCTTGCCGCAATGGCGTCGCTCACCTTCCTGGCGTTGAGCGTCGCGACCTTCAATGGGGTCGTCGCGGTGCTCTGGCCAGCATGGGAGCGCATCTGGGGGATGATTCGCCTCCCGCTGCTCCTACTCTCGGGCGTCTTCTTCGTGCCGTTGGCAATGCCGCCGGCGATGCAGGCTGTCCTGTGGTGGATACCCACTTTGCACGCCATCGAATGGTTACGCACGGGAATCTACATGACCTACGAGCCGATGCTCAGCATCCCCTATCTCCTGGGATTCAGCGCGGTGACGCTGTGCACGGCCCTCGTTCTGGAGCGCGTCTACCGCTACCGCATGTACAGTTGAGGCTGGCGACGGCCGTCATTCGCGCCGGACGGGCCGGTTGAGCAGGGCCGCGCGCGCGGCCTCCAGGCTCATCGCGCCCGAGAGGATCTCCGACACCGCATCGACGATCGGCGCCTGCAATTCGTGCCGCGCGGCGATGTCGGCCGCGATGCCTGCGGTGTACAGGCCCTCGGCCAGCCGAACCGGCGGCGGCTCGCCGCGCCCCAGGGCAACGCCAAGGGCGAAATTGCGCGACTTCGGGCTCGAACAGGTGAGGACCAGGTCGCCAAGTCCGGCAAGGCCCTGCAACGTGTTCGGCCGCGCGCCGAGCTTGACGGCCAGGCGCACGAGTTCCGCATAGCCTCTCGCGATCAGGGCCGCCTCCGCGCTGGCGCCCAGATCCATGCCGCGGCAGATTCCCACCGCGATCGCCATGACGTTCTTCAGCGCGCCAGCGGCCTCGACGCCGACCACGTCGTCCGAAGCATAAATCCGGAAATCGGGTGTGGAGAGCGCTTCCGCCATCGCCATCGCCTGGCCGCCATCGGGCATCGCGAGCGTTACAGCCGTCGGCTTTCCCACCGCCACCTCTTCGGCGAAGCTAGGGCCGGAAAGCACCCCGCAGGCCACGCCGGGAACCGCCTCGGAAAGCACGCGGTGCGGTAGGTGTCCCGTAGTCCGATCTATGCCCTTGGCGCAGTTGACGACCGCCGCCCCCGGCGCCAAGTGCGGGGCGAGCGCTCCGGCCACCATCCGCAACTGCTGCGTTGGCACCACGAGGAAAATCACCTCTGCGCCGGTGACGCAGGCCGCCAGATCGTTCGTCGCGGAGAGTGACGACGGCAGTACGGCGTCTCCGAGATATCGCCGGTTCGTCCTGGCTGCATTGATTTCAGCCACCGTACCGGCGTCCCGCCCGAAAATGCGCACATCCCGGCCGGTTCGCGCGAACACGGCGGCAAGGGCCGTTCCCCACGCGCCCGCGCCCACGACGGCGATCGGGGATTTTCGCGCGGACACCGGATGACCGTCGGACGAGGAAACTGTCGGGTTCATCACCGACCTCTGCCACGTCTGCCGAGGCCCGACAACGGGCGGGCAGGCCGCGAGCGGTCGCCGCTTGCCGCCCTTCTGGCCGATCGATCCGGACCGTCCCTGCCGCGAGCAGCCTTTCCGGTCGCGAATCGGCGGTACGGCACATCACTGCTTCAGCACATCCGCCCATTCCGGATGCCAACGGAACCGGGCGTTGGCGAAGGGACACGGCGGGATGAACTTCTTGCCCGCCGCCAGCGCATCCCCGACGGCCCGGGTCACCGGCCTGAGGCCGATCCCCTGACCGCTTAAGACGTTCGGCACCTCGGTATGGTCGATGATGATGAGATGCTCTCCCGCCTTCGAGAAGGTCATCTCCGCCTCGCCGCCTTACGAGAGGTAGACTTGGCGGCCCATGGAGTCCGCCACTTCCAGCGCCACCGCATCCTCAACCTTGCGTCGCTTCCCCCGTCTGGACACCGGCAAGAAACCGCCGTGCCGCCTCGACCTCGGTGGGCCGCACCTCGTGGCCGCCCTCGTGCCACACCAGTTCGACGTTCGCTCCGGCGCTTTCCAGGTCGCCGGCAAGTCGCTCGGTGAGGTCGGGCGGACAGATCGGATCGCGTCGCCCCGCCGTGATCAGAACGCGGACTCCCGAGAGTGTTCCCGCCGGTGCGGGCCGGAAGGGAATCAGCGGATGCATGAGCACCACCGCCCGGAACAGGTCCGGCCGTGCGAACAGCACCGCTGCCAGGATGTTCGCGCCGTTGGAGTAGCCGATCCCAAAGGTCGTGCTTTCGGGAGCCGCCTGTGAATGCGCGGAAACGAAGCCCGCCATCTTCTCCGTGGCACGGGCGAGGTCGGCCATGTCGTAGACGCCCTCGCCCGTTCGGCGAAAGAACCGCGCCGCACCCATCTCGGAAACGTCGCCACGGGGTGACACGATGCGGGCGCCAGGCACGAGATCGCCCGATAGCCCCATGAGTTGCTCCTCGTCGCCGCCGGTTCCGTGGAAGGCGAAGACCAGAGGCCTGCCCGGCGCGCCGGGCAGCACCTTGTGAACATAGCTGTCGATTGACATGCGCTTGCCTCCTCAGGCCTCGAGCGGCTGCAGATGGTTTTCGAGATAGGCCCTGAGATGGGCGTGCTGGGTAGGCAGCCTCAGCGCTTCTCCGAGATGCGCCGTGTCCTCGTCGCGGTCGAATCCCGGCTCGTTCGTGGCCACCTCGAACAGCACGCCGCCCGGCGTCCGGAAATAGATCGCCCAGAAATAGTCGCGGTCGATCACCGGCGTGAGCAGGTAGCCGGTGTCCAGCAGCGCCTTGCGCACCTCCAGCTGCTTTGCCCGGTCCTCCACCGAAAAGGCGATGTGGTGCACGGAACCCGCACCGAGATCGGCGAAACGGGCGCCCGGTACGGTCTCGATGTCGATGACATGCGCGCCGTTGCCCTGGCCGAGGCTCATGCGCCGCACATTGCCATCGGTATCCTCGGTCTCGTAGCCCATGAACTTCAGCAGTTCCTCGGTGGCACCGCCGTCGCTCAGCCGCAGCGAAGCGGAATGAAAGCCGCGTATGGCCTCGTCCGCCGCGACGCCGCCTCCGGTCCACGGCTCGCGCCCATCGTCCCGCACCTCGGCCAGCGCGAAGCCGTCTCCGTCGGGTCCGGCGAAATGAAGCACCTTCCCGCCGAACGCCGTCCCGGTGGACAGTCCCTCGACACCGGCCTGGGTCAACCGCTCCTGCCAGTAGCCCAGAGCGCCTTCCGGCACCGAGAACACCGTCGTGCCGACTTCGCCGGCGCCGGGGCGGCCCTTGCCGATGTTCGGAAAAGGGAAATAGGTCATGATGGTGCCCGGCGAGCCGTGCTCGTCGCCATAGTAGAGGTGATAGACGTCCGGCGCGTCGAAGTTCACCGTCTTCTTGACGCGGCGCAGCCCCAGCGTGTCCGTGAAGAAGCCGTTGTTCTGGCGGGCGTCCGACGCCATGGAGGTGACGTGATGAAGGCCCTTGATCTGGTTGAGCATCGTGTTGCTCCCTTGGGTTGGCGGCTTGCTACCGCGTTTCGTGCCCCCAATGTCGTCTTGATGGGACGATGCGCAAAGAGGCCAAACCCAGAATGGATCGTTCACGAATGAGAGACGATATCGCGAAGTCGTTCACTGACCAGGCAGATCTTGGACCGTCCCGCAAGCGTCGGCCGAACGTCCTGCTCATCACCTGCGACCAGTGGCGCGGCGACAGTCTCTCGGCTGCGGGGCATCCCGTGGTGAGGACGCCCAACGCCGACGCGCTGGCGGCGGAGGGCACCCTGTTCGCCAACCACTTCGCGGGAGCCGCGCCCTGTTCTCCGGCACGCGCCTGCCTCTATACCGGCCTCTACCAGATGACGAACCGGGTGTGCCGCAACGGGTCGCCGCTGGATGCGCGCTTCGGCAACATCGCGCTGTGGGCGCGGTCGCTTGGCTACGATCCGACACTGTTTGGCTATACCGACGTGGCGCCGGACCCGCGACGCCATGCGCCAGACGATCCGCTGCTGACCAGCTACGAGGGGGTGCTTCCGGGCTTCACAGTGCGCACCCTTCTGCCGGAACATCAGAGGCCCTGGCTGTCATGGCTGGCGATGCGCAATGTCGATGCGTCGGCCGGCTTCCCCGGCATTCATCGCCCGCATGTCCAGGCTGCGGAGGTCTCGGCCAACCCGCCGGTCTACGAGCGCGAGGAAACGCCGGCGGCGTTCCTTACCGATGAATTCGGCCGCTGGCTTTCAGAGCAGCCCGGCGACCGGCCCTGGTTCGCGCACGTCTCCTACATCTCACCGCACCCGCCCTTCATCGTCCCGGAGCCGTTTGCCTCCATGTACGATCCGGATGACGGGGCCGGGTTCAATCGCCGGGACGACTGGAAGGACGAGGCTGCGACGCACCCCTGGCTGGCCGATCTCCTCGCTCGGCTGAAGAAGGCCAAGTTCGTCCCCGGCGCCAGGGGCAAGGTCCGCGCCTGGACGGAACGCGAGTTCCGCATCATCCGCGCCATCTACTATGGCATGATCTCGGAGGTCGATTCGCAGATCGGACGCATCTGCGCCTGGTTGCGGGCGCGCGGACTCTGGGAGGACACGCTCGTGGTGCTGACATCCGACCATGCCGAGATGATGGGCGACCACTGGATGCTGGGAAAGGGCGGCTGGTTCGACGGCAGCTACCATATCCCGCTGATCGTGAAACCCACGGGGCGCAAGCGGCGGTGCCGTACCGTCGAGGTTCTCACCGAAGCGGTGGACATAGCGCCGACGCTCGTCGAGGCGATGGGGGGAGTGCCTCCCGTGCATCTCGATGGACGATCCCTCGTCCCGCTTCTTTCGGGACATCAACCGGCCGTCTGGCGCGAGGCCGCGCACTGGGAGTTCGATTTCCGGACCATCGCGAAGCCCGAGGGCAGGCTGGGGCTCGACCCACGCGCCTCGAACCTCGCGGTGCTGCGAACGAAAACGCTGAAATACGTGCATTTCGGCGGCGGGCTTCCGCCGCTGCTCTACGATCTGGCCGACGACCCCGGAGAGATGCGAAACCGTGCGCACGACCCTGCCTGGCGCGACACACGCCTCGAATACGCGGAAGCCCTGCTGAGTTGGCGGGCCCGCCATCTGGATCAGGCTCTGGCCCTGATCGACCTTGCTGAAAGCGGGCCGGTCACCTGGTCGCCGGCGCCCGGCGGAAAACACAGAAGCGCCCGGGCCGTTGCCGGTCCCGGGCGCCAATGATGGGCTGCACTCAGCCCGCGGAGTTCACCGCGAGCGTGGCCTGACTACTCGACCATGATGCGCTGCTGGTCGCGGGTCGTCGCCCAGTTTGCCTCGTCATAGGCCGGCGCAGCATTGAGCTGCTCCTCGGTGAAGGTCGTGTAGAGATACTTGTTGCCGTCCGCGTCGGTCATGAACGCGAGCTTGTCCATGCCAACGGCAACTTCCTTCTCGCCGATGCCGAGGAAGCCGCCCACGTCGATGATCACGGCATCGACCTTGCCGTCCTGCGAAAGGACGACATCGCCGATCTCGCCGACATTCTCTTCGTTCGCGCCATAGACGGTGGTCCCGGCGAGTTCCTCGCCGCGGATCTGGTCAGCCGGCATCTCCGTCAGAGTGGAGCGGTCGATGGCGCCGGTCTGCGTCTGGTCGGGCGCGGTGGTGGTGGCCGCCGGAGCCTGGGTCGCCGTCCCCTCGGGAGCAGCCGCCATGTCTTCGGCCGGAGCGGCTGTCGTGCCGTCCGCAGGTGCCGTGGCCATGCCGTCGGCCGGGGCCGCAGCCATGGTGTCAGCCGGGGCTGCGCCGTCCGTACCGGCAGGAGCCATGGCCGTGGCGGCGGGAGCGACCTGATACGGCCTCATGTCGAACTCGGGCTGCGCCTCGAGTTGCTCCTTGGTGGCGCTGACGACCATCCAGCGGTCGCCGTCACGCTCGGCCCAGTCGATTTCGTTGAAGTTCAGCGCGACGTTCTTCTCGCCGAGGCCGAGAAAGCCGCCGACGCCCACAATGATCTGGTCGACACCGCCGGTGGCCCCGATCACGAGATCGTTGACCTCGCCAATGTTCTCGGCGTCGTCGCTGGTGCCGTTGTACACGGTCTCGCCGATCAGGTTCGTAGCCAGGAACCCGTCGGCGGCTGCGACGGGAGCCTGAGCGGCATCATCCGTCATGGGAGCCGGGGCCGCCGGCGCGGGAGTCGTCGCTTCCTGTGCATAGGCCGAGCCGGCCAGGAGCGTGACGATTGCGGTTGTAGCCAGAAGCTTCTGGATCATGTTAATCTCTCCTCGTGCGTTGTTTCAATGCACCAACGCGTCCGGACGTTCCGTGGCAGGGCTGCCGGGCGCGAGTTCACATCCCCTAAACGTCCGCTCTCCCCATCGGTTCCGCTATTCCGGCGGTGACTTCATCGCCAATGCAGGGGAACCATCCCTCGGGGCGCGCGTTTGCGCGGACGTGCAAGGTGGATTTGCGCGGACGTGCAAGGTGGAGAAGTACATGCGTTTCCTCGCGATCCTGAACGAGGAAGGTGGCACCCTGCGGACGACGGACCTGTCCCGCTTCCGCGATGAGATGCAGGCCGTCCTCGGGAAGGCCGGACACAGCCTCGACGTTCGCTCCATCGCAGGCTCCGAGATCGAACCGGAACTCAAGCGCGCAGCCGTGGCGCCCGATGTGGATGTCGTGCTCGTCGGGGGCGGGGATGGCACGATCTCATGCGCAGCAGGCGTCCTCATGGGCACCGACAAGCTGCTCGCCGTTCTCCCCGCCGGAACCATGAACCTGTTCGCGCGCAGCCTCGGCATCCCCCTGGATCTGGCTGCAGCCCTTGGGGCGTTCGCGGACGGGATCGTACGCGAGGTGGATGTCGCGAGTGCGAACGATCGTCCGTTTGTTCACCAATATTCGATAGGGCTGCATGCCAAGATGGTCAGCCTGCGCGAAGAGATGGAGTTCGGCTCACGACTGGGAAAGATCGGAGCATCCTTCCGTGCCGCCTTTCGCACGGTGATGAACCCACCCTCGATGAAGGTCAGGCTGCAATTCGGCCAGACCGAACTGCTGGCCCGGACCACGGGTATCGGCGTCACCAACAATCTGTTCGGAGAAGGCCATCTTCCCTACGCGGACGCTCCGGATGGCGGCATCCTGGGAATTTACGTGACACTTGCCCGCGAGCGGCACGAACTGGCGCGCTTCGCATTGAACATGGCCCGCGGAAAATGGAAGACGAACGAGCAGGTCGAGATTCACGAAGCGCAGGATGTCGAGATTCAGATTGTGTCCGCCCACCGCAAGTTCCGATGCGTCGTCGATGGTGAACTTTATCCTCTCGAA
>JAESFK010000643.1_pt1 | contig 15538 bp, 10 predicted proteins | sample 9269391 | NCBI WGS metagenome assembly JAESFK01 (sample SAMN14506231, study PRJNA617097) | algae metagenome | isolation source: Drouetiella hepatica UHER 2000/2452 and co-occurring heterotrophs from... | place: Slovakia: Slovak Paradise National Park, Hrabusice, Kosice Region | collected 2000-01-01
CGGTACCGTCGGCCAACTCACCACGGGAGAAACGCATGCCGACGATCGACGCCCAGGTTCACTGCTACGAGCGCAATCACCCGGGCCGCCCGTGGACGGCCGTGCTGGCGGGCCCGCCCGAGGTCACCGCCGAGGACATGATCAAGGCGATGGACGAGGTCGGCGTCGATGGCGCGCTGTTGGTGTCGGTCTACACGATGTACCGCTGGGACGAGAGCTACGCCGTGGCTGTCCAGAAGGCGCATCCGGGCCGGTTCGGTGTCATCAAGCCCGTCGATGCCAACGATCCCGCGGTCGAGGGCACGATCGCCGACTGGGCGGCGATGGACGGCACGGTCGCCATCCGCATCATGTTCACCCCGGAGATTTCGACCGACGCGGCCGATCCCGGCATCAATCGCGTGCTCGCCGCTGCGGCCAAGCACGACCTGCCGGTCAACCTGATGGCGCGCGGTCGCCTCCCGCAAGTCGCCGAGCTCGCCAAGCGCAACCCGAACACCACCCTGGTGATCGATCATCTCGGCCTGGAACAGCCGATGGCGCCGCCGCCGCCGAAGGAGCCGTGGCACGAGCTGCCGAAGCTGCTGGCGCTGGCGGCGCACGACAACGTCGTGGTGAAGATCACGGGCGCCTGCACGCTCAGCCACGAGAAGTTCCCCTACAAGGACATCTGGGATCCGCTGGGCCGCATTTTCGACGCCTTCACCCTGGATCGCTGCATGTGGGGCACCGACTGGACTCGCGCCGTGGCGCTGCTCACCTACAAAGAGGGCGTCGATGCCTTCCGCGTCACCGACCGTCTGTCCGACAGCGACCGCGCGACCTTGATGGGCGGATCGCTGCAGAAGATCTACGGCTGGTCGCCGGCGAAGAAGTAGCGCCGCGACGGATCAGCCGTCGAGGATAACGCGGACCTTCGCGGCCAACGCCGACACCGTGAACGGCTTGGGCAGCAGGGCGACCTCGCGGCCCAGGATGCCGCCGTGGATGGCGGCGTTGCGCGCATAGCCCGTCGTGAACAGGATCTTCACGTCGGGAAAGCGCGCACCGACGATTTCGGCGAGCTGACTGCCTGTCATGCCGGGCATAACCATGTCGGTGAACAGAAGATCTATGCGGCCGATCGTCTGGAGAAGGGCCATGGCCCGGTCGCCGTTCTCCGCGACATGCACGCGATACCCCAGTTCGGACAGAGCGGCGGCGCTCACCTTGCGGACGCGCTCGTCGTCCTCGACCAGCAGGACGACTTCTCCGGGCATCGCCGGCAAGGCGGCGTCCTGCACGTCTCTGCCCCGCACCTCGTCTTCGCTGCCGAGGCGGCGCGCGAGATAGATGCGCACGGTCGTGCCGTGGCCGACTTCCGAATAGAGCTTGATGTGGCCGCCCGATTGGCGAACGAAGCCGTAGACCATCGACAGGCCGAGGCCGGTCCCCTTGCCGACGGCCTTGGTGGTGAAGAAGGGATCGAACACCTTTTCGAGCAGGTCGGAGGCTATGCCTGAGCCGGAATCGGTGACGGAGATCATCACATACTGGCCGGCCGCCACGCCGGGGTTTTCCAGTGCATAGGCCTCGTCAAGATGCGCATTGGCGGTCTCGATGGTCAGCGTCCCGCCGCCCGGCATGGCGTCGCGGCCGTTCACGGCGAGGTTGATGATCGCATTGTCCAGTTGGTGAGGGTCGACGCTGGTGAGCCACAGGCCGCCCGCGAGCACCGTCTCGAGGTGAATGGTCTCGCCCAGCGTACGGCGCAGCAGTTCCGACATCTGCAGGATCAGGCGGTTGATGCTGAGCACCTGCGGCACCAGCGGCTGCTGGCGGGAGAAGGCGAGCAGCCGCTGGGTGAGCTGCGCCGCCCGTTCGGCGCCTTCCTGCGCGCCAGCGAGGTAGCGCTGGACGATCGCCGGGTCGCCGCCGAGGCGTCGGCCGGCCAGGTCGATACCGCCCATGATGACGGCGAGCATATTGTTGAAGTCGTGGGCGATGCCGCCGGTCAGCTGGCCCACCGCATCCATTTTCTGCGACTGGCGCAGGGCCTCCTCGGTTCGGCGCAGCGTCTCCGCCGCCTCGCGCTCCGCCGTGACGTCGCGGCCGACGCAATGCAGCAGGCCCTGCTGCGGGAACACGGTCCACAGGATGGTGCGCAGGCTGCCGTCTTTGTGCCGGTAGCGGTTCTCGACCTCGAGTGTCGGTATGCCTTCGGACAATCTCTGGCCGGCAGCCAGCGTCGATGGCCTGTCCTCGGGATGGACGAACTTGAAGTAGGAGCGGCCGATCAGCTCGCGCTCGCTCCAGCCCAGCAGCGTCGTCCAGGCGGGGTTGACCGCAGTGATGATGGAATCCTCGCTGGCCACCAGCAGCAGATCGGCCGAGAGCCGCCACATCCGGTCGCGGTCGGCGGTGCGTTCCGCGACCTGCTGCTCCAGTGTCTCGTTGAGGAAGGCGAGCGCATCGAGGGCGCCCTTGTGCTCCTCGATGTCGGTGTTGGTGCCGACCCATCGCAGCACGTTGCCTTCGGCATCGCGCAACGGGACGGCCCGCCCGAGATGCCAGCGATACATCCCGTCGGCTCGCCGCAGGCGGAATTCGGTCTGGTAGGTCTCGCCGGAGGCAAGGGCCGCCGCCCAGCTCGCTCCGGCGGCTGCGACATCGTCGGGATGGACGATCGTGGCCCAGGCGGCGCCATCGAGGTCGCCGGGCGAGGTGCCGCTGAATTCGTAGACGCGGTCGTTGAACCAGTCGAGCAGGCCATCGGGTCCCGATGTCCAGACATGATTGGGCACGGCCTGCGCAAACGTCCGGAACTGCGCCTCGCTCGCCCGCAGGGCCTGTTCGGCCCGCACCTTTCCCGAGGTCTCGACGACGATCGCCATGACGCCGGCCGGCGAGCCGTCGTCGTCGATGACGGGCGAATAATCCAGGTTCATCCAGACCTGTTCCAGGACGCCGTGGCGGTTGAGCATGAGTTCCTGGTCGCGATAGGCCAGCGTGTTGCCGGCGAGGCCCACCTTCATGACGTTGTCGTTGAAGTCGGCTACTTCCGGCCAGCCTTCGCGCACCTTGGATCCGAGCAGGCTGGGATGCCGGCCCGCCGCGAAATCGGAATAGGCGTCATTGTAGATCATGACGCCGTCGGTGCCCCACAGGGTGACGATCGGCACCGGCGAACGCAGGATGAGTCCGACCGTCGTCCGCAGGCTCTGCGGCCATCCCTCGATGGGGCCGAGCGGAGTCCTTGCCCAGTCGAAGGCGGCGATCAGTTCGCCCAGAGCTCCGCCGCCGGACAGAAAGCCCCGGTGTTTGGCCGAATCTTGTTTGGTCTCTGCCACGCTCCTTTGCCTAAAGGGCCTTCAGAGCTTCCTGGACCTCGTCGACATGGCCGGCGACCTTGACCTTGCGCCAGATCCTGCGGACCACGCCGTCCTTGTCGATCAGGAAGGTGGCGCGGTCGATGCCCATGTACTTGCGGCCATAGAGGCTCTTCTCGATCCAGGTCTCGTACTTCTCGCAGACCTTGCCGTCCTCGTCCGATACCAGCGGGAAGTTGAGCTCGTACTTGGCCTTGAACTTGTCGTGCCGGGCGACGCTGTCCTTGGAGACGCCCACCACCTGGGCCTTCAGCTTCTTGAAGGCAGCCGCCCCGTCGCGGAAGCCGCAGGCCTCGGTCGTGCATCCCGGCGTGTCGTCCTTGGGATAGAAGTACAGCACCACCGGCTTGCCGCGCAGCTCCGACAGTTTGAGCTTGCCGCCGCCATCGGTCGCAGCGGTGAAATCCGGGGCCTTCTTGCCTTCGACGACGTTCATTTCCTGCTCCTCGCTTGCCAGCCGGAAGCCACGGCCGGCGCCTCCACGATGCGCTCGTATATAGCACGGACGGTCTTCGATTCGGTTTCGATCCGCGCGCGCAGGGCCGTCAGGTCGGTCGCGCCCTCGGTGGCGGCGATCAGGCGCTGCTGCCCCTCGGGCGCTTTGGCCTCGTCGAAGGCTGCCTCGTCGCCGTTGAGGGTGAGGCGCAACAGGCTCTGCACGTCAGACAGCAGCGTTCGCGTGGCGCGCAGCGTGTCGGCATCCGCCGGGGCGATCAGACCCGCCGCCGCCATGCGCCGCAGCATTTCGGCCGGATGAGGATCGAGGACATCGGGATGGGCGCAGGCGTGGCGCAGCGCGAGGTACTGCGCGACGAAGTCGATGTCGAATAGGCCCCCCGGAAGGTGCTTGAAGTCCCACAGGCTCTTGGGTGGCGCATGCTGGGCGATGCGGTCGCGCATGTCGGCGACGTCGCGGACCAGTGTCTCCGGATCGCGTGGGCGGCAGAGGGTGGCCTTCACGGTCTCGGTCAGTCGTTCGACCAGTGCCGGCGGGCCATGGATCACGCGCATGCGAGTCAGCGCCATATGCTCCCAGGTCCAGGAGGACTGGGAATGATAGGTCTCGAACCCCTCCACCGAATTGGCGAGCGGCCCGGCGCGACCCGAGGGTCGTAGGCGCATGTCGACCTCGTAGAGCGCGCCCTCGTTGGTGTGGGCGGTGAGGGCCGTCACCATCTTCTGGCTGAGCCGCGTGTAGTACTGGATGGGCGACAGCGGCTTTGGCCCGTCGGACGCCTCCATGCCGCCCGGTATGTCGTAGACGAAGATGAGGTCGAGGTCGGATGTGGCCGACATCTCGCGACTGCCGAGCTTGCCCAGCCCCAGCACCGCTAGTCGCTGGCCCTGGAAGCCGCCATGGGCTTCCGCGAAACGCCGCTCCACGCGGTCGCACAGAGCGGAAATCGTGGCGGCCGCGATGTCGGAGTAGGCGAGGCCGGCCTGGGCGGGCGTGACGATGCGCTTCAGCTGCTGCACGCCGACCTGAAAGCGGCGGTCGTTGGCCCAACGACGCGCCAGGTCGAGAATGTCCTGCTCGTGATCGACGCGGGCCAGCGTCGCGGCGAGGTCCGACGTCATCTCGGACGCCGGGGGCAGAGGTCCGTAGAAATCGGGAGAGAGCACCGAATCCAGCAGCAGAGTGCGGCGCGCGAGGTGGGCGGCCAGGCCCGGCGCGCTGCCCATGATGGTCGCCAGCAGTTCGAGCAGGGCGGGATTGGCCTTGAACAGCGAGAAGAGCTGAACCCCCGCCGGCAGATTGTTGAGGAACAGGTCGAAGTTCAGCAGGGCTTGATCGGGCGCGGCCGTCCCGCCCAGCTCCTTCAGCAGGCCGGGCATCAATTCGGTCAGGAGTTCGCGGGCGCGGGCCGTGGCGGTCGAACGGTAGCGGCCATGATGCCAGCGTCGCACGATGCCGGCGGCGGCCGAGGCGTCGCGGAAGCCCAGCGACGTCAGGGTCTCCAGCGTGCCGGGATCGTCGTCGGTGCCGGTGAAGACCAGGTTGCCGCCCGGGCCGGCGAGGCTCGGCGCCTCCTCGAAGAGCCTGGCGTAGTGGCCTTCGACGAGGCGCAGGGTCCCCAGCAGGGCGGCCTGGAATGCCTCCGAAGTGTCGTAGCCGAGAAAGGTCGCGATGGCGGCGACACCCGGTTCGTCGGCGGGGATCGAGTGGGTCTGCCGGTCGTCGACCATCTGCAGGCGATGCTCGACCCGGCGCAGGAAGCCATAGGCCTCGGTCAGCTCGTCCGCCGCCTTGGCCGTGATGTGACCCGCCGCCGCGAGCGCCCGGAGCGTCGGGCAGGTGGCGCGCAGCCGGAGGGAGGGGTTGCGACCGCCGAAGATGAGCTGCTGGGTCTGGGCGAAGAACTCGATTTCACGGATGCCACCACGGCCGAGCTTCACGTTGTGTCCAATGACCTTCACCGTGCCGCCACCGCGATGAGCGTCGATCTGCCGCTTGATCGAATGGATGTCGTGGATCGCCGCGAAATCCAGATGCTTGCGCCAGATGTAGGGCGTCATGTCGGTCAGGAAGGCCGCCCCCACGGCCTCGTTGCCGGCGACGGGATGCGCCTTGATCATGGCGGCGCGTTCCCAGTTCTGGCCGACGCTCTCGTAATAGAGCTCGGCCGCCTGGACCGACATGGCGAGCGGCGTCGAGCCCGGATCGGGCCGCAGCCGCAGGTCGGTGCGGAAGATGTAGCCGTCGGCCGACGTCTCCGACATGAGCTGGACCAGCAGCCGGGCCGCCCGCACGAAGTGGCGCGACAACTGCTCGTTTCCAGCCAGTGCCGGGGCATCGCGGTCGTAGAAAAGGATCAGGTCGATGTCGCTCGAGTAGTTGAGCTCACCGGCACCCAGCTTGCCCATGCCCAGCACCGTAAAGGCAGCGGCGTCGGGTCTTCCGCCGAGCGTCAGCTGGCCGTCGCGTTCGAGCTGGAGGAGGATCGAGTCGGTGAGGGCGCAGAGGCAACCCGAGGCGAAGTCGCTGAGCTGGCCGGTGACGCGTTCGAGCGGCCAGGCGCCGGCGATGTCGGCGACGGCGACCGCGAGCGCCACGCGGCGCTTCAGGCGCCGGAGCCGCGAGGCAATCTCGGTCGGTATGGCGCCCGTGGAGGCTTCGCGTCGCACGGCGGCCAGTTCGGCCGTCAGGTCGGCGGCCGCGGCGTCCGGACCATGACGCCATAGATCGGTCATAAAACCCGGGTTCTGTAACGCCGTTTCCGTCAGGTAGGGACTGTTGCCGAACAGCGAGTCGAGCAACGCGATGGCCGCGGGATCGTCAGGCCTGGCGGCGCGCTCATCCCAGCGTGTCCAAGCCACGGCTTGTCGCTCCGGGTCGTGCGGACGTGGCAGGCGGGCGGTCGAAAGCCAAGACATTCAATGTGTCGACGGGTAAATTCTCATGTGCAGCGGAACGCTTGCCCAAGCGTGCCGCCATCGTCAAGGAACGGAAGAGTCGAGTTTGGTCAAGCGGACCTGCCGGGTAGTTCTTCGCATTGCGGTCGGTCTGGTGCTTGCCACGACCGCGCTGGTGGTCGTCGCGGCGCTGCGCCTGATGTCAGGTCCCGTCGACCTCGACTTCATGAAGCCGCGAATCGCCCGACTGATCGACGCACCGGGCAACGACATCCATCCGGACTTCGACAAGATTTCCTTCGAGTGGAGCGGCATTAGCCGGCCGATCAGGCTGGCGTTCACGGGGCTGCGCTTCACAAACGCGCAGAATCAGGTCATTGCCACCGCCCCCGAGGCGGCACTTACGTTCGAACCTCGGTCGGTGGTCCAGGGCATCCTCCTGCCGACTTCGATCGCGATCATCCGGCCCGTCATCGAGGCCGACGTCGCCCGTGAGGGCGGGGCCTTTCAGCGAATCTTCACGTCGCCGGAGGGTGGCGCGCAGGGAGAGGCGATATCGATCCTGGTCGATCAGTTGCTGGCGGAACCCAACTACAAGTCGTTGATCGGCCAACTCGATTCGGTGGTGATCGAGCGGGCCGACGTCACCATCCGGGATCTGAAAACGGGGCTGAGCTGGAATGCGCCGGAGGCCAGCGCAAAGTTGCGGCGCGACGCAGCCGGCGTCTCCATCACGGCCGACGCACGGTTCGCCGGTCACGGCGACCCGGTCGATCTCTCGTTGTCCGGTGTCTACACCCGCGATCGCAGCCGGATCTCGCTGGAGGCCAGGGTCTCGGGATTCAAGCCCTGGATATTCGCCGATCTTTCTTCCGATCTCGCCATTCTGCGTGGTGTCGACCTTGCCTTGTCGGGACGCCTGCAGATCGAGGGGACGGGCAAGGGCGAGGTCAAGACGGTGGCCGTCGACATCAATGGCGCCAATGGCAGCGTGACCCTGCCGGGCATCCTGCCGGTGGCGCATCATGTGCGCTCGATGGATGCGCGGTTCAGCATCGACAACGTGGCGCACACCTCGAAGATCGAGCGCGTCGACTTCGATTTCGGCGCGGCGAGGGTGGTCGTCACCGGCGCCGGTCACCGTATCTCCGAAACGCGCCACTTCGCCGGCCGCGCCGAGATTCGGCAGATTCCGGTCGACAGGCTGGCCGACTACTGGCCGCTGGAGTTCGCCGAAGGCGGTCGGCGGTGGGCGATCGCCAACGTCACGGCCGGCACCGTCGACGTCGCCGCCGAGTTCGCGGTGAGCGCGCCCGTCGACCATATCGCCGACGTCACGATGGACCGCATGGCGGCCTTTCTCGACTATGGCGGCCTGACGGTCCGGTACATGCCGCACATGCCCGAGATTCAGGATGTCTCCGGGAAGGCCCGCTACGAGAACGGAAGTCTCCACTTCGACATTGCGCGCGGCGGCGCGGTCAACCTCAAGGTGACCGACGGCACGATCGACCTCACGGGGCTCGACAAGCCGGCGCCGCAGATGGCGGCGATCCGCCTGCCGATCACCGGCTCGGCGCAGGACATCATGCGCTTCCTCGCGCGGCCGCGACTCGGCTTGCCCAAGGAAACGCTTTACGATCATCGCCGTCTTGGCGGCCAGGTGGCGGTCGATGTCTCGCTGAGCTTCCCTCTTATCGACGCGCTGACCGTCGCCGAGATCGACGTCGCGGCCGACGCGCACCTCACCGCCTTCTCGCTGAAGGACGTATTGGGAGACGTCGATCTTACCGATGCGACGGCGCGTGTGAAGTACGGCAATTCGGAGCTGAGTGTCGTGGGGCAGGGCAAGCTCGACGGCAGTGTCGTCGACGTCACCTGGCGCGAGATGTTCGCGGCGAAGGCTCCGTTCCGCCGGCGCTATGACGTGAAGGGGACGGTCCCCGCAGGCCTCGTCGAGAAGGCCGGGTTCCCCTCGATCGAACCCTATGTCGTCGGGCCCCTCGGCACGACCCTGCATTACCAGGTCGCGACCAACGGGACCGGCGAGGTCGGCGGCCGCTTCGACCTGAAGGCCGCGAAACTGGACGTCATCCCGCTGGCCTGGAGCAAGGAGGCGGGCACGGAGGCGCTCGCGACCATGACGCTGAAACTCGCCGCCGGCGGCAAGATTACGACGGCCGACTTCGATGGACGCGGCGGCGGATTGCAGGCCAAGGGGCAGGTGCGATTCGGCGGCGACAGCAGCGTGCAGCAGATCAGCCTGCAGCAGGTCAAGATCGGCCAGACCGACATTGCCGTCGACTGGCGGCGGAATCCGGGCGGCGTCGACATTGCGATCAAGGGGCAGGCGCTGGAGCTGCAGCGTGTGCGTGACATGCTGCACAACCGCAACCAGGTCGCGGCGCGTGAGCCGAAGGGCGCGGCCTCGGTCTCGCGAACCAGCACCAAGGCCCAAATCCAGCTGCAGAACGTCATCGTGAAGCGTGGCTCTCTGGGCTATCTCAACGGTCGCCTCGAACTCGTTGGCGACAGGGTTGCCTCGGCCGATCTCACGTTGGGCGGCGGCAAGGGGACGACCCTTCGGATCACGCCGGTCGCCCAGGGTCGCACGCTGTTCTTTTACGTCGCCGACTTCGGCCAGCTGCTCACCGAAGCCGGCTGGATCGATGGGTTGGTCGGCGGCTATCTGCACATCGAAGGGAAGTTCAACGACACCTGGGCGGATCCGCCGCTCGAGGGCACGCTCAAGATGGGCCCCTTTCGACTCCAGAGGATGACGCCCCGCCGCGACATCGGCACGCTCAATTCGGCGATCGACGGATTGAACAGTGCGGGCAACGCGCTGCAGCAGTTCGACAGCATGAGCGCCAACCTGACCAAGGCGGGGGATATCATTCAGATCCGCAATGGCCGCACCAGCGGACAGTCGATCGGACTGACGACGCAGGGCGTTATTGATCTTGGCAATGACACCGCGCGGCTGAACGGCATCGTCGTGCCGGCCTTTGCACTGAACAATCTGCTGTCGAACGTACCGCTTCTCGGGCCGCTTCTGACCGGTGGCAAGGACGGCGGAATGTTCGCAGTCTCCTACCAGCTTCATGGTCCGTTCGACGACCTGAAGACCGACGTCAACATGATGTCGGCGATGGCGCCGGGGGCTCTTCGCGAGTTCTTCAGCTCGCCGCCCAAGGCCGGCACGGAGGCACCGGGTCAGCCCGTCGGCTCGCCGGAGATGCAGCGCTCGCCCTGAGCGTTGCTAGACGGCGCGCACCAGCACGTGGCGCTTGCGCCCGGCCGAGAGTTTCAGCGTCCCATCCGCATCGAGATCGCCTTCATCCACCGTTGCCGCGTCGTTGGCGATCGGCTTGTCGTTCAGGCGACCGCCGCCGCCCTTGATGAGCTTGCGGGCCTCGTTCCTGCTTTCGGCAAGCCCGGCCTCGTGCATCAGCTCGAATGCGGCGATGCCGGCCTTCAGCCTGGCGCGGGACAGTTCGACTGTCGGCAAGGTATCCGCCTTGGCCCCTTCCTCGAACGTGCGCCGGGCCGTCTCGGCCGCACTCTCGGCGGCCTGCTTGCCATGCGCGAGGGTGGTGACTTCCGTCGCCAGGATCTTCTTGGCTTCGTTGATCTCCTGGCCCCGCAGCGCTTCGAGTCGCGCCACCTCGGACAGCGGCAGGTCGGTGAACAGCTTCAGGAACCGGCCGACATCGGCGTCCTCGGTGTTGCGCCAGTACTGCCAGAAATCATACGGCGAGAGACGCTCCGGATTGAGCCACACCGCGCCGGCGGCCGTCTTGCCCATCTTGGCGCCCGAGGCGGTGGCGAGCAGGGGCGAGGTCAGCGCGAAGAGTTCGGCGCCCTGCATGCGGCGGCCGAGATCGGCGCCCATGACGATGTTGCCCCACTGGTCCGAGCCGCCCATCTGAACGATGCAGTTGTGGCGCTTGTTCAGCTCCACGAAATCGTAGGACTGCAGGATCATGTAGTTGAACTCGAGGAACGACAGCGGTTGGTCGCGCTCGAGCCGCAGCTTCACCGAATCCATGGTGAGCATGCGGTTGACCGAGAAGTGCCGGCCCACGTCGCGCAGCAGCGGAATGTAGAGCAGGCCATCGAGCCAGTCGGCGTTGTTGGCCATCACCGCGTCGGTCGTGCCCTCGCCGAAGGTGAGGTAGTTGGCGAAGCTCTTCCTGATGCTCGCCATGTTGGCGTCGATCTGCGCCGTCGTGAGCAGCTGGCGCGTCTCGTCGCGGCCCGAGGGATCGCCGACCTTGGTGGTGCCGCCGCCCATCAAGGCGATCGGCTTGTGGCCGCTCTTCTGCCACCAGCGCAGCAGCATGATCTGCAGCAGATGGCCGACATGCAGCGAATCGGCGGTGCAGTCGAAGCCGATATAGGCCGTGCGGACGCCGCTCGACAGCAGCTCGTCGAGGCGTGTGGTGTCGCTGCACTGGTGCACCATGCCACGCTCGTGCACGATGCGCATGAAATCCGACTTGAAACCCGACATCTTCCGCTCGGTCCGTTGCTTGGCTGACTGTCCCTGAAGGCGCCGGGGGTGTAACACATTCCCCCAATGGCTTCATCTTTCCTGCGGGCCCTTGGCCTGATGAGCGGCACCTCGGTCGACGGTGTCGACGTGGCACTGATCGAGACCAACGGCGAGCGCGTGGCCGCGTTCGGGCCGACCCTGACGGTGCCCTATCCGGACGAGGCCCGTCGCATCATCCGTGCGGCGTTCGGAGCCACGGTGGAGACGGAGGCGACTCGAACCGCCGAGCAGGTCGTCACACAAATGCACGTGGCCGCGGTGCGCGCGTGGGCCGCGAAGTCGGGGATCGCGGTCGATACGCTCGACCTCGTGGGCTTCCATGGCCAGACCATAACGCACCAGCCCGACCGCCGCTTCACGTGGCAGATCGGCAACGGCGCCGCGCTCGCGCAGGCGCTGGGCGTGCGGGTCGTCAATGATCTGCGCAGCGACGATGTGGCGGCGGGCGGGCAGGGGGCGCCGCTGGTGCCCGTCTATCACGCCGCGCTCGCGGCCGATCTGGCGCGACCGCTTGCCGTCGTGAACATCGGAGGTGTGGGCAACGTGACCTGGATCGGCGCCGACGGGGCGCTGCTGGCCTTCGACACGGGCCCGGGCAACGGACCGATCGACGACTGGTGCGCGCGCCGGGCCGGGCAACGCTGCGACACGGACGGTGCGCTGGCCGCGGCGGGCACTGTCGATCGCGGACGGCTGGAACGCTTCGCCGAGCATCGCTTCTTCGCGAAGGTGCCGCCCAAGTCACTCGATCGCGGCGACTTCAACGATGCCTGGGCCGAAGGCCTCAGCGTCGTCGACGGGGCGGCCACGTTGACGCGAGGCACGGCCCGCGCCATCGCGCTGGCGGCGAGGCATTTTCCGGCACCGGCCTCGCACTGGGTGATCTGCGGGGGCGGCGCGCGCAATCCTACGCTGCTGCGGGCCATCGCCGAGGAAACGGCGGCCAAGGTGGCGAGGGCGGAGGATCTCGGATGGGACGGCGACGCGCTCGAAGCGCAGGCCTTCGCCTTTCTCGCGGTACGTTCCCTGCGCGGGCTGCCGCTGACGTTTCCGGGGACCACCGGCGCGCCGCGTCCGATGACGGGCGGCCGGCTCAGCGATCCCTGATCAAGCCGCCCTGATCAAGGCTCCTTGTTGCTCGTCGCGCGACCCGGCGGATTGAGCAGGCTCTTGGCGACGTACCTGTCGACATCGACCGCGAGCTTGTCGAGAGAGTCGTGGAAGAAGTGGTTGGCGCCCTTGATGGTGCGGGACTCGACCGTGATGCCCTTCTGCAGCGACAGGCGTGCCACCAGCTTCTGGATGTCGGCTTGCGGCACGACCTCGTCCTTCTCCGCGCCGACGATCAGGCCGGAGGAAGGGCAGGGGGCGAGGAAGGCGAAGTCGTAGGAATTGGCCGGCGGCGCCACCGAGACGAAGCAGTCGATCTCGGGCCGGCGCATCAGCAGCTGCATGCCGATCCACGCGCCGAACGAGTAGCCGGCGATCCAGCACGACTTGGCGTCGGCGTTCATGCCCTGCAGCCAGTCGAGCGCCGCGGCGGCATCGGACAGTTCGCCCATGCCGTTGTCGAAACGTCCCTGGCTGCGACCGACGCCGCGCGTGTTGAAGCGCAGCACCGAGAAGCCGCGATTCACGAAAACATGGAACAGCGAGAAGACGACCTTGTGGTTCATCGTCCCGCCATACTGCGGGTGCGGATGCAGGATCAGCGCAATCGGCGCGCGCTCCTCCTTGCTCTGGTGATAGCGACCCTCGAGGCGACCTTCGGGGCCGGTGAACATCACGTCAGGCATCGAGACTCCGCTTCTTCACCCTGATCGACCCTTTGGTCGTAACCGATCTGGCGGTTGTTTGGTGGGGATTCTCGATACTTGACCAACCCGCTCGGATTAATTAAATCCGAGCGACGCAGTTGGTTTTTGCCTGGAACCCCTGTCTGGGGCGCTGGCATATCGTAGCAACGCCTTGGTTTTCAAGAACTTTAGGCGTTTCCATGGCGAGGACCCGCCGATTCCGGTCGTTAGGAGGATGCTGTGAAGCTCAGCACCAAGGGACGTTACGCCGTCATGGCGATGGTCGATCTGGCGCGCCACGCCCAGGTAAAGCCGGTTTCCCTGTCGGACATTGCGACCCGTCAGGAAATCTCCCTGTCATATCTGGAGCAGCTTTTCGCCCGTCTGCGGCGGGCCGGCCTCGTGAAGAGCGTGCGCGGTCCCGGCGGCGGCTATCGCCTGGCCCGGGGCTCGGCGGAAACGAGGGTGTCGGAGATCATCCTGGCTGTCGACGAGCCGATCAGCGCTACGCGCTGCACCGAGATGGGCGCGACCGGCTGCCGGGCAGACCGCAGCAAGTGCCTGACGCACGACCTGTGGGAAGAACTCGGCAATCAGATTCATATGTTCCTGAGTTCTGTGACCCTGCTCGACGTGCTGGAGCGCAAACTTGCGCCCCGCTTCCTCGAGGCGCCGGCCGCGGCGAACGCCGAATCTTCGATGGCCGCGGCCAGCTAGTCTGGTACGTCCGATGTCGGCCCCCGCTTACCTGGATCACAACGCCAACAGCCCGCTAAGGCCGGCGGCATTCGATGCAATGGTCGAAGCGCTGCGGGCAGGCGGCAATCCGTCGTCGGTCCACGGCGCGGGGCGCAAGGCGCGGGCGATCGTCGACAAGGCGCGCCGCGAAGTCGCCTCGCTGATGGGTGCGCGGCCGGCCGAGACGATCTTCACGTCGGGTGGGACGGAGGCCAACAATCTGGCCCTGGCCGGTGCCGGGCGGCGGCGAGTGCTGGTGTCGGCCATCGAACATGACAGCGTGCGCCGTGCTGCGCCGCAAGCGGATATCCTACCGGTCGATGGCGACGGTGTTCTCGATGTCGCGGCCTTGGAGCGCGCGCTCGCGGCATCGGCCGAGCCGGCCCTGGTGTCGGTGATGCTGGCCAATAACGAGACCGGCGTGCTGCAGCCGATCGCCGACGTCGTGCGCCTGGCGCGGGCGGCCGGCGCGCTGGTCCATTGCGACGCCGTCCAAGGGGCGGGGAGGATGCCGGTGGACCTCCATGGTCTCGGCGTCGACTATCTGAGCCTTTCCGCCCACAAGCTGGGCGGCCCTACGGGGGTGGGCGCGCTGGGGATCCGCAGCGGCGCGCCGCTGCGGCCGGATCGTCATGGCGGAGGGCAGGAATCCAATCGCCGTGCCGGCACCGAGAATGTCCCGGGCATCGCCGGCTTCGGCGCCGCGGCCGCGCAGGCGGCTCACGGTCTTGACGTCACGGCGCTCCGCAACCGGCTTGAATTTTCCCTTGTCCAGATTGCGGCCGACGCCAAAGTTTTCGGTGTAAAGGCGCCCCGGATCGGCAACACGACGTGCATTTCGATGCCGGGCGTGCCGGCCGAGACGCAGGTCATGGCGTTCGATCTTGCCGGCGTCTGCATTAGCGCCGGGGCGGCCTGTTCGTCCGGGAAGGTGCAGCGGTCTCCGGTTCTGGAGGCGATGGGCGTGCCCACGGCGGAAGCCGGCTGCGCGACCCGGATCAGCCTGGGCTGGAATAGCGAAGCCTCCGACATCGAACGCTTGATCGCGGCATGGCATAACCTATATATCCGAGTAAGACAGTCGGATATTTCCCGCACCGATTCTAGGGCCAGGGCAGCGTAGGAGTAACGAGGGGTTAGCATGACAGCCATTACCCAAATCCGGCGCAACGACCAGCCGATCTACCTCGACTATCAGGCCACGACGCCGATGGATCCGCGGGTGCTCGAGGCGATGATGCCCTACTTTACGCACAAGTTCGGCAATTCGGGCTCGCGCAGCCATGCTTATGGCTGGGAAGCCGAGGAGGGCACCGAGAAGGCGCGGGCCCAGGTCGCCAAGCTGATAGGTGCCGACGAAAAGGAAGTGATCTTCACCTCCGGCGCCACCGAGTCGAACAACCTCGCCATCCGCGGTGTGGCCGAGTTCTACAAAGACCGGAAGAACCACATCATCACCACCGTCACCGAGCACAAGTGCGTGCTCGATACCTGCCGCCATCTCGAGCAGCAGGGTTTCGAGGTCACCTATCTGCCGGTCCGGCAGGACGGGCTGCTCGATCTCGACGTGTTGCGGGCTGCGATCACCGACAAGACGGTGCTCGTGTCGGTGATGGCGGTGAACAACGAGATCGGCGTCATCCAGCCGCTGGCCGAGATCGGCAGGATCTGCCGCGAGAACAAGGTGTTCTTCCATACCGACGCGGCCCAGGCTGCCGGCAAGA
>JAESFK010000644.1_pt1 | contig 15516 bp, 14 predicted proteins | sample 9269391 | NCBI WGS metagenome assembly JAESFK01 (sample SAMN14506231, study PRJNA617097) | algae metagenome | isolation source: Drouetiella hepatica UHER 2000/2452 and co-occurring heterotrophs from... | place: Slovakia: Slovak Paradise National Park, Hrabusice, Kosice Region | collected 2000-01-01
CCGATGCCGGGCGCCTCGGTCGAGCCGCCGTCCAACACGCTGCCGACCTGGAAGGGCCTGCTGCTGCGGCACCTGGAGCGCCACAAGCGCTACCCGTCGGACGCGCAGCGGGCGCGCCACGAGGGCGTGACCTATGTGCGGTTCACGATGAGCCGCGACGGCCGCATCCTCGCCGCGCGCCTCGAGCGACCGTCGGGGCACGCCGCGCTCGACCAGGAGGGGCTCGACCTGCTGCAGCGGGCGCAGCCGCTGCCGCCGCTGCCCCAGGACCAGCCCGGCGAGAGCCTGGAGATCGTCGTCCCCGTCCAGTTCTTCCTCAAGAGGTGATGGCATGGACCGGCTGGACGAGCTCTGCCGGGAACGCGGGCTGCGGCTCACCGAACAACGGCGCATCGTGCTGGAGGTTCTCGAGGCCGCGACGGACCATCCTTGCACCTTCGAGATCCACCGCCGCGCTTCGGCCGGCCGCCGCATCGGCGTCGCCACGGTCTACCGCGCCCTCAACAGCCTCGCGACGGCGGGCCTGGTCACGCGCCACGTGTTCCGCGACGGCAAGGCGCGCTACGAGCGCACCGGCGGCGCGCCGCATCCGCACCTGATCGACGTCGCTACCGGCGAGATCGTCGAGGTCGAGGACGATGGCGTCCTCGCGCGCCTGATCGAGGAGGAAGCCCGCCGCATGGGCTTCCGGCTCGTCGAGTTCAGGCTGAGGCTGCTGGGCGAAAAACGACGAAGCTGACGTTCAGCGGACCGTTCCGCTCACACGCACCAGCATGACGGTGGCGACCAAAGCCACCATGGCGACGACGAAGGTGACGGCAAGCACGCCTTCGGCGCCGTAGTTCGCCATCACCGCCGCCAGCACGGGCGGCGCGGCCGCGGAGACGATGCCCTGCGGCAGGGCGAGGCGGCCGAGATAGGTGCCGAACTGAGCCCGGCCGAAGAGGGCGAGCGGCAGGGTGGCGCGCAGGACGGCCTTCAGGCCGTTGGCGATGCCGTAGGCCACAAGGCAGAGCAGCGCGACCGCGAAGTTGCCGCCTGCCAGGAAGGCCAGCCCCAGGCCGAGCGGCAATACGGCCGCGGCAAACAACGTCGAACTGGTGATCGAGTAGCGGTGGCCGAACACCAGCTCGATCAGGCGTACCGCTACCTGTGCCGGTCCGATGAGTGACGCGAGCAGCAGGGCGGACGCGGGATCGTGGCCCAGCCCGCGCAGCACGCCGATCGCATGGACGATAAAGCCGGTGAAGATGAACGCCCCGCAGGAGAAGGCGATCGCGAGCAGCAGGAAAATGCGCCGGGTGTGGTCCGAGGGTGCAGGTGCAGCCGTTGCACCGGCTGCCGCTTGCGGGCCGACCGGTGTCCGGCCGGGCAGCATCAGCAGATGGACCGGTGCACAGACCAGCAGATGGATCGCGGCATAGATCAGCAGCACGCCGCGCCAGCCGAAGAAGACTTCCAGCGCTTCCGAGACCGGCCAGAACACGGTCGAGGCGAAACCGCCGACGATGGCCAGAACGGCGATGGCCTGGCGGGCGCGGGCACCCGCGACCTGGGCCAGCGCGATGCTGGCTGGCGTGTTCAGTGCCAGGGTCGAGGCGATGCCCATCGCGGCCCAGCACAGGAGATAGGTCATGAGCCCCTGCGAGAAGGAGAGCGCCGCCAGCGACAGGGCATAGATGATCGAGCCCACGGTCATGACGGAACGCGCGCCGGTGCGGTCGAGCAGGCGGCCAACCCAGGGTGCGAACAGCGCGCCGACGCCGAACATGACGGTGATGCCGCCATAGACGATCTCGCTCGGCAGCCCGAGGTCGCGCTCGATGTGGCGGCCAAGCACCGAGGGCATCAGGAAGGTCGTGCCCCAGCCCACGATCTGGGTGAGGCCGAGCCCGATCGTGGCCTTGGCCGCCGGCGCGACGATCACGCCGCCCGGTTCTGCTGCTCGGGGTAGAGAGAAAGCAGTCCCGCTTCGCTGGCGTCGCACACGCCGCGTTCGGTGATCAACGCCGTTACCAGCCGGGCCGGCGTCACGTCGAAGGCGGGATTGGCGCCGGCGGTGCCCTCGGGGAGGATTTGTACCGTCGCGAGGTCGCCGTTTTCAGTGCGGCCGGTCATGTGCGACAGCTCGCGGGCGCTGCGCTCCTCGATCGGGATGTTGCGTACGCCGTCGAGGATCGTCCAGTCGATGGTCGGATAGGGCAGGCCGACGTAGAAGGGCACGCCGTTGTCGTGCGCCGCCAGCGCCTTGAGATAGGTGCCGATCTTGTTGCAGACATCGCCGCCGCGCGTCGTGCGGTCGGTACCGGTGATGACGAAGTCGACCTGGTCGTGCTGCATCAGGTGGCCGCCGGCATTGTCGGCGATCACCGTGTGCGGCACGCCGTGCTTGCCCAGTTCCCACGCGGTGAGGCTGGCGCCTTGGTTTCTGGGCCGCGTCTCGTCGACCCAGACATGGATGGGAAGGCCGGCATTGTGCGCCTGGTAGATCGGCGCCAGCGCCGTGCCCCAGTCGACGGTGGCGAGCCAGCCGGCGTTGCAATGGGTGAGGGCGTTGATGCGCCCGCTCTTGTCGCGTGGCTTCAGCGCGGTGATGAGGCCCAATCCATTCTCGCCGATACGCCGGCAGATCTCGACATCCTCGTCACAGATCTCGGCGGCGCGCCGATAGGCCGCCTCACGGCGCTGGGCGGGCGGAAGCGGCGCCAGCAGCGCGCGCTGGTCGTCGAGCGCCCAACGCAGGTTCACCGCGGTCGGCCGCGACTCCATCAGGACCGTGTAGGCACGGGCCAGCATGGCATCGGACGGCTCGGCTGCCATGGCGAGCGCCATGCCGTAGGCCGCGGCGGCGCCGATCAGCGGTGCGCCGCGCACGATCATGGTGCGGATCGCGACCTCCGCGTCTTCCATCGTGCGCAGGTCGCGCACGACGAAACGATGGGGCAGCAGGGTCTGGTCGATGGCCTGGACGGTCGTGCCGTCGGTGCCGAGCCAGATGGTTCGGTAAGGTGTGCCGTCTACTTTCACGCCGCCACTTTAGACGGCGCGCGCCACCGCGTCGATTATCGCCGCCGAATCGAGCCCGTAGGTTCGGTAGAGATCGGGAATGTCGCCAGACTGGCCGAACTTCTCGATGCCGAGCGGCACGACCCGCTGGCCGCGCACCGACCCCAGCCAGGACAGGGCCAACGGATGACCGTCCATCACCGTCACGATGCGTGCAGCGCGCGACAAGGGGGCGAGCAGGCGCTCGACCGGGCTTTGCGAGCGGTCGACCTGACCGGTCGTGCGGCCGCGGTTCCGCTGCGCGGCGAGCCAATCGGTATGGAGCCTGTCGGGCGAGGTCAGCACCAGCAGGCCGGCGCCATCGAAGTCGCGCACGACACTCTCGTGGGCCGCGATCGCTTCCGGCGTCACCGCGCCCATGGCGACGATGGCCACGTCCGCGCCCGGCTCGGGTGGGGCGTACCAGTAGCCGCCGGACACGATGTCTTCCTGTTGTTCCGGCGTCAGCGTGCGCTCGGGCTGGGCCAGGCTGCGGGTCGAGAGGCGCAGATAGACCGAGCCGCCGTCGTCCTGCTGCATGTAGTCGAAGCCATGCCGCATCAGCACCGCCAGCTCATCCACGTAGGCCGGCTCGTAGGAGACGAGGCCCGGCTGGCCGATGCCGATCAGCGGCGTGTGGATGCTCTGATGCGCGCCGCCTTCCGGTGCGAGCGTCACACCCGAGGGCGTCGCCACCAGCATGAAACGCGAATCCTGGTAGCAGGCATAGTTCAGCGCATCGAGACCGCGCGCGATGAACGGGTCGTAAAGCGTGCCGATCGGCAGGATGCGCGCACCGAACAGCTGGTGGCTGAGCCCCAGCGCGGCGAGCTGGATGAACAGGTTGTTCTCGGCGATGCCCAGCTCGACATGTTGGCCCTTGGGCGTCTGGCGCCACAGCTGGGCCGACACGACCTTGAGCTCGCGGAACACGTCCTCGGCTTCGGTGTGGCCGAACAGGCCGCGCCGGTTCACCCAGGCGCCGAGATTGGTCGACACCGTCACGTCGGGCGAGGTCGTGACGATGTGGCGGGCCAGTTCGCCGTCTTCCGACGCGATCGCGTTCAGGATCTTGCCGAACCCTTCCTGCGTGCTCGACTTTTTATCGTTGGGCTTGGTGAGTTGCGCCGGGATGGCGACGGTCGGCGCCTCGGTGCGGCGGCGGCCTTCGGCGTTGAAGGGAGCCGCGTCGAGGTAGGCCTGCAGATCGGTTGGCGACGCGGTGAGGCCCGCGAACTTCTCCCACTCCTGGCCGTCCTCGATCCCCATGCCCTTCTTGAAGCCCGCCATCTGGTCGAGCGTCATCAGGCCGGAGTGATTGTCCTTGTGCCCGGCGAAGGGCAGGCCCTGGCCCTTGATCGTGTAGGCGATGAAGCAGGTGGGCGTGTCGTCGTTCACGCCCTCGAAGGCGTCGACCACGGCCTGCATGTCGTTGCCGGCCAGGTTGGTCATCAGCCTGTGCAGCGCCGCGTCGTCGTGCTGCTCGAGGATGCGCCGCACGCCGGGATACTGGTTGAGGTCGCGCGTCAGCGCCTCGCGCCAGCCGGCACCGCCCTTGAACACCAGCGCCGAATAGAGCGAGTTGGGGCAGGCGTCGATCCAGTCGCGCAGATGCGCGCCGTCGGGCTGCGTGAAGGCGGTCTCCAGCAGCTTGCCGTATTTCAGCGTGACGACCCGCCAGCCGACCAGCTCGAACATCTCGGCGACCCGGCCGAACAGCCGGTCGTTCACCACGCCGTCGAGGCTCTGGCGGTTGTAGTCGATCACCCACCACAGGTTCCGGACGTCGTGCTTCCAGCCTTCGAGCAGCGCCTCGAAGATGTTGCCCTCGTCGAGTTCGGCGTCGCCGACCAGCGCCACCATGCGACCGGTGGGCCGCTTGCCGTCGCCCAGGTTCTTCAGGCGCACATAGTCCTGCACGATCGACGAGAACAGCGTCATGGCCACGCCGAGCCCGACCGAACCGGTCGAGAAGTCGACGTCGTCGACGTCCTTGGTGCGCGACGGGTAGGACTGCGCGCCGCCCAGGGCGCGGAAGCGTTGGAGCTTGTCGCGGGTCTGGTGACCGAACAGGTACTGGATGGCGTGGAACACCGGCGAGGCGTGCGGCTTCACCGCGACGCGATCCTCCGGCCGCAACACCGAGAAATAGAGCGCCGTCATGACCGTCGCTAGCGAGGCGCAGGAGGCCTGGTGGCCGCCGACCTTGAGCCCGTCGCGGTTGGGACGGATGTGGTTGGCGTGATGGATCGTCCAGGCGCTGAGCCACAGCACCTTGCGTTCCAGTTCACGGAGGAGGCGAAGACGCTGGATGGGGGCGAGGGTGGTCATGGACACCGGCATACGCCTGCTCCGCTGGTAGGTCCTTGCGTTCGGGTCGCCAAACGGGCTGTATAGGGTAGGATTTCCCCAGATTATGGCGATTTGAGCAATGATCTCCCTGGACGCGATCGACCGGCGCATACTCGAGCGGCTGCAGCACGACGGTCGCCTCAGCAATGCCGACCTGGCCGAGCAGGTCGGGCTTTCCTCCTCGCCCTGCTGGCGGCGGGTCAAGGCGCTGGAGGAGGCGGGCGTCATCAAGGGTTATGCCGCCCAGGTCGACGCCAAGTCGGTCGGCCTGTCGGCCAACGTCTTCATGAGCGTGTCGCTCACGACCCAGACCGAGAAGGCGCTGAAGGATTTCGAGCGCGCCGCGGCGGAACGGCCCGAGGTGATGGAGTGCTACCTGATGACCGGCGACAGCGACTACCTGCTGCGCATCGTGGTGCCCGACCTCGAAGCCTATGAGCGCTTCGTGATGGACTTCACGAAGATCCAGGGCATCGCGCAGATCCGCAGCTCGTTTGCGCTGCGCCCCGTGAAGCAGGGCGCGGCGCTGCCGCTTGGCGTGTCGGGGCGTTAGGACGCGATCATCTATCTGTCTTGTCATCCTGAACGCAGCGAAGGAACTCACGCCAGCCACGGAGTTCACTGGTCGTTCGGCCAGGTCCTTCGCTGCGCTCAGGACGACAGGGTGGCGCTGCTACTCCAGCTCGATCACCCCACTCATCATCGGCTTGCAGCGGCCGCCGATGTAGGTCGCGACGACCTTGCCGTCCTTCTTTTCGGCCGAGGCCTGGAGCACGCTGGGGCGGCCCATGTCGAAGCCCTGGCCGATGGTCTTCGCGAGCGTGATGTCGGCCTCGAGTCGATGATACGCCAGCACGCCGATCAGGGCCACGTTGGCGGCGCCGGTCGCCGGATCCTCGGGGATGCCGTGCTCGGGCGCGAACATGCGGGTGTGGACGTCGATCTCGCCATCCTTCGCCTGCACGTAGAGATGGATGCCGACGATACGGTCGCGCGGCAGGTCGCGGGCGAAGACCTCGGGGCGAGGCGCGGCCCGGCGCAGCGTCTCGCGTGATTTCAGTTCGACAAAGAGCAGAGGTGCGCCGCAGGAGGCGACGCGCGGCGGGTGGACGTCGAGCTTGAGATCCTCCGGTTTCAGCGAGCAGGCTTCCGCCACGAGGGCCGGATCGATCTCCTCGCCGAAGCTGAGCGGCACGGGCGCGGCGAGGCGGGTGGCCACGACCGCGCCGCCCTCGCGCACGATGTCCATCGCGACCAGACCCGCCTTCTCCTCGAAGACCAGCCGGTCGCCGGTCACCGGCCGGCCGTAGCTGGTGCCGGCGCGGGCCAGGACGAAGGCGGTGCCGACATTGGGATGGCCGGCGAAGGGCATCTCGGCCTTGGGCGTGAAGATGCGCACCTCGGCCGTATGGGCCGGGTCCTTCGGCGGCAGCACGAAGGTCGTCTCGGCCAGGTTGAACTCGGCCGCGATGGCCTGCATCCGTTCACCCGACAGGCGCTGCGCATCGGTGATGACGGCCAGCGGGTTGCCCCCGAACTGGCGGTCGGTGAAGACGTCGACGGTGACGAAATTGAGTTTCATGATTCCAAATCTGGCACGGCGCGCTAATCTCGACGCATGACCAAAGCTCAGGCCGCCCCTAGAATCTCTTACGATCACGGCGTCTCGGACAAGAAGCTGATCGGCGAGACGATCGGCGTTTTCTTCGACCGCACCGTCGAGACCCATCGCGACCGCGAGGCGCTGGTGGTCCGCCACCAGAACGTGCGCTGGAGCTGGGGCGAACTCGGCCGCCGGGTCGACGATCTCGCCGCCGGCCTGCTGACGCTGGGTCTGAAGCGCGGCGACCGGGTCGGCATCTGGTCACCCAACACGTCGGAATGGACGCTGGCGCAGTTCGCGACCGCGAAGGCGGGGCTCGTGCTGGTCAACGTCAATCCGGCCTACCGGCGCGCCGAACTCGACTACGCGATGAACAAGGTCGAGTGCAAAGCGCTGATCCTGGCGCCCGCGCTCAAGACCTCGAACTATCTCGAGATCGTCGAAGATCTCGTGAAGGCGAAGAAGCTGCCGCACCTGAAACACGTCATCCGCCTCGGGCCTGAGAAGACACCGGGCATGCTCAACTTCGACGATGTTGCGACCGCCGGCGGCAACGCCGAGAAGGCACGTCTCGCCGAGCTGGCGCCGAAGCTGCAGTTCGACGACGCGATCAACATCCAGTTCACGTCGGGCACCACGGGCTTTCCCAAGGGCGCCACGCTCAGCCACCACAATATCCTGAACAACGGCTACTTCGTGGGCGAGGGGCTGAAGCTCACGCCCGAGGACCGGCTCTGCATCCCCGTGCCGCTCTATCACTGCTTCGGCATGGTGATGGGCAATCTCGGCTGCCTGACGCACGGCTCAACGATGATCTATCCGTCGGAGGCCTTCGATCCGCTGGCGACCCTGCAGGCCGTCGCCGAGGAGCGCTGCACCGCGCTCTACGGCGTGCCCACCATGTTCATCGCCCAGCTCGACCATCCCGACTTCGCCACGTTCGACCTCAAGAGCCTGCGCACCGGCATCATGGCCGGCTCGCCATGCCCCATCGAGGTGATGAAGAAGGTGCAGAGCCACATGCACATGGGCGAGGTTACGATCGCCTACGGCATGACCGAGACCTCGCCCGTGTCGACACAATGCGCCACCGACGACCCGGTCGAACGCCGCGTCTCGACTGTGGGCCAGGTGCTGCCGCACATCGAGATCAAGATCGTCGACACCGAGGGCAGGGCCGTGCCGCGCGGCGAGACCGGCGAGTTCTGCACGCGCGGCTATTCGGTCATGAAGGGCTACTGGAACGACGAGGCCAAGACGAACGAGGCCGTCGACGAGGCCGGCTGGATGCACACCGGCGACCTCGCGACCATGGACGAGCAGGGCTACGTCAACATCGTCGGCCGCCTCAAGGACATGATCATCCGCGGCGGCGAGAACGTCTATCCGCGCGAGATCGAGGAGTTCCTCTATCGCCATCCGAAGGTGCAGGACGTGCAGGTGATCGGCGTGCCCGACCCGCGCTTCGGCGAGGCGGTCTGCGCCTGGATCAAGCTGCATGCCGGCGAGACCGCGACCGACGAGGAGATCCGCGCCTTCTGCCAGGGCCAGATCGCCCACTACAAGATCCCGCGCTACATCGAGTTCGTGCCGGAATTCCCGATGACCATCACCGGCAAGATCCAGAAGTTCGTGATGCGCGAACAGACGATCGAGAAGCTCGGGCTTACGGCGCAGAAGACGGCTTAGCGGGCTGCAAGAAACACCGTCCGGAAGCGCCGGCGGGCAATATTGTTGCGTCAACGGTCAGAATTCAGGGGGTGCGACTCCGGCTTCGATTGTTTCGTTTATTTTGTTTGTTTCGTTTATTCGCATGACTCCGACTTTCTCAACCGCCCGCTGGCGATCTTTGTTGCTAGCGAGTCGCAATTGAGGCAAGAAGGGCCATCTTCGAAAGAACGTCGTAAGCGTCTCACGTGAGGCAACGCAGTCAACCGTCGCAGGCCTCATTCGTCTCGGCCGCGACCCTGCGTGAGACACAAATCTTGTTTTCATATCTCGGATTGCGCCGTCTGCCGGCGCGCTACGCTGCGATCGTTCTGCCCCTCGTCCTGTCGCTCATCATGACCTTCGTCGTGTCGGGCATCTCGACCGCCCGAAGTGCGGGACTGTCGCCCGGCTTCCTCGCGACCTGGATGAGCGCCTGGGGCCTGTCCTGGCTGGTCGCTTTTCCCGTTCTTCTTGCCGTCATGCCGGTCGTGCGGCGGATCGTCGGCCTGATCGTCGAGACACGGCCAGGCTGACGATCGGCCCCCTCAGGGTCGGTGCGCCTCCTGCCCGGGTCTCGCGGGCTGTGCAGCGCAGGCTACAATCTACAGTCGTGCGGCCCTCACCTACTTGCGGTACGTTGGCCGCAGGAGAGGTGCGGAATGAACGGTCTCGGGCGGCGTAGTGCATTGATCGGGTTGGGCGCGTCGCTTACGGGATGCGTGGCGTCAGGTCCGATAGCGGTCACTCAGTCAAATGTCGATGCCGCATACGGCAAGAAGTTGAAGCGAGTGGTGGTGGCGATCTCGGTCCATTCGGCAAAGCTGACCAAAGAGCAGAATCTGACGCTGTTGCAGGTGGGCGAGCTCAAGCAGAGTTTCGACACCAAGTGGGGAGCGCTGGAGATTTCTGTGGATGTCATCGATGTCGACGGCTTCGGCGACAAGGCTCGTGTCATCGGCGACGCCGTTTCTCGCTTCGGAGCCGAGCAATGGCTGGCACTGGAAAGCGAATGGATCTTGAAGGAGATCCAGGCGGTCAAGGCGTATGGAATTGCGGCGAGTCTCTATGATGTCGCGACCGGCAAGCGCATCTGGCGGGCCACGACGCAACTTCCCGACTTCTGGCGAAGCAGCGGCCACGATCTCGTGATAAAGCTGGGGCGCCAGAACGCCGCCGATCACTATGTCGACAGCCTGACGGAGAAGCTCAGGGCAGACGGTCTCCTGTGAGACGCCTCGCCAATGCCCGCCCTAGGGGTGGTCGGGTGGTCGGTTCGCCTCCAGGAACATCCGGATGTGACGTACTGCGAGCGGCACGCGCTCCGGCGTATCCTTCCACGGATAGAGGGTGACCTGTGAGTTGGGCGCCAGCATCGCCACTTCCATCGCGACCTTGTAGGGATGCGGCGGGCTGTCGTCGGGGGCCACCAGGATTGGCGTCGTGCAGTTCTTCACGAAGTCGCGCGGCACGGTGAACACGAAGTCGGCCTTCTTCGTGTACATGTTGGTGAGGAACTGGCTCACCTGGTCCATCGTGTAGTCGGGTCGCTTGGCCACGAAGTCGGGGCCCCACCCCTTCATGTTGTTCTCGTAGAACTGGTTCGGCAGCTCGGGACGGAAGCCCGAGGGCTGGGTCAGCACGGCAGCGATCACCCGGTCGCCGACCCGCTTGATCAGGTTCCAGATCAGCGGCTGGCCGATGCAGTAGCCCAGCACCATGAACCTGTCGGCGCCGAGATGGTCCATCAGGCCGACATGGTCGTCAGTGAAGGAATCCCAGGTGCGTTCGATGTCGAGCGGTCCGGTCGACTGGCCGCCATTGGCATTGCGCAGGTCGGCGCAGATGCAACGGAACCTGTCGCTGAATTCCTTCATCGCGCTGAACGGATGCGTCCTGTCGAGACCGGCGATCGTCGAGTTGAGCCCGCCGCCCGGAATGATCAGCAGCGGCAGGCCCGAGCCGGCCTCCTTGTAGTGAATGCGGATGTCGCCTTTTTCGTAGAACGGCATGGATGTTTCCCCCATCGCCAGCGTGCCACGCGCGGCTTCGGCTTGCAAAGGCGAGCCATGTGGCGACGAATGCGCAATTCGGCCGTCCGCTTCCGCCCAGCTTGCTCGCAGAGATTGTAGCGAGTTCCGGCGTCTGGTGCGTCTGGTTGCCGTTCCTGCTATGGGACAGAAGGAAGAGGGGGAGTTCGAATGCAGCGTTGGCGAGGCGGTGGCGCACTCGGGGGATCCGATCGGTCGTCGCGCCGATTCTTCCTTACGGGAGCGGCAGTAGCAGGCGCGTCTGCGCTGGGCGCCTGCACGCCCAAGCCATCGTTCATCTACGAGTCGCTGCCGGTTGCATCTCCACCCGTAAGGATGCAACGGCTTCTCTTGTGGCTGCCGCCAGGTGACTACCCACTGGATGGCACCAAGGTCGCGGCCGAGTTCGTGAAAGCCCTGGCGCCCTATGGAGTCGCCGTGGAAACGGGCCGCTCTACCAAGCTGGAGCTCGATCGTACCGCCGATCAGAAAGCGATCACCGAGACATTTCGGCCAACCTACCGGCTCGAGATGGATATCGTGGACGCAAGTAGCGCAACGTCGGGCAACATATCGGTGACGGCATTCGTGTTGCGCGGCGTTCTCTATCGCGGCGGCAGTCGGGTGCCGCTCGCGAGATTCTATTTGCAGGGGCGCGACAGACAGGCACCGCGCCTGGCCGAGCAGGTCGTAGCGAACCTGAAGGCTGGCGGGTACCTCTAGTCGGTGACGCGACTCGGCGTTCAGCCCAGCAGCCGCTTCACCACGTCGAGCTGGATGTGGGCAGCGTCGACCATCTCGGCGATCGGCACGCTCTCGTTGGCGGCGTGGCCCTGGGCGCCGGGGCCCGGACCGAAGTTGATGATCTCGATGCCATCGTCGGCATAGTAGCGGCCGTCGCTCACGCCGGTGGCGTTGAGGAACTTCACCTTGCGTCCACTGTACGCCTTCACCGCGGCTTCGAAGGCGCCGACGGCCGCGCCGTTCTCGGGCGCGAAGAATCCGTTGGTGCCGGTCAGGAATTCGACGCCGTACATCGACTTCGGCTCGCCGACGCCGTCGACCACCTTCTTCAGTTCCTTGAAGGCGTCCTTCACCTTCTCGTTGGGCAGCAGGCGGCGGTCGATCTCGACGGTGCAGGCCGAGGGGACCACGTTGGTATTGTGGCCGCCATGGAACATGCCGATGTTCACCGTCGACTTCATCGCGCCCGAGACGCGATCCGCCAGGGCCTTGTCGTAGTAGGAGCTGAGCGCGCCCACGAGCCGCATCATGCGCAGGATGGCATTGTCGCCGGCCGCCGGATTGCCGGCATGCGCGGCGCGGCCCTTGGTGGTGAGGCGCGCCCACATGACGCCGCGCTCGGCCACGATCAGGTTGTTCTCGGTCTGCGCGCCCAGGATCAGCGCGTCGGGCCGTACCTTGCCGCTGTCGCGGAGATATTCCATGCCCTCAGGCCCGAGGTTTTCCTCGTCGGCCACGAAGGTGAAGATCAGTTCGCCCGAGGCCGGGCCGCCGCGGCGCGCGATCTCCTCGGCGATCCAGATCTGCACGGCCATGCTGCCCTTGCAGTTGCCGGCGCCCAGACCGTAGACGAGGCCGCCCTTCACCAGCGCCTTGTAGGGATCGCTCTTCCAGTTGGCGCGCTCGCCGACGCCCACCGTGTCGACATGGGCGTTGAAGGCGATGACCGGACCTTTCGACTTGCCCTTCATCCGCGCCACGACATTGTCGACGCCCTTCTTGTGCGTCGCGATCTCGACCTTGTAGCCCGCCTTCTTCAGGCGCTTGGCCGTATAGGCGCAGATCTCGACCGAGGTGCCAGGCGGGTAGGGGCTCGGCAGCGCGATCAGGTCGGACAGGATCGCTACGAGTTCGGACTGCATCTTCTTGGACATGGCGCGATATCTTTCTTCAACAACGTGCGTGTGGCGACAATGGTGCGTCAGCGGTTGGCCAGTTCGACCAGCACCTCGACCAGGACGCGGGCGCCGGCGGCAAGGTCCTGCGGGGTGGCGTTCTCGATTTCGTTGTGGCTGATGCCGCGCTCGCAGGGAACGAAGATCATGCCGGTGGGGCAGAGATGGGCGATGTGCATGGCGTCGTGACCGGCGCCCGAGGGCATGTCCATGTTGCTGAGATTCAGCGCGTTGGTCTTGGTGCGCACCAGGTCGACCACCATCGGATCGAAGTAGGTGGGCGGCACGGCCGTCACGCGCTCGATGCCGGCGGCGCAGGGCGCGGCATTGGCGGCGACGATCTCCTTCAGCGTCTTCTCGTGCGCCTCCAGCACCGCGTCGTCGGGATGGCGCATGTCGATGGTGAAGACTGTCCGGCCCGGCACGGTGTTGGGCGAGCCTGGCGCGACATCGACACGGCCGATGGTGAAGCGAAGCGTGTCGTCCTTGTCGGTCGTGGCTTCGTACATCGCCTGCGCGATGCGGAGCGCCGCGGCGAACGCGTCCTTGCGCGCGGCGCGCGGCGTGGTGCCGGCATGCGCTTCCTCGCCGTGCGTCGCAACGATGTAGCGGCGGCTGCCCTGGATGGCGGTCACGACGCCGATCGTCTTGCGTTCGTTCTCCAGCCGTGGCCCCTGCTCGATATGCGCCTCCACGTATCCGTCGAGCGGGAAGCCCGGCCTGCCGTCGCGCATCGGGGCCGTGGCGGCCGTCAACGTCTCGGCGAGCGCGTCCTTCAGCACGACGCCCTTCCAGTCCTTGACCTGCAACATCTCGTCGAGGTCGTTGTGGCCGGCGAACACCGCCGAACCCATGGCGCCGGGCTGGAAGCGCGAGCCCTCCTCGTTGGTCCAGGCGACAGCCACCACGGGACGGCGCGTGGTCACGCCGGCATCCTCCAGCGCCTCCAGCGCCTCGAAGGCGGCCAGCACGCCGTACATGCCGTCGAACCGGCCGCCGGTCGGCTGGCTGTCCATGTGCGAGCCGCTCATCACCGGCCGCGCCTTCGGGTCGGAGCCCTCGCGGCGCACAAAGAGATTGCCGATCGCGTCGGTCGAGACCGCGAAGCCGCGCGCCCCGGCCCAGGCGCCGAGCAGATTGCGGGCCGCGGCATCCTCGGCCGAAAGCGCCTGCCGGTTCACGCCGCCCTTGGGCGTGCCGCCCAGCTTCGCCATATCGGCGTGCCGCTGCCACAGACGGTCTTCCCGGATCGCGTCGGCTGCGCCCATTTCGCCTCCTCAAGCTTGTCGCGCGAGCTATAGCCGCGCCATAGTCGGGCTTCAATCTGGCGTATCCGGGGGCTTCATGCACAACCATCTCGACCGCAACCTGATCGGCTATGGCCCCAACCCGCCGCATGCGCAGTGGCCGGGGGATGCCCGGATCGCGGTGAGCTTCGTGCTGAATTACGAGGAGGGCGGGGAGAATACGGTCCTGAACGGCGATGCCGCCTCCGAGGTCTTTCTCACCGAGACGCCGGGCGGCACGCCGATCGTCGGCGGCCGCGATCTCTCGACCGAGTCGATGTACGAGTACGGCAGCCGCGCCGGCTTCTGGCGCATCCTGCGGCTCTTCCAGGAGCGCAACATGCGCTTCACCTCCTGGGCGGTCGGCCGCGCGCTGGAGCTCAACCCCGCCGCCGGCAAGGCGATGGCCGAAGCGGGCCACGAGGTCGCGAGCCACGGCTGGCGCTGGATCAACTACAAGGACTTCACGCTCGAGCAGGAGCTCGACCATATGCGGCAGGCGGTGAAGGCGATCGAGCAGACGGCCGGCCGTGCGCCGGTCGGCTGGTACACTGGCCGCTTCGGCCTGCACACGCTCGAGGCAGTGATCAAGCATGGCGGCTTCCTCTATTCGAGCGATTCCTATGCCGACGACCTTCCCTACTGGGTAAAGGTCGGGAGTGAGCCGCACCTGATCATTCCCTACACGCTCGAAGTGAACGACATGAAGTTCGGCGTGGCGCCGGGATTCACCGCGGGCGACGGCTGGCTGCAGGCGATGAAGGACAGTTTCGACGTGCTCTATGCCGAGGGTGCGCGCGCGCCGAAGATGATGTCGATCGGTCTGCACTGCCGCCTCGCCGGACGGCCGAGCCGGGCCGCGACCCTGGCGCGCTTTCTCGACTACGTGGCGTCCAAGCCCAGGGTCTGGGTGGCGACCCGCGAGGAGATTGCGCGGCACTGGATCGCGACCCATCCGGCCACCACGGCCTGAATCGCGCCTGCGCCGTTACAATTGAAACACGAAAGGACTCGCAGTTTGGTTGCGCTGCGAAGCGTCATGCCTCCGCAGCGCAGAGCACGACGGGGCGCTTAAGCCCGGCCCGTGGGCATCCTGTCGATCTCGGCCTGGGCTCGTTCGCACCTGCAGCGTGGCCGCGACGTCGTCCTGGCCGGGGTTTACCCTGGGGATAAAATCGTGTGAACAATGTCGGGCCGTGAACAACTTTCATCCCGCCACCCTGTCGATCCTGCTCGCCGCACTCTTCGTCGGCCCTGGATGCGCCAAGAAGCCGCCCGAGACGGCCGCGGTGCCGCAAGGTCCGACCGAACATGAGATCTTCGTCCAGGCGCGCAAGGACGAGGTCCTGCAGTCGCTCGCGGTCTGCGAGAGCGGAAGCTGGGGGCCGCATTCGAACCGCATCACCGGCGGGCGCGGTACCTATCACGGCCGCTTCCAGTACACGCCGCGCACCTACATCACCATGCAGCAGCGCCGCGACGGCACCGTGCTGACGACCCGGGAAGCCATCGAGGCCGCGCAGGATTACGAGAAGGCCGCGGCGCTCACGTCCTGGGTGATGTTCGACCAGGGC
>JAESFK010000645.1_pt1 | contig 15499 bp, 15 predicted proteins | sample 9269391 | NCBI WGS metagenome assembly JAESFK01 (sample SAMN14506231, study PRJNA617097) | algae metagenome | isolation source: Drouetiella hepatica UHER 2000/2452 and co-occurring heterotrophs from... | place: Slovakia: Slovak Paradise National Park, Hrabusice, Kosice Region | collected 2000-01-01
AAATTTTTATTAGCTATGCTCGACCGGATAGAGAGGTAGCCGAACAATTGTACGAAATTATAGGACGTGCTGGATTCGAACCGTGGATTGATGTTCGCAAAATAAGGGGCGGCCAAAATTGGGACTATGAGATAAAACGAGCGCTCAGAAACTCGTCCATTATAGTCGTGTGTTGGTCAAGGAATTCGAAAGATCGTCGCGGTTATATCCAAAAAGAAATTAAGATCTCTCTTGATCAACTTCAAGAGAAGCTTATAGACGACATCTACATTATTCCAGTATTATTGGATGATGAGGTAGGTATACCAGATCAGATGCGAGAAATTCATTGTCTAAAGTTCAGCGAGCAGAGATTCAAGGCGGATTTGATAGGTTCCATTAATCACCAAATCGAACGTCTTGGGGGTGAGCGGAGAGAGATTGAAGAGCAGGAAAAGGTCGTCTGGCAAAAGAGAAAGCTTCGGGAGGAATGGAGTGGTCTTCCCGGATATCGATTTGACGCCGACCTGATTGAATTTACCTCGGATACCTATGAAGATATTTCGCAGATAAACCAATATTTGAAGGGAGAGTTGCTCAACCTCCTATTTTATGAACGCGAAGCGAAAATTCACCAAGATCACGGTCTGTATAATTTTGCACAAGACGAGTGGAGGCGAACAAATACAACTGACATATTTATCGACAAGCCAGCATTTCGTGGAAAAGTTGTGAGCCTTCCATTTGCAATAAGCCACTATCCGGGTGGTGCGGCCCATCCCACCCATGGTTTCATGAGTTATGTATTTGTACTTGATCCGCTTATAAAGATTGAAAAACTATCGCATGTATTTGACGTCCCTGAAATTGTATTCCCTAGGATTCAATCGGCAGTGCGTGACAAGCTGATTGAATTTTATCGCAGTATCAACGAAGTAGAAGGCCTCAGTGATTTTGAAGCTGACATGGTGAAAACAGGCACAAGCCAATGGGATGATCTGGGCCATTTTGCATTTGAGGAGAATGGCGTGGCGATATTTTTTTCATCGTATCAGGTCGGACCATATGCAATAGGAACACCGAAGATAGTTATCGAATACAAAGAGATCGCGGACGATATGAAAGAGATATTTGTCACCGCGCTAGAGATATGGCAATTCCGGTCGTAACGCAAAAGCGGTGCCGCGTGACCGCTCGCTCCGGCGTGGGCTCCCGATAGCCGCCCGGTGCTTCGCACCGTCCGGCTGTGAGGGCGGGGTTGAGCGGGACGGGTTTGCGGTGTCCGGCCGTGGTTATGTCCACCTTGGGGAAAGATAACGCGAGGGAAGCTTAGTGTCCGACCTTCATGCGGCGCGCCGCCCCGTCCCCCCTCACCCCATACCCGCCACCTTCTCCGGCCGGATCCGATAATTCACCCGCACCTCGCCCTCCCGGCGGAAGGGATATTTGTCCTGGCCGAGATATTTCTTCGCCAGCGCATCGATCTGCGCGTCGGCGCCTTCGGTGCTGATGTCGACCACACGGCCCTGCACCATCAGCGCGTGGTAGTCATTGGCCGGGTCCACGGCGGAAAATGCGACGCGCGGGTCGCGGCGGACATTTTTGTCCTTCAGGCGCCCGACCGCCGAATTGACGATGAGGTCGTCGCCGTCGACGGCCACCCACACCGGGCTGGTCGACGGGCTGCCGTCATCGTTCAGCGTGGTGAGATGGATCAGGACCGGCTGGTTCAGAATGGCTTTCCACGCGTCGGACAATGGCATGCGGGCTCTCCTCTCGCTCGACGGAAAAGCCGAGCATAGGCCGGCGCGCGGGCGGTGCAAAGGGGATTGGTGGCGAGGGCGGCGAGGCAGGATCCTGAATGCGCAGACGGCTCGCGCAGGCGATGCGGGATCGGCCCCGTGGCGGCTTCGGGCGAAGGCTGCGCTTCCGGGGATCGGTGGCTATCCGCCTTCGTCATCCCAGGGCGGAGCAGGCCGAAGGCCGTCGCGGAGATCCTGGGATCCATGCCGGAATGCTGACGAGATGCAAGGCGGTGCAGAACGGCCGCCCTTCGTCCACCGCCTCTCGCGGCCGCTGACTTCCGGCATGGATCCTATGGTCTGCGCCTTCGCTGCGATCGGCTTCGCCATAGGATGACGAAGGCGAGAGGGCGCTTGCCTTTTAGCACAAGGGGAGAAGGGGGTGCCCCGCGCGGCCCCTGCACCCGCCGTGTGCCGCGCCGCGCTCGCGCCGTTGGCCCGGCGGTGCTAGCCTCAGCCCTGAACGGGATCGGTCCGCATGCGCTTCTTCGACTTCAGCTCCTGGCAGGCGATCCTCGCGTCCATTGCCGGCATCCTGCTGGTCACGCTGATCGGCATGGGCATCCGGCTCCTGATGATGATGACGCTGCAGCAGCGGCGCGAGCGCCAGAACCGGCAGATCAACGAGCGGCTGAAGGCGCTGATCGCCGCCTACAAGGTGCTGGGCGGCTCGTTCACCGGCACGCTCACCGTCAGCCCCGCGCATCTGCGCGACCTTCGCGCCGCACCCGCCACGGCGCAAACCGACGAGGCGGTCGGCCCCCCGGCGAACGGTTCGGAGCGCGCCCGGCGCATCCGCGACGCGGTGGAGGCGGCGCTGTCGGACATCGTGCTGTTCGGCACGGAAAGACAGGTCGAACTCGCCGCCGCCGCGATGCGCGACATGGCGGCGGGCCGGCCGGTCCATGTCGGCGAGCTGGTCGTGTCGCTGCGCGCCTATGTCCGCGCCGTGCTCGACCTCGATCCCATACCCGAAAGCGTCGTCATCCCGGCCCAGGGCCCCGCGCGCCCGTCGGGTTCCGGCGGCAGAAGCGGCGGCGGCCGGGGCGAAGGCGGTGGCCGTGGCGGCGGCATGGGCGGCGGCGGCATGGGCGGGGGCATGGCGATGGGCGGCGGCATGGCCATGGGAGGCCTCGGCGCCGGTCTGGAAGGCGCGGCGGGCGAGGGGGAGCCGGGAGGGCCCGGAAAGCCGTGAGGCAGCCGATCGTCACGACGCCGTGAGTTGACGAATCGGCTCCGCTTTCCATGTTGCGCTGCAGCAACCAGGAGACAGCGCATTGACCGACCGTGACCAAGGGGCGAGAGCCAGCCTGATCATTCCACCACTCGGGAGGGTCTATGCCGCCCTGCATGACTGGGCCGAGACGCTGCTGCGCGTCGTGGCCGGTCTCGCCTTCGTGGTCCACGGCGCCCCGAAGATCGTCAACCCCTTCGGCACGGCGGGCATGGTGGAGAGCCTGGGCTTCTACCCCGGCACCTTCTGGGCGCCGCTTCTCGCCGCCACCGAATTCTTCGGCGGCATTTTAATTGCCATCGGCCTGCTGACACGGCCGGCGGCGGTGGCCGGCACCATCGTGCTGCTCGTGACCGTCTGGTTCCACTGGGTGGTGCAGGGCGAAGGCTATTCCGGCGCCGAGAAGTCGATCCTCTGGGCAGCCATCTTCGCCTTCTTCGCGATACGCGGCGCGAACCGGCATTCGGTCGACGCCAGGCTCGGGCGCGCCTTCTGATCCGGCGGATTGCGGCGCTTCGCCCGCTTTGCCTTTTGCCGCAAAGCGACTAAGAGGAGCCAAGCCTAAGCCTGTTGCGGAGCCAGCGATGACCGAGATTCTCCAGACGCCGAAGCTGGTCACGGTGTTCGGCGGATCGGGCTTCGTCGGCCGCCACGTCGTGCGCGCGCTGGCCCGGCGCGGCTACCAGGTCCGCGTCGCCTGCCGTCGCCCCGACCTCGCCGGCCATCTGCAGCCGCTCGGCAATGTCGGCCAGATCCGCGCGGTTCAGTCGAACTTGAGGGTGCGCTGGTCGGTCGACCGCGCCGTTGAGGGCGCCGACCACGTCGTCAACCTCGTCGGCATCCTGTTCGAGACCGGCCGCCAGAGCTTTCCGGCGGTGCAGAATTTCGGCGCCCGCGCGGTCGCCGAAGCCGCGCGCGGCGTCGGCGCCGGTGTCACCCACGTCTCCGCGCTGGGCGCCGCGGCGGACTCGGAAGCCGTCTACGCCCAGACCAAGGCCTTCGGGGAACGGGCCGTCTTCGAGACGCTGCCGGAAGCCGTCGTGCTGCGGCCCTCGATCGTCTTCGGGCCGGAGGACGGGTTCTTCAACCGCTTCGCCAACATGGCCCGCTTCTCGCCGGTCCTGCCGCTCATCGGCGGTGGCGGCACCCGCTTCCAGCCGATCTTCGTCGGCGACGTCGCCGAAGCCGTCGCGCGCACGGTCGACGGCGGGATCGAGGGCGGGCGGATCTACGAACTCGGCGGCCCCGAGGTGCTGACGTTCCGCGAATGCATGGAGGCGATGCTCAAGGTCATCGACCGGAAGCGCCTGCTGGTTTCCGTGCCGTGGGGCCTCGCCTCGCTGAAGGCCAGCGTGCTCGGCCTGCTGCCCAATCCTCTGCTGACCACCGACCAGGTCACGCTGCTGAAGACGGACAATGTCGTCTCCGAGGCGGCAAACCAGGAAGGCCGCACCATAGCGGCGTTTGACATCAGGCCGCAGTCGCTCGAGGCGGTGCTGCCGTCCTATCTCTGGCGGTATCGGGTGGCCGGCCAGTTCACGCGTCGCACCGAAGCCTGACGAGCCTGGCTTGGACGGCTCGCTCGCCGCGCTGCTGCCGGACGGCGTCGGCGCCGGCGCCGCCGCCTTTCTGGTAGCCGCGAGCTTCTTTACCTCCGCACTCACGGCGGCTTTCGGCCTCGGTGGAGGGCTTGCAATGCTCGCGCTGCTCGGCCTCTTCGTGCCTGTCGCGGCGCTGATCCCGGTTCATGGGGCGATCCAGCTTGGCTCGAACTCCGGGCGGGCCTGGTATCAGCGGGCCAACATCCGGCGCGACGTGGCGCTCCCGTTCATCGGCGGCAGCGTCGCCGGAGCCATCGCCGGTGCTTTCCTCGTCGTGCAACTGCCGGACGCCGTCCTCAAGGTCGTGCTCGGCATTTTCATCATCGTCCTCACCTGGGCGAAATTTCCCTGGATCGCGCGCCTCTCGAAGGCCGGCCTGTCGGTCGCGAGCGCCATCCTCGCCATCCTGACCATGGTCGTCGGCGCGACGGGGCCGCTGGTATCGCCTGTCCTCGCGAGGTTTCTCGAGAACGACCGCAAGGGCCTCGTCGCCACCCATGCCGCCGTCATGGTCGTCCAGCACGGGCTGAAGATCATCGTCTTCGGTCTGGCAGGGTTCGCGTTCGGCCAATGGCTGCCGCTGATCGCGGCGATGATCGGCACGGGCTATCTGGGAACCGTACTGGGTTCGGCGCTGCTGGAACGAATGCCGGAGGAAACCTTCCGGAAATGGTTTCGGCTGCTGCTGACGGGTCTCGCGCTGGATCTTCTACGACGCGGCCTGATGGACCTGTTCTGATCAGCCGTACACATAGAGCGCGACGAGGCCGACGGTGCCGACGATGAGCCGCCACCACGCGAACAGTGCGAAGCCGTGCCGCGAGACATAGCCCAGCAGGGTGCGCACCACGAGCAACGCCATCACGAAGGCCGCCACGAAGCCGACGCCGATGACCGGCAGGTCGGCGGCCGAAAGGATGTCGCGGTTCTTCAGCAGGTCGTAGGCGAAGGCGCCGACCATCGTCGGCATCGCCAGCCAGAAGGAAAACTCGGCTGCCGAGCGCTTGTCGGTTCCCAGGAGCAGCGCGCCGACGATGGTCGCGCCGGATCGCGACGTGCCGGGGATCATAGCCAGGCACTGGATCAGGCCGATCTTGAAGTAGACCGGGAGCGGAAACCGCGTCGCGTCGGTATAGCGCGGCTTCAGCGGCATCCGGTCGACCGCCAGCAGCACGAATCCGCCGAGGATCAGCATGACGCAGATCAGTTTCGGCGTCTCGAACAGGACCGACTTGATGAAGTCGTGGGCAAGCGCCCCGATGACCGCCGCGGGCAGGAAGGCCAGCAGGATGCCGGCGACGAAGCGCTGTGTTGCGGGATCGCGCGGCAGGTCGACCACCATCTGGGTGAGTCGCCCCGCATAGACCGACAGGATCGCCAGGATCGCGCCGAGCTGGATGAGCACCTCGAAGGATTTTCCCGTGGATTCGAAGCCGAGGAAATGGCCGGCCAGCAGGATGTGCCCCGTCGAGGAGACGGGGATGAACTCGGTGAGCCCTTCGAGCAGGCCGAGCAGGAGGGCGTCGAGGAGGGATTGGTTTTCCATGAGGGTCCGCCGCGGCTCTAAACCACCGCGGCTTGCTTGTCACGGCGCGTCAACGCCCCTATAGGACGGGCGCCTTAACGGCTCGTTGACAACGTTTGGCGAAGAGTGCGCCCGCCGCGCCACGGCGCTCGCGACAGGCCACGCAGATCGACCGGGTCCATGCTGACGCTTTTCCATCATCCGCTCCTTGCTTCATGCCGATTCGTCCGGCTTGCCTTCGGCGAGTACACGGAAGACCTCGCGCTGATCGAGGAGAAGCCGTGGAACCGCCGCAAGGAATTCCTCGCCATGAACCCGGCCGCGACGCTGCCGGTGCTGCTCGCCGAGGGCGACGTGCCGGTCGTGGGCGCGACGGTGATCGGCGAGTATCTCGACGAGACGCGCGGCGTGCTGAAGCGCGACAGGCGGCTGTTTGCCGAGGATTCCATGCAGCGCGCCGAGATCCGGCGGCTGGTGGACTGGTATCTCGGCAAGATGGAGCATGAAGTGACCCGCCACATGGTGCGGGAGCGTGTGTTCAAGCCCCACATGACCCCGGAGCAGGGCGGCGGCTCGCCCGATGCGGCGGCGATCCGCGCCGCGCGCGCCAACATCCGCCAGCACCTGAAATACACCAACTGGCTTGCCGGCACCCGACCCTGGCTGGCCGGCGGCCGCATCTCCTATGCCGATCTGTCGGCCGCCGCGGTGATCTCGGTCCTCGACTATCTCGGCGAGATCGAATGGCGGGACCATACCGCCGCGCGCGAATGGTATGTCCGCGTCAAGTCGCGTCCGTCGTTCCGGCCGCTGCTGGGCGACCGGGTTCGCGGCCTCATGCCTGTCGCCCACTATGCGGACCTCGACTTCTGAGCGGTCCCACTCGCCGGCGGCACTGCGCCGGCTGATCGACCGCGCCGCCGCCGAGTGCGGTTTCGACTCGGTCGGCGTTGCAGCTCCTGACGCGATCCCGCTGGCGCCCGACCGGCTCGAAGGCTTCCTGCGCGCCGGCTTTCACGGGTCCATGGACTGGCTTGCCGACACGATGCGCCGCCGCGGCGATCCGAGGGCGCTGTGGCCCGACGTGCGCTCGATCGTCATGCTGGGCATGAACTACGGGCCGGACCGCGACCCGCTCGGGATTCTTCAACGCCCGGACCGCGGCGCGATTTCCGTCTACGCGCGCAACCGCGACTATCACGACGTGGTCAAGGGCCGCCTCAAGACCGTGGCGCAGAAGCTCGCCGCAGCTTCCGGGCAGGAGGTGAAGGTCTTCGTCGACACCGCGCCGGTGATGGAAAAGCCGCTGGCGGAGGCCGCCGGCATCGGCTGGCAAGGCAAGCACACGAACCTCGTGTCGCGCAGTCACGGATCCTGGCTGTTCCTCGGCTCGATCTTCAGCGCCGCCGACCTGGATGCCGACGATCCCGAACGTGATCATTGCGGCTCATGCCGCGCCTGCCTCGACGTCTGTCCGACCGATGCGTTTCCGGCGCCCTACCGGCTCGATGCGCGACGCTGCATTTCGTACCTGACGATCGAGAACAAGGGGCCGATTCCGCGCGAGTTCCGGGCGCGTATGGGCAATCGCATCTATGGCTGCGACGATTGCCTGGCGGTCTGCCCATGGAACAAGTTTGCCAGCGCGGCCTCCGAGGCAAAGCTCGCCGCCCGGCAGGACCTGAGCGAACCGACGCTCGCCGACCTGCTGGAACTGGACGACACAGGGTTCAGGTCGCTGTTTTCCGGATCGCCGGTCAAACGCATCGGCCGCGACCGCTTCCTGCGAAACGTCCTTGTGGCCGCAGGCAATTCCGGTCGAGCGGACCTCGTGCCGACCTGCATGTCTCGCCTCTCGGATGCGTCGCCGCTGGTGCGCGGCGCTGCTGTCTGGGCGCTCTCGCAACTGCTGGACCGGTCGGCGCTGACACGGCTGGCGCAGGAGCATCCGGACGCGGACCCGCAAGTTGCCGACGAATGGCGCCATGCGCTGGGGCTTGCATGACCGCGCGGCGGGCGCCGAACGGATACCCTGCGGCAACGCTTGATCCCCGGCGGGAACTGCTGCCAGACTTGCAGCCATCGCCAAACGGGAGCCGCACCCATGTCCGGCACTCTCCTCGCCTATGACGACGCCTTCCCGAGAGCCCGTGTCCCTGCCGGACCGATCCGAAACACCCCGGGCGCCGACGAACTGCGCGCCAATGGCTATCCGGCGCCATACCGGCTGCTGCCGATCTGGGAGGCCTCCCGCCCGGAAACCTATTTGGAGGCGATATCCGATGCGGCCGAGGCCATGGGCACGATCGACTGCTTCATCCTGTTCGGCCATGGGCGGGTGGTGAATGCGCTCGAGGCGAGGCGAACCGTCCGCGTCACCACGGGCATCATCATCGGCGCCTCCGACATCACCGCCTCCAACGCCTCCGGCTTCCGCGCGCTGCGGGGAAATTCGCGCGCGGGGCGCGAGCGGAGCTGTGGGTCTGCGAGGCGGCAGCGGCGGGCACGTCCGGGGGGCATTCCGGTCAGGTGCTGTGTCAGTCCATCGCCGACGCCCTCGGCGTCGAGGTGATTGCGGCGACGATCACCCAGGAATACACAACGGCGAACCAGGTCGAACTGCCGGACGGCGGCTGGCAGTCGACAGCGCAGTTCCTGCCGTGGGAAGGAACGACCATACGCTTTTCGCCGCGCCGCCGCTGAGGAACCGCCCTTGGAGAATGCCGTCCACTTCGTCTTCGGCGCCGGCTATTCCGGCAAGGCTTTCGCCGCGGACCGCCCCCACGGCGCGACCGTCCTAGGGACGACGCGGGATGCCGCCCGCTTTCCCGCCCTGCAGGCGCAGGGCATGGTTCCCGCGCTCTTCGACGGCAGGGGGGCGGGGGCCGAACTCCTGGCGGCGCTCGAACCCGTGACGCATCTGGTCGTCTCGATCGCACCCGACGAGGCGGGAGATCCGGTCCTCAGGGAACTGGACCAGACTTTGGCGACGGGCATGCCGGCGCTTCGCTGGATCGGCTACCTGTCGACCGTTGGGGTCTATGGCGACCACGGCGGCGACTGGATCGACGAGGCCGCCGAATGCCGCCCCATGTCCGCCCGCTCTCGTCGTCGCGTCGAGGCGGAAGAGGCGTGGCAGCAACTGGCGGCACGGCGCGATGTCCCGCTGGCGATCCTGAGGCTCTCCGGCATCTACGGCCCCGGGCGCAATGCGCTCGTCAATCTGGCGGAGGGCAAGGCGCGGCGTCTGGTGAAGCCGGGCCAGGTGTTCAACAGGATCCATGTCGCCGACATTTCCGGGGTGCTCTGGCATCTTGCCGGACGCGGCGTCGGTGGCGTTTTCAACGTCACCGACGATCTGCCCGCCCCGCCGCAGGACGTCGTGGCCTATGCGGCCGAACTGATGGGCGTAGAGCCTCCGCCCGAAGTCCCGTTCGACACCGCCGACCTGTCGCCGATGGCGCGATCCTTCTACGGCGAGAACAAGCGCGTCTCGAATGCCGCGGTCCGCGCTGCCGGCTATGATTTCCGATATCCGGACTATCGCCGGGCGCTGGCCGCAATGTGGGCGGACGGAAGCTGGCGAGGCGGGCACGCGGATGGGCGCAGCGCGATGAGGCAGGAATGACGCCGGCATCATGCCCTGGCACCGCCAGTGTTCGGATTCATCTTGCGTTAACCAGCACGCCCCAGTCTTTCTGATGGCGGGGGGCGGGAACAACCAGATGCGAGACCAAGTGCTGAACTGCCTCCACCGCTGCCTGCTGCTCGTCGCGGGGCTTGCGCTCGCGCTGTCCTTCGCGGTTCCGGCCGGCTCGGAGGAACTCGCCAAGAACCTGTTCGGCAACAGGCCGTTGCCGGCAGCGACCGCCCCGCAGTCCTGGGGGTTCTATTCCAAGGGCTGCTTCTCCGGCGGCGTGGCGATAGCCACGGACGGCCCCACCTGGCAGGCGATGCGGCTCTCGCGCAACCGGCGCTGGGGCCACCCGGCCATGATCGACCTGGTCGAGCGGTTGTCGCGGGACGCGGTTGCCGACGGCTGGCCCGGACTGCTGCTCGGCGACATTTCGCAGCCGCGCGGCGGTCCGATGCTCACGGGCCATGCCTCGCACCAGATCGGGCTGGACGCCGATATCTGGTTCACCCCGATGCCTGACCGGCGGCTTTCGCCGCAGCAGCGCGAGAAGATGAGCGCGACATCGCTCGTCGACGAGAAGTCCCACCGCGTGATCGACCGGCGCTGGACGAAGGCACATGAGCGCCTGCTGAAACGGGCGGCGAGCTACCCGGAAGTCGAGCGCCTGCTCGTCAATCCCGGCATCAAGCAGAAGCTCTGCGACACGGTGAAGGGGGACAGGTCCTGGCTGCGCAAGGTGCGTCCGTTCTGGGGCCACGACTATCATTTCCACATCCGGATCGGCTGCCAGCCGGGTTCGCCCGGATGCAAGGCGCAGGCCGAGACCGCCGCCGGCGACGGGTGCGACAAGTCGCTTGCCTGGTGGTTCACCGAGGAGCCGTGGCGGCCGAACCAAAACCCGGATGCCCCCAAGGCGCGCGACGTCATGACGATGGCGAACCTGCCGCGCGAATGCCGCGCCGTGCTGAACGCGCCGTCGCCGGCATCGGAGGCTGCGGTGACCGTCGGTCCCGGAGGGGGTGCGATGCGGGTCGCCGCTGCCGCGAGGGCCGGCGCGGTGGCCTCTCCCGCCGGGGCGGATGTGGCGACGGCGCCCGCCGAACCCGCGCTGCCGGTCAGTGCCTACGCCGAGACGCCGGAAGTCGGAATACCGCTCCCGCGTCCCAGACCCTGACCCGCGGCTTCCCAGCCGGACCGATCGGGGCTAGGAGTTCGATCGATTCGACGCGGAGGGGCGTTCGTGAACCGGCGGCGAAGACTGGTGCTCATAGCGCATGACGAGAAGAAGGGGGCGCTGGTCGAGTTCGCGGTGCAGCACGCGGATTTTCTGTCGCGCTGCGACCTCGTCGCGACGGGAACCACGGGCCAGCGCATTCTCGAGGCATGCCCCGGCCTGACGCTGAAGCGGCTGAAGAGCGGGCCGTTGGGGGGCGACCAGCAGATCGGCGCCCTTATCGCCGAGGGGCGCATCGATGGCCTGATATTCTTCGTTGATCCGCTGACGCCGATGCCGCATGACGTTGATGTGAAGGCCCTGACGCGTCTGGCCAGCGTCTACGACATTCCCATGGCGCTGAACCGTGCGACGGCCGAGATTCTGGTGGGGCATCACGAGGCCGGCGCAGGCCGCTTGGGGGAGGAGCAATGATTGCCACGGCCGCAGAGGGTGAGCCCTTCGCCTTTCCGATCCTGATCGGCGACATCGGCGGCACCAATGCCCGTTTCGCAGTGGTGTCATCGGCGGATGCCGGTGCGAGCAGGCCGATCGTGGTCAAGACCGCCGACTATCCGACCATCGATGACGCCATCCGCTCCGCCGTGGTCGAGGAGGGCGGTTTCGCGCCTCTCTCGGCGGTGGTCGCGGTGGCCGGTCCGGTGAATGGGGACGAGATCGCGTTGACCAATTGCCCCTGGGTGGTCCGCCCGAAGGGAATGATAGAGCGGCTGGGACTGGCCGACGTCGTGGTTCTCAACGACTTCGAGGCCCAGGCCCTTTCGGTCGTCGCGCTCGGGCCGGAACACATGCGGCGCATCGGAGGCGGCGAGGCCGATCCGGATGCCGCCCGCGTCGTGCTCGGTCCGGGGACAGGGCTCGGCGTGGCGGGCCTGGTCCGGTCGGCCGGCCGCTGGATTCCCGTCCCCGGGGAAGGCGGACACATGGACATCGGGCCGCGCACGCCGCGCGACTTCGAGATATTTCCCCACATCGAGAAGATCGATGGGAGGATCTCCGGGGAGCAGATCCTCTGTGGTCGCGGCCTTGTGAACACCTACCGCGCGGTGGCCGCTGCCGATGGCGTCACGCCACGCTTCGCCAAGCCTTCGGAAATCTCGGCGGCCGCCCTGGCGGAGACGGACCCGGTCGCGGAGGAGGCGCTTGCCCTGTTCGTCACGTGTCTCGGCCGCACTGCCGGCGACCTGGCGCTGGTCTTCAAGAGCCAGGGCGGCGTCTTCCTGACCGGCGGGATCGCCCAGAAGATCGTGCCGGCCCTCGAGCGGGCGAACTTCCGCGAGGCATTCGAGGACAAGGCTCCCCATCGCGAGATGATGCGCGGCATGCCCATCTACGTCATCACGGACCCGTTGAACGCGCTGGCCGGCCTTGCGGCCTATGCGCGCGAGCCCGGCCGATTTGGCGTCCGCACGGCCGGGCGCCGCTGGCGCGGAGCTTAGTGCGGCGGTTCGCGGCGGCACAAGGGCATAGGCAAGATAGCCTCCAGGCGTTATGACCGGCGCGCGGACGCACGGCGTCCGGAACCGAAGCGAAGACTGGCCGGCCATTGACCGTTCCGAAGCATTTGAGAAAACCCGTCGACAGCGGCGAGATCATCGCCGTGATCCGGCGCGTCCTGGCCGAGAACGGTCGTGAGTATGTCTGGAGCTACGCGGCAGCCGGCGTCTGCCTGCTGGGAATAGCTGCCGCGACCGCCTTCAGTGCCTGGATCATGAAGGACGTCATCGACGAGATCTTCTACAGCCAGCGCAGCGATCTGATCGCCGGCATTGCCGTGCTGGTGTTCGGCGCCTTCGCGGTCCGCGGACTGGCCGGTTACGGCCAGGCGGTGATCCTGGCGAAGGTCGGCAACAATCTCGTCGCGCGCTACCAGCGCCGCCTCTTCGACCACCTGATGCGGCTGGGGATGGAGTTCCATTCCGTGAACCGGTCCGGTCGCCTCGCCGCGCAGGTGAACGCCAACGTCATGGGCATCCGCGATCTGCTAGGCATGACGCTCACCTCGATGGCGAGGGACGTGGTGACGCTGGTCGGGCTTCTTGTGGTGATGGTGCTGCAGGATCCGGTGCTTTCGATGTTCGCCCTCCTGATCGGCCCGCCCCTGATCTTCGCCGTGAACAGGTTGATGCGCCGCATGCGCCGCATCACGCGCGAGGCCGTGGAGGTCAATTCGCGGCTGATCGGAGCGATGCAGGAGGCGACCCAGGGCATCGCCGTGGTGAAGGCCTTCACGATGGAGGACCAACTCGCTGCCAAGATCGGCCGCCTGATCGACAATGCGGAGGCGCGTTCCAACAAGATCGCCCGGATCTCCGAGCGACTGACGCCGGTAACCGAACTTCTCGCCGGCCTGGCCATCGCCGGCGTCATAGCCTACGCCGGCTATCGCGCGACTTCCGGCGGCCAGCCGCCCGGGTCGATCTTCTCGTTCATATCGGCGCTTCTCCTCGCCTACGATCCGGCCCGGCGGCTGGCGCGGGTTCAGGTCGGCCTCGAAAAGTCGATGGTCAATGCGCGCATGATCTACGAGATCCTGGATCTCCAGCCGCATCAGCGCGACGTGCCCGGCGCGCTGCCGATCACGGTCGATCGGGGCGAGGTCCGCTTCGAGGACGTCCGGTTCCGCTACGGCGAGGGCGAATGGGTGCTGGATGGCGTGGAATTCGTCGCGGAAGCGGGTCAGACCACGGCGATCGTCGGTGCGTCCGGTGTCGGAAAGTCCACGCTGACCGCTCTGCTGGAACGCTTCTACGACATCGGCGGTGGCCGCATCGTCATAGATGGTCAGGACATTTCCCAGGTGACCAAGGTGTCCCTGCGCCATGCGATCGCCTTCGTGTCACAGCAGCCCTATCTCTTCGAAGGGACGATCCGCGACAACATCCGCTATGGCAGGCCCGACGCGACCGACGAGGAGATCGACGAGGCTGCCCGCCAGGCCGCCGCCGACGCCTTCATCCGCGAGCAGCCGCAGGGATACGACACCCGTGTCGGCGAGAACGGCGTCAACCTGTCCGGCGGGCAGCGGCAACGCATCTCCATCGCCCGCGCCATCGTGCGCAACGCGCCGATCCTGTTGCTCGACGAGGCGACCTCGTCGCTGGATACCGAATCCGAGGCGCGGGTCCAGGAGGCGCTCAGCAGTGTTTCGAAGGGGCGGACGGTCATCGTCATCGCCCATAGGCTCTCGACCGTGGTCAGCGCCGACAAGATCGTGGTCATGGAGGCTGGCCGCGTCGCCGAGGAGGGGACGCACGAGTCGCTGATGGCCGATCCGCATGGCATCTACGCACGCTACCACCGCATCCAGGCATCGAAGGGCGGCCTCGGTCTGGTCGAGACCGAGACCGCGGTGGAGCCGCAGGCGTCGAGGGGACGGGTCGCATGAGCGAGATGGGGCTCGTCGTGGTCGGCGCGGCCGGCCGCATGGGACAGACGCTGATCCGCACGATCGGCGAGATTTCCGGTGTGCGGGTCGTGGGCGCCGTGGAACGCGCCGGCAGCCCGGCGCTCGGCCGCGATGCCGGCGAGGTCGCCGGTGCCGGGACGCTGGGCGTCACGATCACCGACGACCCGCTTCCAGCCTTCGCCGCAGCCCACGGCGTGCTCGACTTCACCGCGCCCGCCTCGACCGTCGAGTTCGCGGGCTACGCCGCCCAGGCCCATATCGTACATGTCATCGGAACAACCGGGTGCTCGGCCGGGGACGACGCCGCGATCTCCGCTGCCGCGCGCCACGCCACCATCGTCAAGAGCGGCAACATGAGCCTCGGCGTGAACCTGCTCGCCGTCCTGGTCGAGCAGGCTGCGCGGGCCCTGGCTCCAGATGACTTCGACGTCGAGATCGTCGAGATGCATCACCGCCACAAGGTCGATGCGCCGTCCGGAACGGCGCTGCTGCTGGGCGCGGCTGCTGCGAAGGGCCGTGGCGTGTCGCTGGACGAGCGCGGCGTGCGGGTCCGCGACGGCCATACAGGCCCTCGGCCCGAAGGCGCCATCGGCTTTGCAACCCTGCGCGGCGGCTCGGTGGTGGGTGACCATTCCGTCATCCTCGCCGGAACGGGCGAACGCATCGTCCTGACGCACGCCGCCGAGGACAGGGCCATCTTCGCACGCGGCGCTGTCCGGGCTGCGCTCTGGGCGCGCGACCGCAAACCCGGTCTCTATTCCATGCGGGACGTGCTCGGCCTCGCCTGACCACCCGCTCAAACCAAGGGGAAGACATGTCTGGAACGCTCGTCCTCGTCCGTCACGGACAAAGCGAATGGAACCTGAAGAACCTCTTCACCGGCTGGCGCGACGTCGACCTGACGGAGCAGGGCCACGCCGAGGCGAAGGAGGCGGGTCGCAAGCTCGCCGCGCGTGGCCTGCGCTTCGACATCGCCTTCACCTCGGATCTGCAGCGCGCGCAGAAGACCTGCCAGCACATTCTCGATGCCGTCGGCCAGGCCGATCTGGAGACCGTGCTGAACCTGGCGCTGAACGAG
>JAESFK010000646.1_pt1 | contig 15415 bp, 13 predicted proteins | sample 9269391 | NCBI WGS metagenome assembly JAESFK01 (sample SAMN14506231, study PRJNA617097) | algae metagenome | isolation source: Drouetiella hepatica UHER 2000/2452 and co-occurring heterotrophs from... | place: Slovakia: Slovak Paradise National Park, Hrabusice, Kosice Region | collected 2000-01-01
CCGACGTCCTCGCCAACATTGCGGACACGCCGATCAGTAGGCTGGAGCAATTGCTGCCGTGGAACTGGACACCCAAGACGCTGAGTGCTCAGGCGGCCTGACCTGCGGCCTCCGCCGGATGCTTACGACATTAACGACGCATTGGAGATGCATGTCCTCATTGATGTGTCACAGGCACATTTTTGGGACATCACAGCGGTGGCTGCGCTCGAAAAGGTCGTTCAACGCTTCAAGGCTCACAACATCACTGTGGACGTAGCCGGTCTCAACCAGGCGAGTTCCACCCTGATCGGCAGCCTTGATAGCGCCGTGGTATAAAAAGAGCCTGAAGCCTCGTGCCATACAATGAGGCACCTGCCTCCCGCTCTCATAAGCCGCGACTACAGGCTGCTTGAACTCCAAACTATATTTGCTCATCAAAAAACCCCCGAAGGTTGGTGTCCAACTTTCGGGGGTCAGCTCGCAGAGCAAACCGGGTTCTTCAACATCGTCTTGCAAACGCTGCCTTCCGGCAGATTTTGCGGATTATTCCGTCGTGACGGGTTCCAGGGCCGGCGCATCGCCGCCCTGATCGCCACCGGCCTCGCCGGCTGCAGCTGCCTCGTCGCCACCGGCTTCGCCGCGGCGCGGCTGGCGGCGCGGACGGGGAGCGGTGCGGCGGCGCGTCGGAGCGCGGCCTGTCGGTGCCTCCTCTTCCAGCGAAACCTCAACCGGCGTGCCTTCGATCACCGGCTGCGGGCCGGAACCGTCGATGACGGGCTGTGGAGCAAGGTCGGGACGCGCCTGCTCGGTGCGTTCGGGACGCGGCGGGCGCGGACGATCCTGCCGCTGCTGGCGCTCCTGGCGCGGACGCTCCTGGTCGGGCTGGCGCTGGCGGTCCTGCTGTTCGGGCTGCGCCTGCTGACGTTCGCCGTCCGGCTGCTGGCGCTGCTGACGCTGCTGGCGCTCGGACTGCTGGTGATGGCGCTCCTGCTCGACCTGCTGGTCCTGACCGACGGAATTCTCGTCGTTGTCGTTTCCATCCATATCGTCGTCGCGCTCGTTGCCGTCGCGATCCTGAAATTCGTTGCGATCGTTGTAGTCGCTGCGATCATCCCGCTGGAAGCGTTCCTGCATCTGCGCCTGCGCGGCCGCAATGATGCGGTTGTAATGCTCGGCGTGCTGCAGATAGTTTTCAGCCACCACACGGTCGCCCGAGCTCTGCGCGTCACGGGCGAGCGTCGAGTATTTCTCGGCGATGTGCTGGGCGGTACCGCGAATCTTCACGTCCGGGCCGGAGCTGTCATAGGTCCGGGTGAGCGGGTTCGAGCCCTTCCGGTTATGATTGTTGTTGTTACCACCGCCACTGTTGTTGTTGCTGCTGGTATTGTTGTTGTTACGCCCACGGCCGCGCTTGTTCTGCTGTCCTGGCCTCATCGTTCACTCACCTGGATTCTCTTTGATATTGATGATCTTGTGGCGTCGCGGCTTGCCAGGAATTCCGTCTCGACGGATTCCGTATCAAGCAGACACGCGCCGCGACCCAACCGTCTCTTGACGGTACCGTCGCTGGTTAAAGTCAAATTAACAGGTACCCGCACCAGGCACTGTCGAACCTTAGCAACTCTTTTGTGAGAGCAATCCCTGCGGCAAGGTCTGACCGGAACTAATCTCTGATCTTTGACCTTCTGCCCAGTGCGTAGCGGCAACCTAGCCCGCTTCCCGTGTGATTCCAAGCCTTTTCTTCACGGTTTCGAAAAAGAACACTGCAATATAAGCCGGTTTGTAAGGGTTAGCGGCCGAAAGCGAACAGGATGGCGCGGTCGTTTCCGCCAAGGTCTTTCACCCGGTCGATCACCCGGAAGCCCTCGTCTTCGAAAAGCTCGCCGACCACCTGCAGCTGGTCGTAACCGATCTCGACGCCGACAATGCCGTCCTCTGCCAGATGCCGCGCGGCATGGGCAGCGATGGTGCGATAGGCATCGAGCCCGTCCGCCCCGCCATCGAGCGCCAGGGCCGGATCATGATCGCGCACTTCAGGCGCCAGCGATGAAACCACCTCAGTGCGTATATAGGGCGGATTTGACACGATGATGTCGAACTTGCCGACAATCCCCGCAAACCAGTCGCTTTCCACGCCGGCAAAGCGGCCGCTCAGACCATTGCGCTCGGCATTGGCCTTCGCCATCGCGACGGCACCGGCCGACAGGTCGGATCCGACCCCGGTCGCTTCCGGCACGGCACTGAGCAGTGCGAGGCAGATCGCGCCCGTGCCGGTGCCAAGATCGATGAGATGGCATGAGCCCTTCTGCGCCACGAATGCCTGCGCGAAGGGAATGAGCCCCTCGACGATCATCTCCGAATCCGGCCGCGGCTCCAGCGTCTCGGGAGACATGCCGAGCGTCAGACCGTAGAATTCCCGTTGTCCGAGGATACGGTGCACCGGCTCGTGCGCCGCCCGCCGTTCAATCGCCGCGCGGACCCGTAGCGCATCCTTTTCCGAAACGATCTCCCCGCCGCGCGTCATGAACGCCACCGCCGGCAGGTCGAGCAGGCCGGAAATCAGCACGCGCGCATCGAGCGCCGCTTCGCCGATATGGGCCTGCAGAAACCGCGCCCGTGCCTCGGCAAACAGGCTGTCGAGCGTATCGGTCATCCCTTGACCTCACCCAGCTGCGCCAGCTGATCGGCCTGGTAGTCGGCGAGCAGCGCATCGACCACCTCGTCGATCTCGCCCATCATCATCCGGTCGATCTTGTAGAGCGTCAGGTTGATGCGGTGATCGGTGACGCGTCCTTGAGGGAAATTGTAGGTGCGGATACGCTCGGAGCGGTCGCCCGACCCGACCTGGCTCTTGCGCGAGGCGGAGCGTTCACTGTCGGCCTTCTGCCGCTCCATGTCGTAGAGCCGCGAGCGCAGCACCTGCATCGCCTTGGCGCGGTTCTGGTGCTGCGATTTTTCGGACGAAGTGACGACGATGCCGGATGGCATATGGGTGATGCGAACCGCCGAATCCGTCGTGTTGACGTGCTGGCCGCCGGCACCCGACGAGCGCATCGTATCGATGCGGATATCCTCGTTGCGGATCTCGATATCGATATCTTCGGCTTCCGGCAGAACGGCGACGGTCGCCGCCGACGTGTGAATGCGCCCCTGCGTTTCCGTATCGGGCACGCGCTGAACCCGGTGCACGCCGGATTCGAATTTCAGCTTGGAAAACACCCCGCGCCCGGTCACGGTCGCAATGATTTCCTTGTAGCCGCCGGCATCGCCGTCGCTGGCCGAAAGCACCTCGACCTTCCAGCCCTTGCCCGCCGCATAGCGCTCGTACATCCGGAAGAGATCGCCGGCGAAAAGCGCCGCTTCCGAACCGCCGGTACCGGCGCGGATTTCCAGAATGGCGCTCTTTTCGTCGGCCGCATCCTTCGGCAAAAGCAGGATCTGCATCTCCTGCTCGAGCGTATCGATCCGCGCCTCGATGTCAGGCTTTTCCATGTCCGCCAGGTCGCGCATCTCGCGGTCGGTATCCTTGGCGGTCAACAGCGTGTTGACATCGACAAGCTCGCCTTGCGCCTTCTCATACAGCCTGATCTTCGTCACCACCGGCTGCAGCTCGGAATACTCCGACGCCAGCTTCACATAGACATCCGCCGCCGGCCCCTCGGCCATGCGCGCCTCGATCTCGGAAAACCGCCGCTCCAGCTCGCGCATCTTTTCAACAGGTAAGGTTGCCAATGTGTACTCCGTGGGGACAGCTGCGAAACACGCGCCAGTCCGATTCAGTTGAGGTTGAGGAGAGTTTACCCCCCCTCTGTCACTGCGTGACATCTCCCCCACAAGGGTGGAGATCATTCATTTTCCTTATTTCGTAAGGAGCGCAGAAGTAGTTGCGGCCAATCTCCCCCCTTGTGGGGGAGATGTCGGCGTCGCCGACAGAGGGGGGTCGGTGCGGCATATGCAGCCCGCCTACAGCGGAACCCCATTCTCCGCCGCAAAGGCCACCAGCATTTCGCGCACCGATGTCTGGCTCTTCTTGTCGTCCAGCGCCGCGTGCAGCATGGACGACAGCTTGTCGATATCGAGCGCCAGAAGCATCGCCTTGACCGGCCCGACCGCCGTCGGCGACATCGAGACGGAGCGGTAGCCGATGCCGAGCAGCGCCATGGCCGACAGCGGCTTGCTCGCCATCTCGCCGCACAGCGTCACCGAGGTCTCGTTGCGGTCGCCCGCCCGGACGATGTCGCGCAGGATGCGCAGGAACGGCCGGCCGAGAACGTCGAAGCGGTCGGACACCCGCGCATTGCCGCGATCGACCGCCATGGCGAACTGGAACAGATCGTTGGAACCGACGGAGACGAAATCGACCTCGTCCATCAGTTCGTCCAGCTGCCAGAGCAGTGCGGGCACTTCCAGCATGGCGCCGAACTGCAGCTTGCGCGGCAATTGCTCGCCGACCTTCGATTGCCGCTGGATTTCCTTCTGCAGCAGCTCGCGCACCGTGCGCAGCTCGGAGACTTCCGTCACCATCGGCAGCATGATGCGCAGTTCCTGGCCAGCCGAGGCCCGCAGCATGGCGCGCAACTGCGTGCGAAGCAGACCGGGCCGGTCAAGCGACAGGCGGATCGCCCGCCAGCCGAGCGCCGGGTTTTCCTCTTCCGCCGCGCGGAAATAGGGCACCACCTTGTCGCCGCCGATATCCAGCGTGCGGAACGTCACCGGCTTGCCTGCCGCCTGTTTCATGACATTGCGGTAGAACAGCTCCTGTTCTTCCATTTTCGGCATGGTCGAGGCGATCATGAACTGCAGCTCGGTGCGGAACAGGCCGATGCCCTCGGCGCCGGATTCCGACAGCTGCGGCAGATCGACCAGAAGACCGGCATTCATCTGCAGCTTGATCCGCTTGCCGTCCTTGGTCACTGGCTCGACAAGCCGCAATGCCTTGAACTGCTCCTGGCGGCGGGCGCGCAGCCGCACCTTTTCCTCGTAAGCCCGCTGCAGATCCGCCATCGGCCGCAGATGCACCTTGGCATCGTCGCCATCGACGATGATCGCGTCGCCATTTTCCGCCAGCGCCACGACGCCCGCCGCCTGGCCGACGACCGAGATGCCCATGGCGCGCGCGACGATCACCACATGGCTCGTCACCGCGCCGTCTTCGAGCACAAGGCCGCGCACGTTTTCACGCGGATAATCGAGCAGTTCGGCCGCCCCCATGGCGCGTGCGACAACAATTGCATCGGTCGGGAAATCCGTCGCCGACATCTTGGCGCCATAGCCGGTCAGCTGCCTGAGCAGCCGGTTGGCCAGATCGTCGAAATCATGCATGCGCTCGCGCAGGTACGGGTCCGTCAGCCGGATCATCCGCGCCTTGGTCTCGCTCTGCACCCGCTCGACCGCCGCTTCCGCCGTCAACCCGTTGCGGATCGCCTCTTCAAGCTTTCTCACCCAGCCGCGGTCATGCGCAAACATCCGGTAGGCTTCCAGAACCGCGCGGTGTTCGCCTTCCATGGACACGTCACGGCGCGACAGCATGTCGTCGATCGAGATGCGAAGCGACCCCAGCGCTTCCGCCAGCCGGCCGAGTTCATGATCGGTATCGTCGTTCAAAAGATTGGTGACGACGATGCGCGGCTCGTGCAGCACAACGTAGCCGAGACCGATGCCGTCGTTGAAGCTCGAGCCGTCGATCGTCACCGGCCGCGACAGATCCAGTTCCAGCCCCGGCCGGGTGATCTTTTTCAACTCCCCGGTGGCGACCATTTCGGCCAGCACCATCGCCGTGGTTTCCATCGCCTCGACTTCGTCGTCGCGATAGGTGCGGCTGGCCTTGTTCTGCACGACGAGAACGCCGAGCGAACGGCCGGTGCGCAGGATCGGCACGCCAAGGAACGAATGATAGATTTCCTCGCCGGTCTCCGGCAGGTAGGTGAAGGCCGGATGCGCCTGCGCGTCGGAGAGATTGAGCGGCCGGGCGGAAGCCGCGATGGTGCCGACGAGGCCCTGCCCCATCTGCAATTGCGCCAGATGCACGGCGCCCTTGTTCAGGCCTTCGGTGGCGTAGAGTTCGAGCACGCCGTCGGAGCGTAGCACATAGACCGAACACACTTCTGCGACCATGTTCTGCGCAATCTGGCGAACAATCTGGTCAAGGCGATCCTGCGGCTCGAGCGGTTCCGCCATCAGTTCGCGCAACCGCTTGAGGAGGACGCGCGGACCCGCAGAGAGGTCTCTCATCGCACAACGTCTCCCGAATGAAAGTCAACAATGGCAGGCGGCAATTTGTTCCGGCCCACTGGGCCCGAAACGTCGTCGACGCCGCTGCCTTAACTCTTATCGAGACCGTAGACGGAATGCAAAGTGCGAACGGCCAATTCGGCATAAGCACCGTCGATCAGGATGGAAATCTTGATTTCCGAGGTGGTGATCGCCTTGATGTTGATGCCTTTTTCGGCAAGTGCGCGGAAAGCGGACGCGGCCACGCCCGCATGGCTGCGCATGCCGATGCCGATGACCGAGACTTTCACCAGGCCTGATTCGTTCTGGATGACGTCGAAGCCGATCTTGTCCTTCGAATCGTTCAGCACCTTAAGGGCCTTGTCGACGTCGGTGGAGGGCACCGTGAACGTCATGTCGGTCTTGGAACCGTCTTCGGAAATGTTCTGGACGATCATGTCGACATTGATATGGGCTTCGGCCAGCGGGCCGAAAATGGCGGCCGAAACGCCGGGCCGGTCGGAGAGCCGCCGGAGCGAAATCTGCGCTTCATCCTTGGCATAGGCGATGCCGGTGACGACTTCCTGTTCCAAAATCTCTTCCTCATCACAAATCAGCGTACCGGGCGGGTTCAGGAAATCGCCCATGCCCGGCGCGTCGGGGTCTACGAAACTGGAGCGCACGAAGGTACGCACCTTGAATACCATGGCAAGCTCGACCGAGCGAACCTGCAGGACCTTGGCGCCGAGCGACGCCATTTCCAGCATTTCCTCGAACGCGATCTTCTTCAGGCGCTTGGCCTTCGGCTCGATGCGCGGGTCGGTCGTGTAGACGCCGTCGACATCCGTATAGATGTCGCAACGGTCGGCCTTGACCGCAGCGGCGATGGCGACCGCAGACGTGTCGGAACCGCCGCGGCCAAGCGTCGCGATCCGGTTGTCGGGCCCAAGCCCCTGGAAGCCGGCGATAACCGCCACCTGGCCTTCGCCGAAGCGGCGGATCAGCTCGGTGCCGTCGATTTCAAGGATGCGCGCCGCACCATGGGCGTTGTCGGTCTTGATCGGGATCTGCCAGCCCTGCCAGGAGCGGGCGTTGATGCCGATATTCTGCAACGCGATGGCCAGAAGACCCGAGGTCACCTGCTCGCCCGAGGCAACGACGGCATCATACTCACGCGCATCATGCATCGGCGAGGCGTCGCGCGTCCAGGAAACCAGCTCGTTGGTCTTGCCCGACATCGCCGAAACCACCACCGCCACCTCGTGGCCGGCATCGACCTCGCGTTTCACATGGCGGGCCACATTCCTGATGCGATCCATATCCGCGACGGACGTGCCGCCGAATTTCATCACGATGCGTGCCATATGCCTCTACCGGTCGAAAATGCTGCGCGCAAACCCGCGCCCGTCTCGTCTCAAGTCGCCGGTCTCTTAGCGAAATTGGCGGCGGGGTGCAATGGTGGAGGCGGTGGGGTTAGTCAGCGGGATCACCGCGCTGCCCATCAAGAAACCATAAGCAATAACTAGCGTAAGGATGTGGTTTGAATTGGTTAAGAATTTTACGAACATTTGCTAGATCGATATTCAACGTCATAATCGTTGAGAGCAGAGCGAGTGTCTCAATAGCGGATGTCGCAGCGATAACTTGGCGGAAATCCTTCTCGTTTTCATCCCCTCCACCATGCGCCGCACTGTTCCGGATGTTTTTTGCCAACTTGCAGTGATCATCAAACTGCCTTGGCAATATGCCTTCTCCATAAGCAGCTCTAATATTTTTGATTGCGCTATCAATCCGATCTACGAGCGACGACCTAGTTAACTCGTTCAGGACCTCTTTAAGACGCGCTGGACTTATATCGAGGTCTACAAACGACTGTAATTTTCTGCATTCCTTCCTGAAATTCTTCAATTTACTGTCGGTTATCAGACTAGCCGTTTGATAATCGGGAATTGATTCGAACCACGCCATTGCGCGCAATAGATTGCCTCGATCATAAATAGCGTTGCCGTGGGTAAAACTTGAAATCAACCAATACGTTACCTCCCATTCTTTTCTCCGGCTTAGCCATTTCGTAAGCGCATAAATCGTTTTCTCCCGCATATCTGGAGAAAATATTGTAAATATCGCATCGGTGTGACGATGTGCGGAATGTTTATAATTGCCGAGAGAAGAATTTCGATAGAACTCAAAATCGTTCAGTTGAGAAAACTCTTCTGAGTCACTCGAATTACTTGCACGCAACGCCAACCCTTTCTGCTGTAGGGGGCGACCCTCTGAAAGCTCGAAAAAAACTTCTAGATGAAAAGGAATTTGCAAGGCGCTTTCTAGCTCGACCGGATTTTTGAAAATTACTGTTATCCACATGGGGTCATCAATTTTGTCCTTAGTAGCGACTTGGACAGAAGGTCTCTTTGAAAAAACTACCTCGAAATCGTCTGCATTTATCCGCGCCACTTCTAATTTATCGAAAATAAATCTTCTAATATCCGCTTCGGTCCCATTTTCATCTGAGTATTCGAATTTCACGTGATCCCTGTACGAAAGTGATGCTTTCGCGTCGGGCAAACAAAATTCTATGATTGCGACGCGATCCTCTGACGACCACCCGCGCATTCCGAGAACTATATCATTTGCGTCAATTTCAACGTGCTCAACCGACCGCGTCATTGTGCTGGACGTGCCAGATAATTTCACAATCGAATTCATCAGCGTAGCAATTCGTCCCGTAGAAAGAATGATTTCTCTTCGCTCTTGCGTGAAAGGAGCGGCAGCTCTTCTTTCAAAAGAAAATAGATCTATTTTTATGCTGTCTTCATCTACGATAAGCCGTCCTGACATTCCTGTTTCCGGCTCAAAGCAAATCTCGTCATACAAACTGATCACAGGCAAACCCTCCAATTTCCAATAGCCTTATTTTGTATATTCTGAAGCTGGATAGCTCGGTGTTGAAACTTAGTACCGTGAACTATTTCCATTCAAATAGGGAACTCCACCGTACTAAGTCAGAATTGCCCACAGCTTCAGCAGCCAACTGGAAATACGTATGGCAGAGACCAGCCTTGGCCGGCTGTCCGCCGATGGCATATCCAGCCGGTCGAGCGTGAGCCTTTCATGACTCGCTGCAGCGAGAATGCGCGACGGCATGAACCGCCGGGTTGTTTTCTCTGCAGTTTTTTGATTTTCGACCGGCATGCCCACCCTGCTGCCCAGCCTGTCACATACCTGTCATCAAACCCTGATCCTGTGCCCCCACCAACGGGGATGTGACCAATGATCGACCAACTAGACCGCATCAAGGCGGAAATTGCCGACAGCTTTGACGAAGAGCTGGAAATGCAGATGGAGGAGGACCGGCTCGACGAGCTGGTCGCCGAAGGCATGTCGGAGGAGGCCGAGCCGACGCTCGACCGCAAGGTCTATTTTCGCGAGCTGTTCCGCCTGCAGCACGAACTGGTGCGGCTGCAGGATTGGGTCCAGTACAAGAAGCTCAAGGTCGTGGTGCTGTTCGAAGGCCGTGATTCGGCCGGCAAGGGCGGCGCCATCAAGCGCGTCACCCAGCGGCTCAATCCGCGCGTCTGCCGCACGGTCGCCCTGCCCGCGCCGACGGAGCGCGAGAAGAATCAGTGGTATTTCCAGCGCTACGTGCCGCATCTGCCGACGGCGGGCGAAATGGTGCTGTTCGACCGCTCCTGGTACAACCGCGCCGGCGTCGAGCGCGTCATGGGCTTCTGCTCGGCCGAAGAACTCGACGAATTCTTCCGCACCGTTCCGGAGTTCGAACGCATGCTGGTGCGCTCCGGCATCATCCTGATCAAATACTGGTTCTCGATCACCGACGAGGAACAGGAATTCCGCTTCCAGATGCGGATCCACGATCCCTTGAAGCAGTGGAAGCTGTCGCCGATGGACATGGAAAGCCGCATCCACTGGGAGGACTACACCAAGGCCAAGGAAGAGATGCTGGCGAAAACCCACATCGAGGAAGCCCCGTGGTGGGTCGTCCAGGCGGTCGACAAGAAGAAGGCCCGCCTCAACTGCATCGCCCATCTGCTCGCCCAGATTCCCTACGAGGACGTGCCCAAGCCCGACCTCGTCCTGCCCGAGCGCATCCGCAACGACGACTACACGCGCCACCCCGTCCCGGACGAAATGTACGTGCCGGAAGTGTATTGATCACAGCGGGCTTTCGGCCAACTGCAACTCTAGGGTCTAAGGGCCCCTCATCCGCCCTTTGGGCACTTTCTCCCCGTTATGACGGGGAGAAGGAATAAGCGGCAAACTCAAAGACAGTCCCCTCTCCCCGCAATCGGGAGAGGGTTAGGGTGAGGGGCCGTCAAGGCATATGGCATCCGGATCGTCATCTGGCGGCCGTATCATTCAACACCCGCATTCTTCGCCACCACCGCCAGATACGCCGCCTGCAGTTCCGCAAACACCGAGCGTTCCGGCGCCGGCTGATCGAGATGCAAACTCCGCAACTCCTCCATGAAATCAGCCCACATCGCAGGCCCGCCCTGTTCCAGCAGTTCGGCGCGGATCGACAATTCCTCGGAGGCCCGCGTGTGCCGCCTGCCCCAGGCGCCCATCTGCGCCAGAAGCGGCACCAGCTGGATCGACGGTTCCGTCAGGCTGTAGATGCCCTTCTGCTTGTGGCTCGGATCGTCGCGGCGCGAGAGCAGCCCGCTTTCGGTCAGCCGCTTCAGCCGGTCGGCCAGGATATTCGAGGCGATTCCCTCTTCCGACTGGGTCAGAAGCTCGCGAAAATGCCGCCGGTTGCCGAACATCAGGTCGCGAATGACGATCAGGCTCCAGCGATCGCCAAGCATTTCCAGTGTAAGATTGATCGGGCATCCCGATCGCTGCGCGTTGTCCATGATCCGCCTTCATCAAAACCGCTTGCAATATAGGATCGGTTACCCTACAAAACAACCAGTTGCAGATTGAAATCAGATTTGGAGGATATCATGAAACCGCAGCTCTTTGCCCACCCCTTTTCGTCCTATTGCCAGAAGGTTCTCGTGGCGATCTACGAGAACGGCACCGACTTCGACTATCGCATGCTGAGCCCGCAGGAGGCCGGCACCGTCGAGGAGTGGCAATCGATCTGGCCGATCAAGCGTTTTCCGGTGCTGAAAGACGGCGAAAACGCCGTGATGGAGGCGACCATCATTATCGAATACCTGATGCTGAACTATCCCGGCAGCGTCCGCCTGATCCCCGAAAATCCGCAGGCGGCGCTCCGCACCCGGATGATGGACCGCTTCTTCGACAATTATATCATGACGCCGATGCAGAAAGTGGTGTTCAACCAGATCCGCCCCGAATCCGACCGCGATCCCTATGGCGTCAACGAGGCGAAGGCGATGCTCGACGATGCCTATGGCTGGCTCGACGGCGTCGTCGCCAAGACCGAATGGGCGGCCGGCGACACGTTTACGCTCGCCGATTGCGCCGCCTGCCCGTCGCTGTTCTATGCCGACTGGGTGCATCCGATCGCGGAGACATTCCCCAATGTCCGCGCCTACCGCGCCCGCCTTCTTGCCCGCCCCTCCTTCGCCCGCGCCGTCGACGAAGGCCGCCCCTACCGCGCATTCTTTCCGCTCGGCGCACCGGACCGGGATTGAGGGACTGACGGGTTCCCTCTTCTCCCCTGCGGGGAGAAGTGCCGAGCGCATGCGAGGCGATGAGGGGGTCTTTCCGCAAGTTAAGAGGACGCCGCCCCCTCATCCGCCCTTCGGGCCACCTTCTCCCCGCTGGGGAGAAGAGAGTGCCTCCGTCCGCAGACCGCGTTAGGCGGCCGCCTCAGCACCGAACCGCAGCACCACCTCGAACCCATCAGCCCGACCTGTCGCTGGCGATAGCACCTCAAATCGCACCCTCATCTGCTGCAGCAGCCGCTCGGCGATGGACAAACCAAGACCCGAGCCCGGCGATGTTGCCGCACCCCGCCCAAAGCGTTTGCGGATACCTGCCAGTTCGTCGGGCGAAAGCGCCACGGCACCGTTGACAATCCGGACCACGCCGCCGGCCTCCAGCCGGATATCCACCGGCTCGTTCCTGTCGCCGTGCAACAGGGCATTCTCGATCAGGTTGCGCAGCACGATGGCAAAGGCATCCTCGCTGTAGCGCCCCGAAAGCGCCGCCCCTTCGGCACGGTGGAAGCGCAGCCGCCCGGCGGCCGGCTCACGGCGCTCGAAATCGGTGACGACCAGTTCCAGAACCGGGACAAGATCGGCAAGACCGGCGCCGCTGCCGATCCCGGCTTCGGCGCGCGCCAGCTGCAGCAGTTTTTCCGCCGTATGGCCAAGGTTGATCAGCGAGGTTTCGATCTGCTGCGCCCGCCGCTTCTTCGGCCCGTCGAGTTCGGCGATCAGCATCTGCGTCTGCGCCAGGGCACCGGCAATCGGCGTGCGCAGTTCGTGGGCGCTGTTGGCGGTGAATTCGCGCTCGGCATCGAAGGCCGATTGCAGCCGCTCAAGCAGATGGTTGACGGACCGGGCAATCGGCCGCAATTCGCGCGGCAGCAGGCCGGATGGCACCGGCGCCATGTTGCCGCCGTCCTTTTCCTCGATCGCCCGGCGCAACCCATCGACCGGCGCCAGCGTCCTGCGCACGATCAGCCAGATCAACAGAACACTGACGGGAATGAGCACGAGCACCGGCAGGAACAGCGCCATGCCGCCTTCCATCACCGCCTCGATCCGGTTGTCCAGCGCATCGCCGACCTGAATGAAGACCGTGCCGTCAGCGGAACGTGCGGTGTAGAACTGGTAGTCGCCGTTCTTCCAGAAGCCGCGCTTCAACGGCGTTTCAAACGGCTCTTCCGGAGCATCGTGCGAGCGAATAAGGATTGTGCCGCTCGCATCCCGGACCTGGTATATGAGATATTCTTCCCCCATGTCCTCGACCTGCCGCTGAATATGCTTCGGCGAGACAGGCCCCTCCCGCCGTTGCAGATCGTCGATAACCAGCGGCATCAGCCTCTCTGCGGTTTCCTGCAGCGAGCCGTCGAAGAATTCGTCGAACTCCTCATGCATGACCGAAACGCCAAGCCCGGCGGCGATCAGCCAGAAGGCCGTTGCAGCCCCCGTCAGCCACAGGATCAGCCGCCGCGTCATGCTTTGTCCGGCAGTCTTCGTCCGTCTCATGCCGGCGCCCCGATCCTGTAGCCGACGCCGCGCACCGTCACGACATGCCCCCGGCCGAGTTTCTTGCGCAGGCGGCTGACATAGACCTCCACCGTGTTGCTCTCGATTTCCGAGCCGAAGGCGTAAAGCGCTTCCTCGATCTGTGCCTTGGAAATGATCGCGCCGGGCCGGGACAGAAGCGTGTCGAGCACCGCCCATTCGCGGCCGGAAAGCCCCACCTCCGCTTCGCCGGCAAACACCCGCCGGTCGACAGGCGAAATCTTCAGCGCGCCGAAGCGGATCACCGGTGAAACATTGCCGCCATAACGGCGGATGACCGCAAGCATGCGCGCGGTCAGTTCGCCAAGGTCGAACGGCTTGACGAGATAGTCGTCGGCACCGCTGTTCAAGCCTTCGATCCGGTCGGAAATCTGGTCATGGGCGGTGAGAATGATCACCGGCGCCGCATTGCCGCCCGCCCGCAATGCCTTCAAAAGGCTGATACCGCTGCCATCCGGCAGCCGCAAATCGAGCAGGATCAGGCCGTAGCTGACGGCACGCAACGATGTGCGGGCATCGTCGAGCGTCTTCATCCAGTCGATGGCATGACCGGAAGCCGCAATATGATCGCGCACGGCCTCTCCCAGTATCTCATTGTCCTCGACGAGCAGAACGCGCAAGCCGCTGGTCCTTTATCGGTCAGCTTTGTCCGCATTCTTATTTCCCTTTTGAACCGCGCCGTCAAACGCCCGCCGCCCTGCCGGAGGAGATTGCCCGCTCCGTACTTACTGCGCCTCGGATGCGTCAAGCTTCACCACCGGCACCGCGATGCTCTTTCGATGGCGGTGTCTCGATCAACCGGACGTAAAAAAAACATCCCCGCAAATCCCCGCCCTGAAAACCCGTGCCATACTCTTTGCGTCCCATCACGGATACACCGGTTTGCGTTGCCGGCGAGGTGGGGCCGGTGCCCGGATGGTTTGGCGAAACGCGCGCGAAATCCCCGGGGCTGCGTGAAAGGCGGTTCTCCTCCGGTTCGTGAATGAACCGGGCGTGCCGGGTAGCCACACCGTTTTGTGACGGTCCAGGGCTGAACCCCGCCGCATTGAAAGGCCCGGCGGATAAGCGGCCGGGCCGGGGCATTGGAGGCTTTCTCCTGACACGGGAAAGCGCAGAAGAACCTGAGAAGCGCGGCAAAAGACACTGAACGGGGCGCCGGAAGGCGTCATGTAAACAAACTTAGCTCCGGCACTTTCCAGCGCCCCGGCCAAGTCAGCATCAGAGAAAACCACGGCGGATTTTTCCGGGCGTGGCTTGAGGTGTTGAGGGATCTCCCTCTTCTCCCCGCGGGGAGAAGAGGGAAACCCACCTCCCCCTTGAGGGGGGAGGTCGCGACGCAGTCGCGGGTGACCACCGCGAACACCATCGTCAATTGCATATGCCGCAGAACACCCACCCCGGAGCTTCGCTCCGCCCCTCCCCCTCCAGGGAAGGGTAAAGCTGCCCCTCACCACCCGCGACACTGCCAACCCTTGACTTTCATGGCCGATCGTCCGACGTCACAAGGGTATGATCCAAGGAGTCCCGACCATGAGTGAACAGGCCCGCAGCACCATCGACCAGGCCGAAGTCGACCGGTTTTCCGCCATGGCCGCCGAGTGGTGGGATCCGAAGGGCAAGTTCCGGCCGCTGCACAAGTTCAATCCGGTTCGCCTCACCTATATCCGCGACCGCGTTTCGGAGAATTTCGGCCGCGAGGCCAAGGCGTTGCAGCCGCTGAAGGGCCTGCGCGTCCTCGATATCGGCTGCGGCGGCGGCCTCCTGTCCGAACCGATGGCCCGCATGGGGGCCGACGTGGTCGGCGCCGACGCCTCGGAAAAGAATATCATGATCGCCAAAACGCACGCCAGCGGCAGCGGCGTTACGGTCGATTACCGCGCTGTCACGGCGGAATCCCTTGCCGAAGCCGGCGAGACCTTCGATGTCGTGCTCAACATGGAAGTGGTCGAGCATGTCGCCGATGTCGAATTCTTCATGAGCACCTGCGCCTCGATGGTTCGCCCCGGCGGCCTGATGTTCGTCGCCACCATCAACCG
>JAESFK010000647.1_pt1 | contig 15328 bp, 13 predicted proteins | sample 9269391 | NCBI WGS metagenome assembly JAESFK01 (sample SAMN14506231, study PRJNA617097) | algae metagenome | isolation source: Drouetiella hepatica UHER 2000/2452 and co-occurring heterotrophs from... | place: Slovakia: Slovak Paradise National Park, Hrabusice, Kosice Region | collected 2000-01-01
CGATCACGGCCGGCAGGTCCATCGGACGGATGGTGCGCAGGTCGATGATTTCGACGTCGATGCCTTCCTTCTCCAGTTCAGCCGCAGCCTTGACCGCATAAGTCATGCCGATGCCGAAGGAAACGATTGTTGCATCCTTGCCGATCCGGTGAATACGCGCCTTGCCGATCGGCAGGACAAAATCGTCCATCTTCGGCACATCGAAGGAGTGACCGTAGAGGATTTCGTTTTCCAGGAAGATCACCGGGTTCGGATCGCGGATCGCAGCCTTGAGCAGGCCCTTGGCGTCGGCTGCCGTATACGGCATGACGACCTTGAGGCCCGGAATGTGGCTGTACCAGGCGGCATAGCACTGCGAATGCTGGGCGCCGACGCGGGCAGCAGCACCGGACGGACCACGGAACACCATCGGAGCACCCATCTGTCCACCGGACATATAGAGGGTCTTTGCGGCCGAGTTGATGATATGGTCGATTGCCTGCATGGCGAAGTTGAAGGTCATGAACTCGACGATCGGACGCAGGCCGGTCATCGCAGCACCGACGCCGATACCGGCAAAACCGTGCTCGGTGATCGGCGTATCGACAACGCGGCGGGGACCGAATTCCTGCAGCAGGCCTTGCGTTATCTTGTAGGCGCCCTGGTATTCGGCGACTTCCTCACCCATGACGAAGACGTCTTCGCTGCGGCGCATTTCTTCCGCCATCGCGTCGCGAAGCGCTTCGCGCACGGTGGTGGAGACCATTTCGGTACCGGCCGGAATATCCGGATCGGACGGAATGGCGGCCTTCGGCTGGGCAGGAACGGTTGCCGGCGCTTCGGACTTGACCGGTGCTTCCGTCTTGGCAGGCTCTGCAGCAGCAGGCGCTGCAGCCTTCGGCGCGGCAACGTCGCTGGCGCTCTCGCCGTCCTGAAGCAGCACCGCGATCGCGGTGTTGACCTTGACGCCTTCGGTGCCGGCGGCAATCAGGATCTTGCCGATGACGCCTTCGTCGACGGCTTCCACTTCCATGGTCGCCTTGTCGGTTTCGATCTCGGCTATCACGTCGCCGGAGGCAACCTTGTCACCCTCGTTTTTCAGCCACTTGCTGAGCGTGCCTTCTTCCATCGTCGGGGACAGAGCGGGCATCAGAATTTCGATTGGCATGATGTTTTCCTCGTCCCGGTCTTAAAGCAGAATATCGGTGTAGAGCTCGGATACGTCCGGCTCCGGATCGGCCTGGGCAAAATCGGCGCTGTCGGCGACGATGTCGCGAACATCCTTGTCGATTGCCTTCAGGTCGTCTTCGCTCGCCCATCCCTTTTCGAGAATGCGCGCCTTCACCTGTTCGATCGGATCGTGTTCCGACCTCATCTTCTGCACTTCGTCCTTGGAGCGATATTTTGCCGGGTCGGACATCGAGTGACCGCGATAGCGGTAGGTCTGCATTTCGAGGATCATCGGGCCCTTGCCGGCACGGCAATGCTCCACGGCTTCGTCGCCCGCAGCCTTGACCGCACGCACGTCCATGCCGTCAACCTGATAGCCGGGAATGCCGAGCGCGACACCGCGCTGCGAGAAATCGTGACCGGCAGAGGCGCGCGACACCGAGGTGCCCATGGCATAGCGGTTGTTCTCGACGATGTAGATCACCGGCAGGTTCCACAGAGCCGCCATGTTGAAGCTCTCATAGACCTGGCCCTGGTTGGCAGCACCGTCGCCGAAATAGGCGAGCGAGACGTTGTCATTGCCGCGGTAGCGGTTGGCAAAGGCGAGACCGGTGCCGAGCGAGACCTGCGCACCGACGATGCCGTGGCCGCCGTAAAAGTTCTTTTCCTTGGAGAACATGTGCATCGAGCCGCCCTTGCCGCGGGAAAGCCCGCTGCGGCGGCCGGTCAACTCGGCCATGACACCGCGTGCACTCATGCCGCAGGCCAGCATATGGCCGTGGTCACGATAGGCGGTGATGACCTGATCGCCTTCCTTCAGCGCCATCTGCATGCCGACGACGACAGCTTCCTGGCCAATATAGAGGTGACAGAAACCACCGATGAAACCCATGCCATAGAGCTGGCCGGCCTTTTCTTCGAAACGGCGGATGAGGAGCATTTCCCGGTAGGCCTTCAGATCGGCATCGCGATCGAACTCGGCGATCGTGCCGTTGGTGAAGTCCTTTTTAGCGGGCTTTGCAGCGGCCTTGCGACTGGAAACGGACGCGGATTTTCGCGGTGCCATTCAATCCTCCCTATGGTTGGCTTTTGCGGTACCATAGGGAAAGAATGCGATCACAGCAATGCCATATTTGCATGGCTTATATTCCTATCAAGCCATTGATAAGAATAACATATTTTGAATTAACCGGTTTTCGGTTAATGTGGCAACTTAGTGAAAGATAACGATTTCGTCGCTGCGGGACATGTTCAGCCCGAACCGCGCTTTTTCATCAAGCATGTCGCGCTCGAGCGAACCGTCGCTCAACAGCGCAACTTCCTTCTCCAGCGTCTGGCGCTGCGTGGTCAATTCATCCAGCCGCGTCTGGCGCTCGATGCGCTGCCGGTCGAATTTCTCGGTCGCCTTCAATCCATAGTCACCATGGATGGAATGATAGCCGAAATAGGAAAGGAAAGCGACGGTGATGAGCGGCATGACAAACCGCCCCAGCTGCCGTTTCTTATGGTGTTTGGTCCACATAGATCATGCCCTGATACGCAATACCAAAACACGCTACCAGCCATTGATTAACCGACCGTTGACCATAAGCCGGCAACAGAAAACCCGCGTCCGTTTCCAGACGCGGGTTTCTTCATGCCAATGCTTGCGGGGTATCAGCCGCGCAGGATCGAGCGGCCGGCATATTTCGCCTGCGGACCAAGCTGTTCCTCGATGCGGATCAGCTGGTTGTACTTGGCAAGCCGGTCGGAGCGCGACAGCGAGCCGGTCTTGATCTGTCCGCAATTGGTGGCGACGGCGAGATCGGCGATCGTCGAATCCTCGGTTTCGCCCGAGCGGTGCGACATGACGGCGGTGTAGCCGGCCTTGTGTGCCGTCTCAACCGCGTCCAGCGTCTCCGACAGCGAACCGATCTGGTTGACCTTGACGAGGATCGAGTTGGCGACGCCCATCTTGATGCCGTCGCGCAGACGCGAGGAATTGGTGACGAACAGATCGTCGCCGACCAGCTGGCACTTGCTTCCGGCGAGATCGGTCAGCGTCTTCCAGCCTTCCCAATCGTCTTCAGCCATGCCGTCTTCGATCGAGGCGATCGGGTACTTGGCTGCCAGTTCGGCCAGGTATTCGGCCATGGCGCCCGGCTCGAGCGTGCGGCCCTCGCCTTCCATGACATACTTGCCGTCCTTGAAGAATTCGGTCGAGGCGCAATCGAGGCCGAGGAACATGTCTTCGCCCGGCGTGTAGCCAGCCTTCTCGATCGACTTCATGATGAAGTCCAACGCTTCCGACGCGCTGTTCAGGCCCGGAGCAAAGCCGCCTTCGTCGCCGACATTGGTGTTATGACCCTTGGCCGACAGTTCCTTCTTGAGAACGTGGAAGACTTCCGAGCCCATGCGAACGGCGTCGCGCAGGCTGTCGGCGCCGACCGGAAGGATCATGAATTCCTGGAAATCGATCGGGTTGTCGGCATGGGCGCCGCCGTTGATGATGTTCATCATCGGAACCGGCAGCAGGCGGGCGTTCGGGCCGCCGACATAGCGGAACAGCGGCAGGTTGGAGGCTTCAGCGGCAGCACGGGCAACGGCCAGCGATACACCGAGGATGGCGTTGGCGCCGAGGCGCGACTTGTTGGCCGTGCCGTCCAGTTCGATCATCGTTGCGTCGATGTGGAGCTGGTCTTCGGCATCCATGCCGCCGATCGCTTCGAAAATCTCGCCGTTGACGGCTTCGACTGCCTTTTCCACACCCTTGCCATGATAGCGCTTGCCGCCGTCACGCAGTTCGACGGCTTCATGTGCACCGGTGGAAGCGCCCGAGGGAACGGCGGCGCGGCCAAAGCTGCCGTCTTCGAGATGGACGTCGACTTCGACGGTCGGGTTGCCCCGGCTGTCGAGAATTTCGCGGCCGATGATGTCGATGATTGCAGTCATGATCTCTTCCCTGCTTCAAACATGGTGGTGGAGGATGGTCCTGTCATAATTCATGGACCGGAAATTACAATGGCGGGCGCGGCGCAATCGCTGCCCGCCCCCGGACCTTCAAGAAAAATTCACACAAGCCCGCATTCAGCGCTTGGCGACCGCATCGAAGGCCAGCAGCGTTTCCAGAAGGCGCGGCATGTCCTTCAGATAAACCATGTTCGGGCCATCGGACGGCGAATTGTCCGGGTCCTCATGGGTCTCGATGAACACACCGGCGACGCCGACGGCAACAGCCGCCCGTGCCAGGGTTTCGACGAATTCGCGCTGCCCGCCAGACGATGCGCCCTGCCCGCCCGGCTGCTGCACGGAGTGGGTCGCATCGAAGATCACCGGCGCGCCGAGGCTCGCCATGATCGGCAGCGAGCGCATGTCGGAAACGAGCGTGTTGTAGCCGAAGGAAGCGCCGCGTTCGCAGAGCAGCACGTTCGGATTGCCGCTTTCGGTGAACTTGGCGAGCACGTTCTTCATGTCCCAGGGGGCCAGGAACTGGCCCTTCTTGACGTTGATGACACGGCCGGTCTTGGCGGCCGCAACCAACAGGTCCGTCTGGCGGCAAAGGAAAGCCGGGATCTGCAGGATATCGACGGTCGGGGCAACCAGCGCGCACTGCTCTTCGGTATGAATGTCGGTGATAACCGGAAAACCGAATTCCTTCTTCAGATCGGCAAAGACGTCCATCGCCTTTTCCAGGCCGATGCCGCGCTTGCCGGAGATCGACGTACGGTTGGCCTTGTCGAAGGACGACTTGTAGACATAACCAAGCCCGAGCGACTTGCAGAGTTCAACCATCGTGCCGGCGATCATGAAGGCATGGTCGCGGCTTTCCATCTGGCAGGGGCCGGCGATCAGCGACAGTTTTTGCGTGTTGGAAAACACCACCTGATTGGCACCGCTGCCGGCAACGACATTTGCATTGGTCTGCATGATTATTCTCCGAATGCGAAGATGACGCCCTGCCCCGGTGCTTCCGGAACGATCAGGCGATTGTCTTTTCTGATGAAGGCCACGGCGTTGGCCGTGAGAAGCTGTTCGGTCACGGCCAGATCGGCAACCTTGAAGACGACGGCACGGCCGCGCAGACCGCGTGAATGGCCGGTGGTCTTCCTGTCGAAAAACCCTGACATTCCGGCCGGATTGAGAACGGAAATTTTCACGCCGTTGCGCGTTTCGATATCCATGCCGAAGGAATGCGCCGACACTTCGCGCTCATCGACCACTTCCTGCAGGATATACTGGAAATCGGTCGGGTTCGGTTCCGACAGAACCACCTCGACCAGACCCGTGACACCATTGGCATGGGTTTCCAGAGCGGCGCGGTCAGACGGCAGCGATTTGACGCGCTGACAGCTGAAAAAGAAGAAATCCGGCGCGCGCAGGTCGGCTGCAAACGACAGGCGAAAACTGCCGATGGCCTCTGAGCCATCCGGCAGTTTCATCGGCCGTGAAAATTCCAGCATGTCGCCTGCCGAAATGCCTTTTTCGCGAAAACGGGCATGATCGGCCGCTGCGTCGTCGCTGCTCAAGACGATAGCCGAAAAGCCGTCCTGTCCGCGACGGAACCGGTACGCCTGATCGCGGGCGGTAAAGACATTGCCGGCCAGTGCCGATGCTTCGCATTCCTCGCGCTGGGCGATGCCAAGCGGCTCGAGGTAGGTCTTGTCGGCAAAGAAGACGCAGGCGTTTTCGGTTCCGAAGGGATGGCGGGCATCCGCAGCGACGGTAAATCCGAGTTGCTCATAGCGATGCCTGGCCGTTGCCAGATCGATGACCGGCAGGACCAGATGGTCGAGCAGACGGGGTGTACGGGAGGCAGCGCTCATGAATGTCCCTGAAGCTGGTCGTTGGCTGGTGCTTTGCCCGTTTTGACCGTCGATTTCAAGGAAATGTTGAATCACCGGCTTTACGCCAGTGGCAAACGCATGGCCCGATGCCGAAACACCGGGCCATGCGGATCATATGTCAGAGATTGCTCATGCCACCATCGATGATCAATTCGCTGCCGACCGTGAAGGTCGATTCGTCGGAGGCGAGGAAAACCACGGCCTTGGCAATTTCGCTCGGAGTGCCAAATCGGCCAGCCGGAATCTTGGCCGCAGCCATGGCCTCGGTATCTGCGGCCGACATGCCGAGCTTGCCGTAGAGCGGCGTTGCGACCGGGCCGGGGCTGACGGCATTGACACGGATGCCGCGGCCGATCAGTTCGCCGGACAACGTCTTGGCAAAGGACAGCAAGGCAGCCTTGGTCAGCGCGTAGACACTGGTGTTCGGCATGCCGATATGGGCGTTGATCGACGTGTTGAGCACGATCGAGGCCGGATTGGCCAGGATCGGCAGAAGTGCCTGGATCAGGAAGAACGGGCCTTTGACATTGATCGCGACAGAGCGATCGAAAGCCTCTTCGTCGAACTGTTCGATCGGGCGGAAATCGGCCGCACCGGCATTGACGAACAGGATGTCGAGATGACCGAAGGCGGTCTTGACGGCTTCGACGACGGCCTTCTGTCCGGCGACGTCCCCGGCATTGGCCTGTATGAAGAGCGCCTTGTCGCCGAGTACGGCGCGGGCTGTTTCGATGGTTGCCGGATTGGTGCCGGTGACCGCGACACGTGCGCCCTCAGCGATGAACTGGCGAGCCGTTTCAAGGCCGATGCCGCTGGTGCCACCGGTAATCAGAGCTGTTTTGTTCTGCAGGCGTGACATGGTGAAACTCCTTCCGTTCAATCGGGTTCAGGTGCGGGTGATCGACGCGCCGCCATCGACCAGCGAGGCAGTGCCGGTGACGAAAGCGGAATCATCGGACGCAAGGTAAAGCACCGAGCGCGCCAGTTCTTCCGGGGCAGCTACACGCTTCAAGGCATGCAGGTTAGTGATGAAGGACTGCGATTCCGGCGTATTGTTCATCTCGCGATACATGTCCGTATCGACGGCACCGGGCAGGATCGCGTTGACGCGCACGCCTTGCGGGCCGAATTCGGCTGCCAGCGCCTGGGTCAGGCCGATCAAACCGGCTTTCGAGGCAGCGTAGGCGGCGACGCCGGGAAATGCAAAGCTATAGCCGACAAAGGTCGAGGTGAAGATCACCGAGCCAGCGCCATGCTTGACCATCTCGGCGATCTGGTGCTTGGCACCAAGAAACGAACCGGTGAGGTTGATGGCGATCGCATCGTTCCAGCCCTGTTCGGAGACACCGGTCGAAGGACCGGCCTCGCCGAGCGTGCCGGCATTGTTGAAGGCGACATCGAGACGTCCGTATTTTTCGACGGCAAGGGCGACAAGCGCCTTTGCATAGTCTTCCGAGCGGACGTCACCGGCAAGGGCGACGGCGTCGCCACCCTCAGCCTTGATCTCGGCGACGAGTTCATCAAGCTCGCTCTGGCGGCGGGCGCCGACGACGAGTTTTGCACCTTCGGCTGCGAACAGTTTGGCCGTGGCGCGGCCGATGCCGGCGCTGGCACCGGTGACGATTGCAACTTTGTTGGACAGGCGTTCCATGATCTTTTCCTCTTCTGGCAGAGCGGTTGAGACGCCGTGTGGCTGTCCCTTCATGCCGTTTGCTTGAGGCGAATATGGCTTTATTCCAGCGTTCGGATTAGTCTGCAAATGATGGAACTCGTATCCGGAAAAACCGAACGATGATGAAGCTCGACGGTATAACCAGTTTTGTCACCGTTGCCGAAAGCGGCTCGATCAGCGAAGCGGCGCGGCGGCTGCGATTGTCGAAATCCGTCGTCAGCGAGCGGCTTGCCGAACTGGAACGCAGTCTTGGCGCCGGACTGCTGCACCGCACCACCCGCAAGCTCACTTTGACGGAGGACGGGATCGCTTTTCTTGAGCGCGCCAACCGCATTGTCCAGGAGATCGAGGACGCGACATCGGACATGGCCGAACGGCGCGGCACGATTTCCGGCCCCTTGCGCATCTCAGCACCGGTCACATTCGGCCGCATGCATCTCGGCCCGGCGCTCTATCCGTTCCTGGCCGAACATCCCGATCTGCAATTGACGCTCGATCTCGACGACCGGCGCGTCGATGCGGCAGCCGACGGCTACGACGCCGTGGTGCGCAACGGACCGATCGCCGATTCACGGCTGATGGCTTGGCGTTTGGCACCAAGCCGGCGCGTGCTGGCCGCCTCGCCCGGCTATCTCCGCGAACATGGAAAGCCCACATCAATCGAGGAACTCGAACAGCATCGGGGCATCTTCTATACCAACCGGGGCGTTGCCGACTGGCGCTTTCCCAGCATCGGCGGCACCGTCATCGTGCGCGGAAAGATGGGCCTTGGCCTCAACAATGGCGACATGCTGCGCGACGCCGCCATCGCCGGGCTCGGGATCGCGCTCATTCCGATGTTCATCGTCGGCGCGGCGGTGGCGGCTGGTGAACTCGAGACGATCGATATCGGCGTCCAGCCGGAGCTGGAATATATCCACATCGCCCATCCGGAGGGACGGCGGCCATCAGTCAAGTTACGGGCGTTGGCCGATCATCTGCGGGCCGCGTTCGGCAGCCCGCCCTATTGGGATCCGGCGTTTTCACAATGAGGAACCCGGATCAGTTGCAGGAGCGCAACTGCTTGGCATAGGCATTGGCGATGTTTGCCGAGCGCTGGGCGGCTTTCTGCAATTGCGTATTGCCGCGCCAGCCGCCACGCCTGTAGCCGGCATCTCCCAGATAATATGCCAGGTAGAGATTGTAGGCGTCGTTGCGGGCGATGCCGTTCTTTCTGCTGTTTTTATTGTGGTACCAGGCGACGAAATGGATGGCGTCGGAGAATTTTGTCCGCCGTGCCATCAGGTTGCCGGTCGAGCTTTTGTATTCGGACCACGTGCCGTTCAGCGCCTGGGAGAAGCCATAAGCCGTCGATTGCCGCTTCCAGGGAATGAAGCCCAGCAGTTTCGTGCGGGGCGGGCGGGCATTCGGGCGGAAGCCGGATTCGGTGTAGATCGTCGCCATCAGGATCGGCACGGGAATGCCGTATTGACGCTCGGCGTGGTTTGCAGCGCGCTGCCAGTTGTTGAACCAGCCGTCACGCTGCTCGAAAATCGCGCAGGCATTGCGGGTATCGCGGGGTGCACTCGCACAGCCGGCCAGCAGCAGAAGGGCGACGATAAACGCAATACGCATCGCTTGAGATCTCTCACTTTCAGAGAGATTACTAACCGGTAAACGTTAAAGAGAGGTTTTTAGATAAATCGGTGCGGTCCTTTCACCCCCTTTTCGGCTGATAGCCCGTGGAAAACCTACAATTTCAGCGCAAAGATTTGGCCTGACGTTACGTAACCTTCCGCCGCCTCGAGCCGCAGTGCACGGACCGGTTCGAACCCTTCGATGCGCTTGGTGCCCGCCCAGCGGCCGTGATCGGCGAAGACCTCGATCGAGCCAGCATCGAGGAAAATCCGCAGGCTTATGGGGCGCGCGCCGCGGGCGATATAGCGGGGTTCGGTGATCACGCCCGGCAGCGCGTAGAGGACGGACAATCCCTCCGCATCGAGTTGCAGCGAGAGATCGACGTCCGGGTGATCGAAATGCAACACAAAGGACGCGCCGGGCCAGGACAGTTCCAGCAGGATTTCGACTGCGCCGGTGTCGAGCCGGACGGTTTCGCCGGCGGCAAGCTCCGTTTCGTCGATCAGGCCATTGCGCAGGCTCTCGACCGCAGCAACCGGCGGCGTCAGCACCGCGCCGTCGTGAAGGCGCAGGTTTCGCGGCAGCGTCATCGCGGTTGGAAAATCGATCGCATGGGAGACATCCGCCCAATTGGCGAGCCAGCCTATGCCGACCGGCATGCCCTCATCGACAAAGGCCTGGAAGGCATAGTTGTCGGTGCCGAAATCGAGTTCCTGCTCGAAATCTGTCAGGAAGCGAACGCCATCGAAATGTCCGACCGCAATCAGCGTCAGGTTCTTGCGCCCGGTATCGGCATGGGTGCTGTTCATCAGGCCGTAGATCAGCGCCCAATGGGTCTGCGGATCCGTCGCCGGGCCATCGAGCGGCAAGAGGCAGGGGCACTCGATCACGGCTGTGCCGAACCGTTCCTCCAACAGCAGCGTGCCGATGAAGCGCCAGCCATCGGCGGCCGTGGGATCATCCGTTTCATAGAGAAGGACGACGCCGCCCTGCTGGCTGAGGCTGCCCAGCACCATTTTCCAGAGCCCGTCGGGGCCCTTGACCACGTACGGGTCGCGGAAATCGAGCGTCAGGCCGAGACCCGCCGGGCGATTTGCAAGGATGACCTCGGCCTGGCTGGCAGTGATGATATTGTGCGAAGTGGCGGTCAGTTGCACCTGGGTTTCCGGCGTGCGGTCGATCACCTGCTCGGTGAAGAAGACTCGGATGCCGCCCTCGTTCTCAATCGGGATGGCGGAACCGGAAAAAGCCCCGCCCCGCCGGTCCGGCCGGGCTGTCAGGTCTTCGGAGGGAAACAGGAAGATCGGCATGTGATGCCAGTGAATGTAATCCTCAGACACCGCATGCCCCCAGTGCATGGTGTTCCAGCGCAGGCCATGGGAATAATGCTGGTAGAACAGATGCGGACGGCCGGCAAAACGGCCAAAACCGTTGGGATCGTTCATCCAGCCGAAGGGCGGGCGAAAATGATAACCGTGCGGCACGGGGGCCGGCGCATTGGCGGCGCTGGTGTGCATCACGGTAATGCCTTTTTCCACCACCTCGGCCGCGTTGAAAAAATAGGCGACCGAGACTGCCGTTGTTGTCCTGTCGTAGACGCAGGCGAGCGCGCCGCCGCTGGTGGCGACGAAGGTGCGGAAAACATATTCCTCGGCATTGCTGACCGAGACCTCGCCGATCTTGTCGCCGCCGAGCATGAAGGCCATCGTCCCCGGCGCGTCCTTCGTCACCGCCTTCAGCCAGACATGCAGCGTCGCGCTGAGCGGCACTTCGGCCTGCAAGGTCGTGCGTGTTTCCGTGATGATGGCGTCTGCCATTCCGCGTTCCTTCCTTGAGCGCACAGCGGCCTTGCGATTGAAGAACCGATTCGCGCCTTTTCCTGAAAGCCATTCCTGCGACCTAGCGCCGAAGCACCCGATGTAAAGACGATGATCTGACGCTTGAGACGGCAAAAAGCATCCCCGCGCGGTGTCCGCCGTGGTTTTCAAATCAGGCACTCAATCGGACGGGGCACTGGAAACCGCCTCTAATGAGTAAATTTAATTGACGCTTTCCAGCGCCCCGTTTGGCGTTCTCTCGGGAGCTTTCCTCCCTACAGACCCCGACTTCGGATCCTCTGACCCGGGACGTTCGTCGCGACATCGGCTTCCGGTTCCGGCATTGAGCATCACGGTTCCGGCATGTCACGCTTCTCGACCCGGCATGCGTGCCACACAGGCACACCCGCCCCAGAAGGACAGGGGGAATCCATGTTCCGGGGGCTCTCCTTCCGGTCCGCCTGACGTTCGCGGCCTCCTCATCGAAGACCACGAGGCTTAACGTGGAGCGCCAGCCCTGCCTCGCCGCAAACGTCTTGCGGTGCATCCGTGACAGAACCCCATGATCATGCCACGGTTTTTCAGGGCGGGGATTCTGGGGGATGAAATTTTTTTGAGATGGAGCCGTTGACCTGGAATTGGAGTGAGCAAGGGACGCTTATGCGGGCCTTGCCAGAAGGCCCGTAGCCAGTGACCGGAAGGCCTCGACAGCCTTCGGCAGGACATCCTGCGGATCGTCACTGGCAGCGATCCAGAGTGCAGCATTGAGTGCTGCGCCACTGAGGAGGCGGGCGGCGGCTTCGGCATCGACCGGTTTGAGAATTCCTTGTGATATCAACCGCTCGACCGTTCGTCTGGTCGCCTGCAGGCAGCTGCTTTGGCTCGGCCATTGCGATGGGTCACCCAGCACCGCAGGTCCATCGCGCAGAACGATCCGTTGCACTTCCGGATCAAGCGCCATCTCGATATAGGCCACACCTTCAGCCAGCAGGCATTGCCAATCGTCTCCCGCCCCTGCCCCGATCTGTTGCGCACGCGACGCCATTTCAGAATCGATCTGATCGACAACCGCCGCCAGAAGCCCGCGTTTATCCCCGAAATTGTGATAGAGGGCGCCACGTGTCAGGCCGACTTCGGCGGTCAACTCGTCCATGGACGCGGCCGAGTATCCCTTTTCGGCAAAGGCACTGCGTGCGGCCGCGATCAGCTTGACGCGGTTTTCTTCCATCATCTCGATGCGCCGGTTCGCCATCTTGCCCTCAAATTCATATACGCTTCGTATACTAAATTGACATGCGCGGTGCATGCTGCTATTTCATATACGCACCGTATACGAAACACCGTGACGTGTGAAGCATAAAGCTTAGCGCACCAGATACGGCCCACGACAATTGCGAGAGATGAAAATGACCCAACGCCAAGCCATCTTCCCCCCGAACAGACACGCTCTCTACGAGGAGCACGGCTATTCGGCTGCCATTCGATCCGGTGACCTCCTGTTCGTGTCCGGGCAGGTCGGCAGCCGCACCGATGGAACGCCCGAACCTGATTTTGAAAAGCAGGTCCAACTGGCCTTTGACAATCTTAAAGCCACGCTCGGCGCAGCCGGCTGCACATTCGACGATCTCGTGGATGTGACGTCGTTCCACACGGACCCCGAGAACCAGTTCGCAACCATCATGGCCGTCAAGCAACGGGTTTTCAGCAAGCCGCCTTACCCGAACTGGACGGCCATCGGTGTCAATTGGCTCGCCGGCTTCGATTTCGAGATCAAGGTAATCGCCCGCATCCCTTCCGATGCGTGATTTTTTCGCGGCAGCCTCGCTGTCGCGCCAAACAGCAATTGATTGAAATCAGGATGTTTCCGTCGCAAATCGCCCGCAGGAGTCTGACTTTTACGGGCGATTTCCACAACGGAAAATGCTCGCCACTCGAGGCCGGATCAGTCCCGCTCTCGACCGAACAACCGCTCGACAGAGCCGTTGTCTATCCATAAAGTTGCCGGGGTTTCTTCTGTCGAGGGTATTTGCGATGGCGCCGGAGAATGCGATTGCGGAACCAACTCTCATCCGATCTCTTCAGGCGTCCATCGCTCCGGCATTCGCGATGCATGCCGGCGTGATGCTCGGGGTGTTTACCGCACTTGGCGACGCCACTCTCACAGGGGCTGACGTGGCGCGCGCCCTGAACGTCGATCCGCGCCGCCTGGAACGCTTGCTTTACGCGCTGGTTTCGGTGGGTCTTTTGAAAATCCACGGCTCGGTTTTTTGCAATGGCCCGGAGGCGGCGGCGTATCTTGTCCAGGGGAAACCCGGCTATCTCGGTGAGGAGCACCAGCTTCTCGATGAACTCTGGCATGCCGACCTGTTGACCGCCACATCCATTCGCGAGGGGCGTCCTGCCGCAAAACATGATTTCGCCACGCCCGATCCCGACGCATCGCTGGCATTCTTCCGCGGAACGGCGCCCAGTGCACTGTCCTTCGGACGACGGCTCGCTGATATGATCGACTTCGAAGGTGTGCACTGCGCCATCGACATCGGCGGCGGGCCGGGCCATTCCCTCATCGGACTGCGCGAGACCAAGCCAGACCTTCAGGTGACCCTGCTCGAATTGCCGGCGAGCATCATGCTTGCACAGACACTCCTGGCAGAAGAGCCACTGGCCGATGGATTGAGATTCGAGGCCGGCAGTATCGTGGAGGCACCGTCGAGCACCACCCACGACCTCGCTATTCTCAAGGCGGTTATCCAGGTGCTGTCGCGCGAGGACGCGGCCAAAGCCATTCGCAACACCTATGACAGCCTCAATTCAGGCGGAAGAATAGCAATCAGCGGCGCCGGCATTCTCAACGATGACCGGGTGTCGCCGCTGGAGGCCGTCTTCTACGATTTGACCTTCATGAACCTTTACCCGGAAGGCGCGTCGTATACCCGGCGCGAATACGGTTTCTGGCTGTCGGAGGCGGGCTTCGTCGACATTGCATTCGATACCATGCCATCGGGAAGCCAGTTGATCTGCGCAAGGAAACCGTAGCCACACGCAAAAACCGCCCGCAACGGCGTGTTGCGAGCGGTTTGCGTATTGTGAATTCGCCGTTCGGTTAGCGGCTATCACCGTGCCGCGTCAAACCAGCCGGCTCTGCTCCACGGCCGCTTCGATGAAGCTGGCGAACAGCGGGTGCGGGTCGAGCGGGCGGCTCTTCAGTTCCGGATGGTACTGGACGCCGATGAACCACGGGTGATCCGGGTACTCGACCGTTTCCGGCAGGACGCCGTCCGGCGACATGCCGGAGAATTCGAGACCGCAGGCTTCGAGGCGATCCTTGTAATCGACATTCACCTCGTAGCGATGACGGTGACGCTCGGAAATTTCCGTCGAGCCGTAGATACCGGCGATCCTTGTGCCCTTCTTGAGGCTCGCCTTGTAGGCGCCGAGACGCATGGTGCCGCCGAGATCGCCGGAGGCTGCGCGCTTCTCCAGCGCATTGCCCTTCACCCATTCGGTCATCAGGCCGACGACCGGCTCTTCGGTCTTGCCGAATTCGGTCGAGGACGCCTTTTCGATGCCGGCAAGATTGCGGGCCGCTTCGACCACCGCCATCTGCATGCCAAAGCAGATGCCGAAATAGGGCACCTTGCGTTCACGGGCAAAGCGCACCGCCTGGATCTTGCCTTCGGAACCGCGCTCGCCAAAACCGCCGGGAACGAGGATGCCGTTGACCTTTTCGAGATAGGGCGACGGATCTTCCTTTTCGAAGACCTCTGACTCGATCCACTCGAGCTTGACCTTGATGCGATTGGCGATGCCGCCGTGGTAGAGCGCCTCGATCAGCGACTTGTAGGCATCTTTCAGGCCGGTGTACTTGCCGACGATGGCGATGGTGACCTCGCCTTCCGGCGTGCGGATGCGGTTGGCAACATCCATCCAGTCTTCGATGCGCGGTGCCGGGGCCGGCTCGATGCCGAAGGCGGCCAGAACCTCGTTGTCGAGGCCTTCCCGGTGATAGGCGATCGGAACGTCATAGATCGACGCGACATCCAGCGCCTGGATGACGGCCGACGGGCGGACGTTGCAGAACAGCGACAGCTTGCGGCGTTCGGCTTCCGGGATTTCGCGGTCGGCGCGCACGAGCAGGATATCGGGATGAATGCCGAGCGCCTGCAGTTCCTTGACGGAATGCTGGGTCGGCTTGGTCTTCAGCTCGCCTGCAGCGGCGATATAGGGCATCAGCGTCAGGTGGAGATAGA
>JAESFK010000648.1_pt1 | contig 15289 bp, 15 predicted proteins | sample 9269391 | NCBI WGS metagenome assembly JAESFK01 (sample SAMN14506231, study PRJNA617097) | algae metagenome | isolation source: Drouetiella hepatica UHER 2000/2452 and co-occurring heterotrophs from... | place: Slovakia: Slovak Paradise National Park, Hrabusice, Kosice Region | collected 2000-01-01
GGGAGGAAGTAGTTCGAGAAATCGAAGCCCCCGAAGATCGCACCGACGATGGGCATGATGATGTCGCCGACCAATGAGTTGACGATCAGGCCGAACGCGCCGCCGATGATCACGCCGACGGCGAGATCCATGACGTTACCCTTGGCGATAAATTCCTGGAATTCCCTGAGCATAAGACCCTCTCCGTCTCCCGGCGGGTATTTCGTCCCGACCGCCGCAGGCGGACAATAGCAAAATCGGCGGCAAGCAGAAGTCGCATTCGCGCCCGAAGGCTTTCGCCGGTTGCGCCTCGACCAAAGCCGCGATTGCTTTTTGCGCGGCGATGGTGATCCCTGCGCCGGGAGAGGAGCGGTTTGCCGTGACGGGCTTCCTGATCGTCCTGATCGCCATTGCCTACGTATCGCTGCTGTTCGCCGTGGCGAGCTACGGCGACCGCAAGGCCGCGTCCGTCGGCGGCAGTCGCCTCAGGCCGACGATCTACGCGCTCAGCCTCGCCATCTACTGCACCTCCTGGACCTTCTTCGGCTCGGTCGGACTGGCGACGGAGCGCGGGCTCGAGTTTCTCGCGATCTATATCGGACCGCTGCTCGTCTTTGCCTTCGGCTTTCCCGTACTCAGCCGGATCGTCCGACTTGCCAAGGCCGAGAAGATCACTTCGATCGCCGACTTCCTCGGCGCGCGCTATGGCAAGAGCCTCGCCGTGGCGTCCACCGCGACGCTGATCGCGACCGTCGGCGCGGTGCCCTACATCGCCCTTCAGCTCAAGGCGATCTCGGGATCCGTGAGCCTGATGGTGGAGCACTATACGGGCTCGCCGCCCTCCTTCGACCCATTCGTCAGCGACATCTCGCTGGTGGTGGCGCTTCTGCTGGCCCTGTTTGCCGTGCTCTTCGGTACCCGCCACGCAGACGCGACCGAGCATCAGGACGGACTGGTGCTGGCGGTGGCAGTCGAATCGGTGATCAAGCTCGCAGCCTTTCTCGCGGTCGGCCTGTTCGTCGTCTTCGCCCTGTTCGGCGGTCCCGCCGCGCTGTTCGAACGGCTGGCCGAAAGCCCGCAGGTCGCGGAGGCGATGGGCTATTCCACTTCGCTGGGCACGTGGATCGTGATGACGGTGATCAGCGGGTTCGCGATCGTCATGCTGCCGCGGCAGTTCTACGTGATAATCGTGGAGAGCCGTGGCGATGCCGAACTGCGCAAGGCCACCCGCATCTTCCCGCTCTACCTGATCGCGATCAACCTTTTCGTGCTGCCGATCGCCTTCGCCGGGCTCATCGTCGTGGGCGAGGCCACCAACAGCGATCTCTACGTGCTCTCGCTGCCCCTGTTCGAGGGCCAGAACCTGCTGGCCATGGGCGCGTTCATCGGCGGGCTGTCGGCGGCGACCGCGATGGTCATCGTCGAGAGCGTCGCGCTCGCGATCATGATCTCCAACGATCTCATCATTCCGTTCTTCGTCCGGCGCCGGGCCCGCCTGCGCGAGGCGGGCAGCGAGGACTGGTCGGCGCTGATCCTCAACGTGCGCCGCGCCGCCATCTTCGTCATCCTGTTCGCTGCATTCCTCTACTATCGCGAAAGCACGACGAATGCCCGGCTGGCCTCGATCGGCCTCATGTCCTTCGCGGCGATCGCGCAGTTCGCCCCGGCCTTCATCGGCGCTCTGATCTGGCGGCGCGCCAATGCGCGGGGCGCGGTGCTGGGCATGATGGCGGGCATCGCCACCTGGACCTACACGCTGCTGCTGCCGTCGCTGTTTCCGCCCGACACGCCATGGATCGCCGACGGGCCGTTCGGGATCGAGGCCCTGAAGCCGCACGCGCTGTTCGGCACGGTCGCGGAGCCGCTGAACCATGGCGTGCTGTGGAGCCTTTCCATCAATGTCCTCTTCCTGGTGCTCGGGTCGCTGTCGCGCGCATCGCTGCCCCTTGAACGCATCCAGGCGGCCGTGTTCGTGCCGCGCGACGCAGGCCCGATGCCCAGCCTCCGCCGCTTCCGTACCGCGATCACCGTCAACGAACTCAAGGACACGATCGCCAAATATCTCGGCGTCGAACGCACCGAACGCTCGTTCCAGAGCTTCGCGGCGGAGGGCGGCGTCACACTCGGCGGCAACGATCCGGCGAGCATGGCGGCGCTCCGCTTCTCCGAGCAACTGCTCGCCAGCGCGGTCGGGTCTTCCTCGGCGCGACTGATCCTGTCACTGCAACTGCAGCGGCACGACAAGAATGCCCGCGACGCCTTCCGGCTGCTCGACGACGCGACGGAGGCGCTGCAGCACAACCGCGACCTGCTCCAGATCGCCCTCGACCAGATGGAACAGGGCATCACAGTCTTCGACCAGGATTTCCGGCTGACCTGCTGGAATCGCCAGTTCCGCAACCTGCTGGGCCTCCCGGACGAGATGGGCCGCGTCGGCGTGTCGCTCGACCAGGTGCTGCGGCTGCTCGACCAGCGCGGCGAGATTCCCGATCAATCGGTCGTGGGGCTGCTCGACCGCTTCGCCGATTTCGGGGCGCCGTGGCAGCTCGCGCTCGAGGCCAGCGGGCGCTTCCTGGAGCTGCGCTCGAACCCGATGCCGGGCGGCGGCATCGTCGTGACCTATGCCGACATCACGGCCCGCGTCGCCGCCGAGATCGCGCTGAAGCGCGCCAACGAGTCGCTCGAGCAGAGGGTCCGCGCCCGCACGGTGGAACTGACCAAGGTCAACGAGGAACTTGCGCAGGCGCAGATGCTGGCGGAGGAAGCGAACCTCTCCAAGACGCGCTTCCTGGCCGGCGCCGGGCACGACATCCTCCAGCCGCTCAACGCGGCCCGGCTGTACTGCTCCTCGCTCATCGAGCGCGCCGCCGGCCGCAGCACCGCGGAGGCAGCGCACAATATCGAATCCGCGCTCGAATCGGTCGAGACGATCCTCGGCGAAGTGCTCGACATCTCGCGGCTGGACGCCGGGGCGATGAAGCCGGAGGAGACCACGTTCCGGCTCGACGCCCTGCTGCGGGAAGTGTGGAACGACTTTCGCCCGCTGGCGCGGGAAAAGGGCCTCGACCTTCTCGTCGTGCCGTCCTCGCTCGCCGTCCGCTCCGACCGCCGCATGTTGCGGCGGCTGATCCAGAACCTCGTCTCCAACGCGATCAAGTACACGCGCAAGGGCCGGGTGCTGATTGGCGTGCGCCGGCGTGGAGAGCTCGCCGAGATCCAGGTCTTCGATACCGGGATCGGCATCCCCGGCGACCAGCTCAACACCGTCTTCCGCGAATTCATGCGGCTCGATGAGGGCATGCGCGAGGCGCAGGGGCTGGGACTGGGCCTGTCCATCGTGGACCGGATCGCGCGGGTGCTGAGGCTGGAACTGCAGCTCGAATCCGGGCGAGGCAAGGGGACCCGATTCTCGGTCCTGCTTCCGATCGCCGGCGAGGCCCCGGCGAGCGCTCCCGAGCAGAGGGCGCCGAGTCGGATCGGTGCGGGACTGGCCGGCCTCAACGTGCTGTGCATCGACAACGACGCGCGTATCCTGGACGCGATGCGGCAACTGCTGCAAGGCTGGGGCTGCGTCGTCGAGACCATCTCCGGATCAGGTGAACTGTCGCGGCTGGGGCCCGACCACGACCCGCCCGACATCGTGCTTGCCGACTACCACCTGGACGGAGAGAACGGCCTGGACCTGATCGCGTCCCTGCGCGGACGGTGGCGGCCGGGCCTGCCCGCCGCGCTCGTGACAGCCGACCGTTCCGCGGATGTGCGGGCCCGCGCCGAAGCGCTCGACATCGGGCTGGCGCACAAGCCGGTCAAGCCGGCCGTGCTTCGGTCCCTGCTGGCGCAGGCGCGGCGGATGGCCGACGCGGCGGAGTGAATCCCTCAGGCGACGCCGAGCGCGGGATCGGCGCCGATCCGCCCGAGCAGGATCACCGCCTGGGTCCGGCTGTCCACGCCCAGCTTCTGGAGAATGGCGGAGACATGGGCCTTGATAGTGGCCTCGGACACGCCGAGTTCATAGGCGATCTGCTTGTTGAGAAGACCGTTGGCGATCATGGCCAGCACGCGGGTCTGCTGCGGCGTCAGCGATTGCAGCCGCCTGATCAGGTCCGACATCTCCGGATCCTGCTCGACGCCAAGATCGAGATCCACGGGCGCGGCGATACCTCCGTCCAGCACGGTGCGCACGGCGTTGCGGATGTCTTCCATGCTGGCGGACTTGGAGATGAAGCCCGAGGCGCCAAGTTCCAGCGCGCGCCGGACCGTGCCGGCGTCGTCATGGGCCGACACGACCACCACCGGGACGGAGGCATGGGCCGCGCGCAGCGAGATCAATCCGGACAGTCCCGACGCCCCGGGCATGGACAGGTCGAGCAGCAGCAGGTCGAGGTCGGGCCGCTCGCTCACGGCCGCCCGTGTTGCGTCGAAATCCCCGGTCTCGATGATCTCCGCAACGCCGCCCAGACCGGAGAGCGCCTGTTTCAGCGCGCCGCGGAACAGCGGATGGTCGTCGGCAATGACGAAGGAATGGCCCACCAGCAGTGCCTCCCCGCTCCCGGCCCATTGTTGTTGTCTCGGCCGGACGCGGCGGCGATTATGCGGCGCGAGGCGTTCATATCAAGCGGAAACGGCAGGAACCGTTCACGTCTTGCCGGGGTTTTCCCCCGAGCCGGGCGCTTCTGGCTTCTCCATGTCGCGCACGATGCCCATGACGCCACGCAGGAAGCGCTCCATGTAGCTCATCGTCTGCTCGAACTGCTGCTCCGTCGGAAGGGTCGATTCGAGGCGCGCGACGAGCGAGTTTTCCAGCGCGACGATGCGGCCGTCCAGAGCCGCGATGGCTTCCTGCAGCCGGGCAATCTCGGCATCGCGGTCGCCTCGAGCCGTCGTCGCCGGCCTGCAGGCCAGTGCGCCGGACTCCACCGCGCAATAGTTCATCTCGCCCGTCTGGCGATCGAGCCGGACGAACCCGTCACCGGCTCGCTCGAGCGCGAAGCGGTCTTCCTGCTGCGCCAAAGCCGGAACGGCGACGAGGATCAGGCCAAGTGCCATGGCGGTCGCGTTTCGATGCATCGGACCCTCCCTTCACCTCATCCGAAGTCTGGCAGGAATTTGTGCCGGAAATGCGAATGACCAGCGCTTTTCGGCGCCTGGTGAAAGCACTATAGCGCGTCCATGCACCAGACACTCTACAAGATCTGTCCCGAGCCGCTGTGGCGCCAGTCCGAGGCTGCAGGCGTGTTCACCGGCTCCCCGGTCGATCTCGCCGACGGGTTCATCCACTTCTCGACGGCGGCGCAGGCTCCCGAGACGGCGCGACGGCACTTCGCGGGCCAGGACAACCTGCTTCTCGTGGCCGTCGACGCCGGCAGGCTGGGGCCGGCGTTGGTGTTCGAGCCTTCGCGCGGCGGGGACCTCTTCCCCCACCTCTACGCGCCGCTGGGGATGGACGCGGTGCTGTGGGTCCGGCCGCTGCCGCTCGGTCCGGACGGACATCGCTTTCCCGAAATGGACGCGGGATGAGCCTGCTGGAGAGGCTCGGCCGTGACCTGCTCTTCCGGCTCGACCCGGAAACCGCGCACGGCCTGTCGATCGCGGCCCTGAAACGGGGCCTCGTGCCGCGCGTCTCCATTGCGCGCGACGACCGCCTCGCCGTTACGGCTTTCGGGCTGCGGTTCCCAAATCCGCTCGGCATCGCCGCCGGCTATGACAAGAACGGCGAGGTTCCCGACGCGCTGCTTGGGCTGGGATTCGGCTTCGCCGAGGTGGGCAGCATCACCCCCAGGCCGCAGCAGGGCAATACGAAGCCGCGCATCTTCCGCCTTGCCCGCGACAAGGCGGTGATCAACCGGCTCGGCTTCAACAATGACGGCCACGACCGCTGCGCGGCCCGGCTGTCCGCCCGGCTCGGGCGCGGCGGGCTTGTCGGCGTCAACATCGGGGCGAACAAGGACAGCGGCGACCGCATCGCCGACTACGAGGCGGGTGTTCGACGCTTCGCCGCCCTCGCCAGTTACCTCGTGGTCAACATCTCCTCGCCCAACACGCCAGGCCTCAGGTCCATGCAGACCCGCGCGGAACTTTCCGAACTCCTCGCGCGGGTCACGGCGGCCCGTGCCGGCCTGGCAGATGCCGATGACCGGGCCCGGCCGATCCTGCTCAAGATCGCCCCGGACCTGGCGGAGGCCGACCTGGAGGACATCGCGGCAGAAGTGACGGCGCATTCGATCGACGGGGTGATCGTCTCCAACACGACCCTGTCGCGCGATGGGCTCAAGGAGGTCGCGATCGGTCGCGAGACCGGCGGCCTCTCCGGCGTCCCCCTGTTCGAACGGTCGACGGCGGTGCTGGCGCGGATGCGCCGCCTGCTCGGACCCGACATCGCCATCGTCGGGGTTGGCGGCGTCTCGTCGGCCGAGACAGCGCTGGAGAAGATCCGCGCGGGCGCCGACCTCGTGCAACTCTATACGGGCCTGATCTATGGCGGTCCCAGCCTGCCGGCGCGGATGCTGCGCGACATGATCGCGAATCTCGACCGGGAGGGCGTGGCTTCGGTCGGCGCACTCCGCGACGTGCATGTCGAGCGCTGGGCGAACCGGCCGATCTGAATGCCCTGGTGAAGCGGCTCAGCCGCGTCAGCCGCACCAGAGATTGCGTTCGGCCGCGCCTGCCCTATGTTCGCCACGCCATGGCGCTGCCGATCGTCATCCACCCCGACTACGACGCCGGCTTCTCGGCCGGCCACCGCTTTCCGATGGGCAAGTACAAGGCGCTCGCGCTGCGGCTCGAGCGGCTTGGCCTGCTGCGCGGCCCGGCTTGCGTCCAGGCGCAGCCGGCACCGCGCGAGGCGCTGTCGCGGGGGCACGACGGCGAGTATGTCGAGCAGGTCATGTCGTGGCGGGTGCCGGAGCGCATCGAGCGCGAGATCGGTTTCCCGGTCGGCGAGCGCGTGGCACGACGCGCCCTGCTGGCTGCCGGAGGCACCATGGCGGCGGCGCGGCTGGCGCTCGAGCGCGGCATCGCCTGCAATGCCGCCGGCGGGAGCCACCACGCGCGCCGCGCCCATGGCGCGGGCTTCTGCACCTTCAACGACGTCGCCGTCGCAGCGCTCGACCTTCTCGCGGAACGTCCGGCGCTGCGGCTGCTGGTGGTGGACCTCGACGTCCACCAGGGTGACGGCACGGCCGACATCCTTGCCGGCGAGGATCGGATCTTCACCTTCTCGATGCATGCGGAGAAGAACTACCCGGTCCGAAAGATCGCCTCGTCGCTGGATATCGGCCTGCCGGACGGCGTCGGCGACGACGCCTACCTGCAGATGCTGTCTGAAACGCTGCCGCGCCTCGGCTACTCCTTCGATCTCGTCTTCTACAATGCAGGCGTGGACCCGCATCGCGACGACCGGCTGGGCCGCCTTGCGCTGAGCGACGCTGGGCTGCGCCAACGGGAACGGCTGGTGCTCTCGCATTTCCGCGCACGCGGCGTGGCAGTGTGCGGTGTCATAGGCGGCGGCTATTCCAGCGACGTCGACGCGCTCGCCGCGCGCCACGCAATCCTCTTCGAGGTTGCTTCGGACTTCGCCTGACGCAACCCTATTTCCGGTAGCTGAGCAGGCGCAGCACGATGAAGGCAGGGATGACGATCGCGGCGCCCAGGATCATGAACTCGAGGAATCGGTCGACTGTGGCGAAGCCCATGTTCCATGCGCGCATGACGACATCGCGCACCCAGCCGACCACGTCGTAGGGAGACCAGCCGAAGGTGCTCATCACCACCCCGACGAGGAAGGAGATCACTAGCAGCTTGATCGCGATCCTGAGCGGTGAATCGCCGAGAAACCTGGCAAAAGCCGACACGATTCGTCTCCGATTTTCGCCATCGCATAGACCGACAGCGAGGCAGCATCAAGGACGCTGGCACGCGGTCGTCTATCTGCAGTCGGGCGACGGCGCCGACGTGGCGGTTGCCGCGCTGTCGTCGCCCGTGCTAACGACGCCGCTGCGAACGGACACGATGGTCGTTTCGGCGCCGTATGCAAGGGCGCTTCGCCGTGGCCGGTAGTCCGCCTGGCTGGATACCTTTATGATGCCCGACACTGCGATGCTTGGCGAATTCAAGCGTCGCCACCGCCGCTGGCTTTCGGGCGGAGACCTGCTCGACCGTCCCTGGCTCTTTCTCGCATCGGCCCCGGAGCCGACCCTTCCCGCCGCACTGCCGCCCCGCACGGCCCATGTCTACATAAAGTTCGCGGCAGTTGCTGGCCGGGCGCGTGGCATGCCGGAACCGGACCTCGCCTTCGTCAACGATTACGCTGCCGACCGGCAGACGGAAGGGGTGACTTGCCATCGCATGCTCGCACTGACGTCGAAGCAGCGGAAGGTGATCGCCGACCGCCTGCTGCACGCACTCCCCTTCATGGGGTCGCGGCCGATGCATCTCGGCGATGACGAGCGCGACCTGATTCTGCGTACCGTGCTCGGCGATGCGTTCAAGGGTGTCGGCAAGATGCCGCGTCCCTCGAACGGCATCGCGCTGATCTGCTACGCGATCCTGTTCGACATTCCGCGCGTGATCGTCGCCGGCATGTCGCTGACCGACGACGGCCACAACAATCCCAACCGGAAGAAATTCCAGCGGCTGCACAAGGAGGAGGACCGCGCCTCGTTCGCGCATTTCGCACGACATCACCCCTCGATCGTGACCTCCGAGCCGGAGCTCGCCGAACTGACCGGGCTGCCGCTTTTCCGCGGCTGACGGGAGCGGCGAAGCCATCCCTGCGCCGACGGGTGGGCGTTCACGCAGCCGCCCCGGCCGCTCCGCCGTCACGTTCGCACCGTCTCCCTCCGATCCGCCTGCGGGCACCTTGCCGACCCCGCCGCGCTCGCCCGCGGTCGCGCAAAGCCGATTGCCGAAGCGCGCCGCAGCATGCTATCGAAGCGGCCTCGCGGGTATGATGTAATGGCAGCCTGTCAGCTTCCCAAGCTGAACGCGCGGGTTCGATTCCCGCTACCCGCTCCAGTCATCATCTCACAGCAGACGACTCATTGGCCTGTGATGAACCGCGCCGGGATTGCCGGAGGCTCCAAACCTTGAGAAGGTGGAGCCATCATGAGCACGACGACGAACACTTTTCTCCCGAGGTGCGTGCCCGAGCGGTGCGCATGGTTTTTGATCACGAAAGCGAGCATCGGTCGCGCTGGGCGGCGGTGTCCTCGATCGCGGGCAAGTTCGTCTGCACGGCGCAGTCGCTCAGTGAGTGGGTGAAGAAGGCGGAGGTCGACAGCGGTGTGCCCGGCGGCCTTCCCACCGAGGTCGCCGAGAAAGCTGAAGGCGCCGGAGCAGGAAAACCGGGAACTGCGGCAGGCCAACGAGATCCTGCGCAAGGCGAGCGCCTATTTTGCGATGGCGGAGCTCGACCGCCGGTTCAAGCCATGATCGCGGTCATCGGTCCGGACTTGATCCGGGATCACCGCGAGGCGCATGGGGTCGAGCCGATCTGCAACGGTGAAGCAGCGAACGCCATTGGTTCGATAGAGCTGCCGAACCCGATTGCCCTTTCGACCTACCACGACCATGTCGCCAAGCGGCACGGTCCCTCCCGGCCGTCGGCGCGGTCAAAGCGGGATGAGGGACTCCAAAGCCAAGGTGCGGCGCGTGTTCGAGGAGAACTTCCGCGTCTAAGGCGTGCGCAAGGTCCGGCGGCAGTTCAGGCGGGGCACGACCATGCTGCCGCCCTGGGCGCAAGTGCTCCCGCCTCGGATGCCCGCATGTTCTGGGGCTCTTTCGGTTGCGGCTGCTGGGCGGTCTGATGCCGGCCGCGGAGTCGACGGCCTTGGGCTCGGTGTGCGCCTGCGTTTTGAGATGCGCGCAGCGGGACGAGATCAAATCCTCATCCGCCCCGGTCGGACAAAAGGAGCTGCCATGACCGCGCCGCAGCATACGTGGCCGAGATCGCGAAGGCGCTCGATCTGCCCGACGCGGTGCATATCGGCCATTCGACAGGCGGCGGCGAAGTCACGCGCTATGCGGCCCGCGCCAAGCGTGGCCGGGTGGCGAAGGCCATTCTGATCGCCGCGATCCCGCCGCTGATGGTCAAGTCCGAAGCCAACCCGGACGGCGTTCCCATCGATGTCTTCGACGGGTTGCGCTGCGCGCTGGAAACAAACCGCGCGCAGTTCTATCGTGATCTACCGAGCGGCCCCTTCTATGGCTTCAACCGCGAGTGCGCGAAGGTCAGCCAGGGGCTGATCGACAATTGGTGGCGCCAGGGCATGAGTGGCGGCGCCAAGGCGCACCATGACTGCACCGAAGTGTTTTCGGAGACCGACTTCGCGGAGGATGTGAAGGCACTCACCATTCCCCTGCTGATAATTTCACGGCGAGGATGACCAGATCGTGCCGATCGAGAACTCGGCTCACAAGGCGATCAAGCTCGTCAGGGACTGCCGCGACGCGAAAAGCCGTTCAGGATATGGCGCGCGAGCTTTGCTACCATCCAAGCTGGGCGAGGCTGCGGCTGCGGACCGGAAAAACGAACGTCCTCAGGCTTGTCCTGCATACCCAAGAGCAGATCGGCAGCTTCCTGTCGCAGATCATCTTCGAGATCACCGAGGGCCTCGAGGGCACGCCTTACAATCTCATTGTCCTGCCCTATCCGAAGCACAGCGATCCGATGGCGCCGATCAGGCAGCTGGTCGAGACCGAAGCCGTGGACGGGATCATCATTTCCCGGATCGAGCCCGCGGACCCGAGGGTCAAGTACATGATCGAGCAGGGCATGCCCTTCGTGACCCATGGCCGGACGCAAATGGGTGCGGAACATCCCTACGTCGATTTCGACAACGAAGCTTTTGCCAGAATATCGGTCGAGTGCCTTGCCAACCTTGGTCGCAAGCGTCTGTCGCTGCTGGCGCCGCCCGTAGGTCTTTAGCTTTCACGACCACACGAGGCATGGTTTCGACGCAGCGATGGTTGAGCACGGGCTGGAGGAGGTGCCGATCCAGGGCATCTCGAACGACAGTTCGATCAGGCAGATCAGGCTAGTCGTCAGAAACTTGATGCAGCAAAGCCCGGCGCCGGACGGGTTGATCAGCAGCTCCGGCGGCATCAGCGGCACGGGCGGCGCGATTCTGGCGATCCAAGCCGGTCTGAAAGATGTCGGTGCCATCATCGGGCGCGACGTCGATATCGTCACCAAGCAACTCTTCGCAAAACTTCCGATATTCGGCGACGAGTTCTATGTCGTCCACGAGGACGTGCGGGAAACGGGCCGAAGCCTGGCAAGGGCGTTGCTCGGGTCGATCGACGGCAAGCCCGTCTCGGAACTGCAGACTTTGCTTGGTCCAACGAAAGTCTCGCTACAGTCTACGACCGACCGAGACGAATGATCGTCTCACCGGCCTGCTTCGCGTCGCCGCAAAGCAGGCTCCGTTGCACGATTTCCGCAAGCGGCGGACATCCCCTTTCCCTGATCCGACGTGTCGGACAGCAGGCGAACGTCCACATCGCTGCGCCGGCGTCTGCGCGGCGCTAGACGCGGTGGACCCGCAGTTTTGATCGCACCGGGCCGATGCGAAAACGCGCTTGAAGGTTCATAAGCATTAAGGGGAAACGAGGCGCGGAAGACATCACGGGAATGACCAGCGGCATACACCACGTCACCGGCATCACCTCCAATGTGCAGGCCAACGTCGACTTCTATGTCGGCTTTCTCGGACTGAGACTCGTGAAGCGCACCGGAGGCTACGCAGACGCCGAGCAACTCCATCTCGTCTATGGAGACGACCTCGGCAGTCCCGGCTCGTTGCTGACGTTCCTAGTCTGGGAGGCGGCGGGCCGCGGGCGTACGGGCATCGGACAGGTATCGGAAGTGGCATTGGCGGTGCCGCCAGTTTCGCTCGGTGACTGGATTACCAAAGCGCTCGCCGCCAACATTCCGCTCGTGGGTCCATCTCGCGAGTTCGGGGAACCGGTCCTGCGTCTGAAGGATCCGGACGGGCTGATCGTGAAGCTGGTCGGCGTGGCGATGGCAACGCCGGCGCCACTTCCGAACGCGCCGACCAGGCTGCGCGGCGTCACGCTCCTGACAGACAAGGCGATAGAGACTGCAAGCTTTCTGACACGTTTCGGGTACACGGAAGACCAGCGGTCAGGGGCGACACAGCGCATGAGTTCCGAAACCGACATCGTCGATATCAGGGAGGTGTCCGGTTTCGTGCCTTCCGTGTCCGGCGGCGGAGTGCCCGACCATGTCGCCTTTCGCGCGCGTGACATCGATGAACTCCGCTCCATGCGGCTTTCGCTGAAGGATCACGGGCCGACGGAGGTGCACGATCGGAAGTACTTCGTGTCGCTCTACGTTCGCGATCCCGCCGGAATACTGATGGAATACGCGACCGACGGGCCGGGCATGACCATTGATGAAGCGCCGGCCGAGCTTGGCCGGACATTGTTTCTGCCGCCGCATGATGCCGATCGCGCAGAGGATCTGAGGGCCATGCTTCCGCAATTCGTCCTTCCCGGCGAGGAACGGTTTCCGGCCCGCGACCTCCCCTTCATTCATCGCTTCAACCGACCGCAGAATCCGGACGGCGCGACCCTGGTGCTGCTGCACGGCACCGGCGGCACTGAAGCGGATCTGATGCCGATCGCACGACGCATGGCCCCGCATGCGACGCTGCTCGGCGTGCGTGGCCGAGCGACCGAGGAAGGAACCAACCGCTGGTTCCGCCGCGTCGATGCAACGACGTTCGATCAGCAGGACATCCGAGACGAATCGGAAGCTTTTGCTGCGTTCGTCGAAGGCGCCGTAGCCGGCTACGGCCTCGACCCCGACAAACTCGTCTTCCTCGGCTATTCCAACGGCGCCAACATGCTGGCGGCGGTCATCCAGCTTCATCCTGGCGTCGTGCGCCGCGCGATTCTGCTGCGCGGCATCCAGCCCTTGGAGAATCCTCCGACCGTGGATCTCTCGGACACGAGCGTACTGGTAATTACCGGACGTGACGATGCCTTTGCTCGCAACGCGCCAGCGCTGGCGAACGCACTCATGGTTGAAGGAGCGCGCGTCGACAGTCTGCAGCTCTCAGCCAATCATGAACTGCTTGCTGCAGACGTCACCGAAACAACTGAATGGATACGGCGAAACCTCTGATGGATTCGAAAACCCATCTTCAAGCAGTCCTGTCGTGGCCGAAATGGACCAACCTGCTTCCAAGGGTTTCCGCGACTGCGGGCAGGCATTCCGGGCATGTCGACGTGGGCAGCGCGAACGGGTGCGTGAACCTATGGCCAGTGGGTAGGCACCAGCGGACGCGTGGCAGACAGCGCGCCCTTCCCTCGGTTTGTCTTCATCGTTCAAACATCCGATTGATCGAGAAAGACGTGCAGGGTTCGGATGAGCCCGCCGTCGACATGCGCGACGTCCGTACCCGTGATTGCAAACGGACCTCCAGCCGGGCCGGACCCCCACTGCAAGCGGCCGACGCCGTTGTGGCCCGTTGCCGGCCTCAATGCGGTGAACACGAAGTCCGGAGGCAGTTGCCGCAGAAGGTCCGTCACGGCCTGAGAGATCGCTTCGTGCCCATGCACCGAGCGCTCGGGTTCGTGAAGCTCGGCGTCCTTATGGTAGATGTTCCGGATCGCCGAGATGCGCCGCGCGGGATCACGTTCGCCGAACACCAGATCGAGATTGGCCTGCATGAGTTTCGCGAAAACCATCCGTGCCTCCTTTGGCTAGCTCTGGGCGACGCCATGGATGGCGGGGCCCTGATCGTTCCGGGCCGCCTCGCCATCCCGGCTCAAATCAACCCGCCGGGCTTGGCACCGGCGTGTTGAGCAGCTGCTGCTCCCACAGATAGGCGATGGCGCTGCCGCCGATGTGGTACTTGAGGGCGTCATTCAGGTCGGTCGCGGTCTCGGCCCGGGCCCAATCGCGTTGCCATTCGGAAGCAAGGGCCAGCCAAGTCATCATGTTGACGCCGGCTGCGATCATGCGCTGGATCGCGACCTCGTGGGCCTCGAGCGACGTGCCGCCCGACGCATCAGTGATCACGGTCACGTCCCAGCCTTCCCCCGCCGCCTGGATCGCGGGCATAGCCACGCAGATCTCGGTCCACAGGCCGGCGATGATCAGCTGCTTGCGGCCCGTCGCCTTGACCGCATCGACGACCTTTGGATCCTCCCAGGTGTTGATGAAGGTCCGGTCGATCACCTCCTGGTCGGGGAACACCTCCGTGACGTGCGGGAAGATAAAGCCGCCGCGGGCGGCAATAACGCTGGTCAGAATCGTGGGCACGCCGAACACCTTCGCAACCTTGGCGAGGGCGGTCGTGTTGTTCACCACCATATGCGGGTCGTGGCTGTTCAGGTTCGCGAGCTGGTAGGGCTGATGGTCTATCAGGACCAGAACGGAGTCCTCGGGGCGAAGAAGCGAGGCAAGGCCGTTACGAAAAGTCATTCCAATCTCCTGGATGTTGAGGGAAGCGCGCATTCGCTGCTGGAAACTACCCAACGCTCTCGGGCATCGCGGTGCAGGACGTGCCGCTTTGGTGCCGTTCTTGCTCCCGATGTGGCTCGTCGCTGCGCGAAGACTTGAGTTCGATCGGTTTGTTGGAGAGGGTGTGATGGCATTCGACGAACTGGCGGCGGAAACGAGCGATTGCCGGGCAGCCCGGCCAGTGCGGAAACTGACACCTCCATCGGTGATGCGGTAGGCCCTGCTCCTGCCACGCCGTGTCGCAAAACGGGGAACGCCAGGAGGTGCTGCGCCGGTCGTGAGGACGGCAGATCGTGGCGTCGGTCGGCGCTACCTGGTTGGCCGGCTCGCTGCTCGGGAGAAAGTCGCCGGAAGCAGAGTCAGAGCAATGATGTGTCCCTGCTCCAAGCACCCCTATCATTTACTGGATTCGACAAGAGGTGAGATCATGACCGGTACCATGAGGGCAGTCGTCCTGGAAAAATTCGGTGGCTACGACGCGTTCGCGCTACGCGATGTCTCCGTACCGGCCGTGGGACCGCGACAGGTCCGGGTGCGCGTCCACGCCACCGCCATCAACCCCCTAGACTATCAGATTCGCCGTGGCGATTATGTCGACTACGTGCCGCTCCCCGCCATCATCGGTCACGACGTTTCCGGCGTCGTGGAAGAGAAGGGGCGGACGTGAGCGAGTTCGAGACAGGCGACGAGGTTTACTACACGCCCCAGATCTTCGGAGGTCCCGGTTCCTACGCGGAGCAGCACGTTGCCGATGTCGGGCTGGTCGCCCGCAAGCCGCACAACATCAGCCATCTGGAGGCCGCCAGCCTGACGCTGGTT
>JAESFK010000649.1_pt1 | contig 15285 bp, 15 predicted proteins | sample 9269391 | NCBI WGS metagenome assembly JAESFK01 (sample SAMN14506231, study PRJNA617097) | algae metagenome | isolation source: Drouetiella hepatica UHER 2000/2452 and co-occurring heterotrophs from... | place: Slovakia: Slovak Paradise National Park, Hrabusice, Kosice Region | collected 2000-01-01
CCGCCGTTGGGCCCTTGAGGAAGCTGGCGAAGCGCGCCGTGGTGCTGCCGACGAAGCCCCAGACGATACGAAAGAGCAGAAGGGTCAGGATGGCGTAACCCGACCAGAAATGGAGCTGCATCCAGTCGCCGCCTTCCCGGCCGCTGAAGTACGAGGTCGCCATCAGGGCAACGAGCACCCAGTGGAACAGGCGGACGGGCACGTCCCAGACGAGGATCCTGTCGTTCTTGCCGGCCATCGGTCATCATCTCCTTGCGGGGCCCAGAATAGTCGAGTCAGCAGGGCTGTAGGCAAGGACCAAGCCGAGGCCACTACACGCAGTCGTGATGGAACGTGGCCCCCCTGCCCGTTCGCTTTCCGCGCCAACCTCTGCAACATAGAAGTCGTCGGCGAGGCATAAATTGCCCGTCGACCAGAATCAAAGGGGATGGGCCTATGAGGAAGACTTTGGTGGTGGCGTTGGTCGGCGCGTTGGCGGCCGGTGCAATGGTGGGCGGCGCGACGATCGCGATGGCCCAGGGCGACGTGATCGCTCAGCGCAAGGACAACCGCAAGCAGACCGCCGCCGCGATGCGCGCCATCAAGGCGATCGTGGACGCCAAGGGGCCGACCGCGGGTGCCGTCGAGCAGGCCGCAAAGCTCAAGACGCTCGAAGCTTCTTTCCTGAAGATGTTTCCGGCCGGCTCCGACAAGGGCGAAACCCGTGCGCTTCCGGCCGTATGGACCGATTGGGCAGGCTTCGAAGCCGCCAGCAAGGCGGCGGACGCGGCTTACGACAAGCTCGCGGTGGCGGCCGGTTCGGGCAATGCCGAAGCGCTTGCAACAGCCTTTGCCGATACCGGCAAGACCTGCGGCGCCTGCCATCAGAAATTCCAGGCGAAGGCCAACTAGCCTCTCCGCCCCAACCGACGTGAAGGGAGGCGGACTTCCGTCTCCCTTTTATCGTTTCAGGCCGCTGCCCGTGACGAGCCGGATCCGGTGAGTGCCTGTTGCACGACCGCCTCGGCCGTGAAGCGCCAGGCTCGCGACGCATGCATCGGCGACAGTCGCTGTCGCTCGCGCATGTTCATCCAGCTGTCCAGACCGAAGGTGCGATCGAGCGAATCGAGCGCATGATCGCGCACGACAGGATCGAGCGCATCGAGTTCAGCGGCAAACCACACGGCGAGCCGGTCGCGCAGAATGCCGCGCAGATGCGCCAGACCCGCGCCAACGGCCGGGGCCGCGCGTCGGACGCGCTCGGCGAAATGCCACACCGGCAGCCATTCCTCGAAGAGTTGAGCACGGTCTGAAACCAGAAGCGCAATGCGGCTGGCAAGCGGCGCCGCGCTGTCCACCTGCCGGTCCGGTCCGAAGGCGCGGCTGACAGCGAGTTCGAAGGCGGCGGCATAGAGATCGGAAAGGCGGATGAAATGCTGGAAGAGCGTCCGGCTCGAGAGGCCGGCGATGGTTGCAATGGCCCCGGACGTCGGCTCGACATCCCCCGCCTGGATGAGATCCAGGGTCGCCTGGATCAGGGATTGACGAACTCGCTGGCCCCGTACGATGCGCTCGTCTCGTGAGCGCGACACATCAACCGCGAATCCGACAATCTTCATTGGAAACCAATAGAAAGAGATTTGCTCGAGTCGACCAACTCTAACACTTGGCGATTCTAGGGTAACTTGCAAAAATGCATATCACAGACATTCCAATTCCAGGAATCACTGCATTCTTCATGCTTCAGATAGGCATTTTTGGGTGGTCTGACATTGCAGATATTCGGCAATTATCCCTCCCTCGCAGAGCAGGTCGGCGTTTCCGTACACATTTCAACGAGAGGCTGCGAAACTCGAAAATACGAAAGGCCGATCGCTTGGGGAACGACCGGCCTTCCTTATAAGCCCGCCTGGGTGTGGGGTAATCGAAGCCCTAGGGTGTGTGGGAAGGGGCTTCGATTGAGCGGCTTGGGAGGCCGCCGGCGGGCTGTCTGCATTTATGTAAAACCACTCTAACACGGGTTCAAGATCCGGTTAGTTGCAATATTGCATATCTCCTTTCGAAGCCTCCGGCAAAAGGCCAACAATTCCTGAACATGCACCCTGCCAGATAAACAAAAAAGGGAATGCAGGAACCGCGTGGATATGTGCCGCAGCGACGCCCCCCGAACGCGCTGCAATCAACCAGCACGGGCCAGTTCTTCAATATCGGAAAGAACCGGTCGCAGATGTCCGAGAAAGCGCTCGGGATCTTCACTCATCGGAAAGTGCCCAAGGCCTGGCATGATCGTGCACCTGGCACCCGGCACCAGGGCGGCAACTTCCTCGGTCTCGGCGGGCGAGCAAGAATAGTCATATTCACCCGTCAGCAGGAACAACGGACAACGGCGGGCATCGATCGTGGCGATGCGTTGGCGAAGGTCGCCATCGACCTTGTAGAAATGGAGATCGCCTTTGAAGACGCCGGGCCCGCCCTGCATGTAGTGCCAGAGGGTTTCCCAGCGATGGACGGCCGGCGCGTCGGGCCCGACGAGCCCCGACACGATGCCGGCGCACACCTCGCCTCCATGGACATCGGCGTGATGCAGCCAGTCGGTATCGTAGTAGGGCGCAACATGCGCCGACGCCTGCAGGCCGATCAGCGCGCGGAAACGATCGGCATGGGTTGCGGCGAGGTTGAGGACGACGCGACCGCCGATCGAACAGCCCATCACCACCGGACGTTCCAGCGACATCGCCTCGGCGAAGGCGACGACGAACCCGGTGTAGAAATCCCGTGTCAGCCTGTATTCCTCGCGCTCGAACCCCTGCGGCGGCGAGGACTTGCCATGCCAGGGCATGTCGAAGGCGATGACGCGGAAGCGCCTGGTGATCTCGGCATCGTTCAGCACGCCTCGATACTGGCGGCCGTCGGCGCCGGCCGTGTGCAGGCAGAGCAAGGGGATCCCCTCGCCGGCCTGCTCGAAATAGACGCGATAGCGCCTTCCCTCGAAATCGAGCGACAAATAGCGGCCGATGATCGGCTCGAGTCCCGCGGTCATCATGCCGCTCCCTCCGGCCTGGCCACGCTACGCGGCGCCTCGAGCACGCCCTTGATGTAAAGCAGGTTCGCCATGAGCGGCTGGAGATCCCCTTCGAACTTCAGGAGCCCGCGGCGGACCAGGGCGAGCAAGTCATGGTCTCCCGGCGCCGGCCGCGGCTGCCAGAATCGCCGCCAGCTCGCCTCGTCGGCGCGCAGGGCGAATCGCCAGGACGGCATGACGAAAGGACCTTCCTCGACCTTCTCGATGCGGCCCCGAAGCACATGGACCAGCCATGATCGCGGCCGGGCCTCCACCAGGAAGGTGCCGCTGAGATGCCGGCCGCGCCTTACCAGGGCGGCGTCGCCGTTCACGAGGCCCGCAAGTTGTTCGAGCATGAGTTCCTCCCTCGTTCGCGAGACCGTCCGGATTCGTGTTTCGGCCTCAATTCCATGCTAGACGATCCGCCGTTCCGCCAATACCGGCCGTGCTTTCCGGAGGCTTCTTCCGTGCATCTCGTTCGTTTCGTCCGCGCCGCCCTGCCCCTCGCCATGGCCACCGTGTTGCTCGCCGCCCAGCCCGCTGCCGCCGGCATGGAGGAAGCGGTCAAGGCCCTGCAGGCGGGCGATCCCGTGACGGCCGAGAAGGAGCTGCAAGTCCTTGTGAAGGAACGCGACCCGCGCGCCCAGTTCCTGCTCGGCCTCTACATCTACGGCAATGCCGAATCGAAGCTGTTCGACATCAACAAGGCGACGCCGCTCCTTCTCGACGCCTCGGAGCGCGGCTATCTGCCGGCGATGGTACCGCTGGCCGGCGCCTACGCCGAAGGCAAGGGCGTGCCGAAGAGCCTCTTCGAAGCCTACAAGTGGTGTGCGATCGCCGACCGCTGGAACGTGCCCAACGCCAACCTGGCGCTTGAGCAGGCGGCCCGCGAATTGCCGGCCGCCGAAGCCGAGAAAGCCAAGGCGGCCGCTCTCGCCTATACGTTCAAGACGAAATGACCATGGCGCGATCGGTGCTCGCCGCGGCCCTGATCGCCGCCAGCGCCGTCGCGCACGCCCAGCAGCCGTCCGACGCCTCGGACGTCGCGGCCCCGTTGCGCCCCGCCGTCGTCGCCTATCGCCAGGGCGACACGGCCACCGCCGAGCGGGCGCTTCGTTCCCTCGGTTCGCCGAGCGCCGACGCGGATGCCTGGCTGGGCGCCGTCCTGCTCGACCGCGGCGCCAAGGCCGATGGCCTCAAGCTGATCCAGCGCGCCGCTGACGCGGGCTCGGCCGAAGGCCAGCATCGACTGGCGCTCGTCCTCATCAACGGCGACGCCGGTGTCCCGGCCAATCCGACACGCGCCGTCGAACTCTTCGAGAAGGCCGCAGCGCAGGGCCACCGGCGGGCTCAGCTCAATCTCGGCACGCTCTATTTCCGCGGTCAGGGCGTTCAACGCGACCTGATCCAGGCCCGCGCCTGGCTGGAGCAGGCGGCCGTCGACGGCGACGTTTACGCGACCTACGCACTGGGGCGGGCAATGTCGGAGAGCGCGCCACCGGCTTCGGCCGATCCGACACGCGCCGCCGACCTCTTTCGCCGGGCCGCCGAAAAGGGCCACATGATTGCGGCCCTGCGCTACGGCATGGCCCTGGCCGAAGGATCGGGCGTCAAGCAGGATACTGCCGCCGCGCAGCGCTGGCTGATCCAGGCGCAGCAGAACGGCGTGCCCGAAGCGGCGCTCGCGCTGGGCGACATGGCGGTCCGCACACCGGCGACGCGCGACAAGGCGGCCAACCAGAAGATCCTGCAGTCGGCGATCAGCTGGTACCAAGCCGCCGCCACTGCCGGCGTGCCGTCGGGCCAGTTCAAGCTGGCCAATGCCTATCTCGCGGGCTCGGGCGTGCCGCGCGATCCGGCGCAGGCCCAGCTCTGGTACGCGCGCGCCGCCCAGCAGGGACTGACCGGGGCACAGCAGGCGCTGGGCGTCATGCTGCTGACCGGCACCGCCGGAGCGACCGACCCGGTCGAAGCCTTCAAGTGGCTGATCCTCGCCGAGCGTGGCGGCCATCCGGAGGCCCGCGCCGTCCGCGAGAAGGCCGGCGACAAGGTCTCCGATCGTGACCGCAAGCGCGGCGAGGCTCTGGCCCAGGCCTTCAAGCCGACCTACGAGCTGCCGCGTGACGAGGGCCTGCCGCGCCTCGTGCCGGTGCGACGCTGACGTGAACCACGGTGGATACGCCGCAGAGCGCGGCGCGCCAGACGCGCCCTGACATCACACTCGCGGTCTGTCGGGGCGCCTGCCGTCTGCTGCGCCAGTCGGGCCGCTCCGTTTTGCGGGAGCTGCCGCTGCCCGACGGACGGCGCGCCGACATCGTGGCGATCACCGCAAGCGGCGAGCTCACGATCGTCGAGGTGAAATCGTCGATCGAGGATTGGCGGGTCGACCAGAAATGGCCCGACTATCTCGCCTGGTGCGACCTGCTCTACTTTGCGGTGCCGGTCGATTTCCCGCAGTCGCTGATTGCCGAGGATGTCGGCCTGATCGTCGCCGACGCCTATGGCGGCGAAGTCCTGCGCCATCCGCCACGCCGGCCGGTCGCGGCAGCGCGCCGCAAGGCGCTCCTCATCGACTGCGCGCGCCTCGCTTCGGAGCGCCTGGCACGTCTCGAAGATCCCGAGTTCGTCGATTTCGTCTGAGCCTCAGCCGAACATCGGGCGTGCAGCCCCTCGACTGGCCTCGGCCATGCGGATGCGGGCATAGGCCATCACCTCGGTCGGCGGGCCGATCCGCTCGACGCGGCCCTCCATCACCAGCGCCACGCGGTCGGCAATGGCGAGCGGGGCCAACCGATGGGTGATCATGATGACGGTCCGCCCGCGCGTATTGGCCTTGAGCTGGCGCAGCAGCTGCTCCTCGGTGGCAGGATCCAGCGCGCTGGTCGCCTCGTCGAGGATGAGAATACGCGGATTGCGGATCAGCGCGCGGGCGATGCAGAGGAGCTGGCGCTGGCCCGTCGACAGGCCCTGCCCGCGCTCGCCCAGCACGGTGTTGTAGCCCTGCGGCAGGCGCTGGATGAAGTCGTGCGCACCGACGAACTTCGCGACAGCGACGACCCGGCCGGGATCCTTGTCCACGACGCCCATCGCGATGTTCTCGCGCACCGAGCCGGTGAAGAGCTGGACGTCCTGCGGCACCGCGCCGATCTGCGCCCGCAGCTGGGCGGGAGAGATATGGGCGATGTCGGTGCCGTCGACCAGCACACGGCCATCGCTCGGGCTCACGAGGCCCTGCACCAGGTTGGCGATGGTGGTCTTGCCCGAGCCCGAGGGTCCCACGATACCGACGATCTCTCCCGCCGCCACCGTCAGATCGGCCTCGCGCAGGATCGTCGCGCCGCGTTCGTGGGCGCGGTAGGTCACGCGTTCGAGCGTGATCTCGCCGGACAGTGCCGGCATGGGCGCGAACTCGCCCGGCGCCGCCTCGGGCGTCTCGCGCATCAGCTCGTCGACCCGCTTGAAGGCGGCGCTCACCGCCTGGAGCTGGTGCCATGCCCCCGCGAGCTGGCGCATCGGCTGCAGCGCCCGCGCCGCCAGCATGTTGGCGGCGATGAGGGCCCCGATCGTCAGGCGCTGATCGACGATCTCGGTCACACCGATCATCACGATGACGAGCGACGCCACGAGCTGCAGCGTACCCGAGGCGCTGGCGGAGATGTTGGCAAGGTTGTTAGCCCGCAGGCTGCTGCGCGCCGACTGCTCGACGCGCGCCTGCCAGCGCCTCTCGACCTCGCCCTCGAGCCCGAGCGCCTTGATGGTGGCGGCGTTGGCCACCGTCTCGGTGAGGGTCGAGCTCTTCGCGGCCAATGCCTGGAAACTCTCGTCGGCCAGCCGACGCTGCGCACGATGGCTGGCGAGCGACACGCCGACCAGTACGGGAATGGCGAGAGCGGCGACGATGCCCAGCGGCGTGCTGATCACGAAAGTCACGATCAGGAAGAGCGCGACGAACAGCAGGTCGATGGCCAGAACCGGCAATTGTCCGGTGAAGAAGCCGCGCATCACGTCGAGCTGGCGCAGCCGCTCCGCGATGACGCCCGATGGCGTGCGCTCGAAATGCCGGTACGGCAAAGCCATCAGGTGATGCAGCACTTCGGCACTCATCAATGCGTCGAGGCGCGCGCCGGTCCTCGCCGACAGCCAGCCACGCGCAACGCGCAGGCCGAAGTCGGCGGCATAGGCGAGGAGCATGCCGGCACACAGCAGCAGCATCATCGACGAGAGGCCGTCCGGCGGATGGTAGCGCCCGACCACGATGTTGACGACCAGCATCATGAAAAGCGGCGTGAGAAGACCGAGCAGGTTGATGACGAACGACGTGGCGGCGAGCTTGAAGACGACGGGCCGCACACGCACCCAGAGCGGTGCGTACCAGGGCTCCGCGGGATCCGATCCCAGCGGCGGACGAAGCGACAACGCCCGCGAGCCCAGCACACCGACTTCCTTCGCTGTCGCCTGCCAGACACGGCCCTCGACGACATCGAGCACCGTCCAGTCGTTGGCGCGGCCCGCAACGACGACATGAACCGGTCCGCCGGAGGTGAGGAGAGCGAAGGGAAGCGGCAATTCATCGAGCGGACGGGAAGCGAGATCGACCGCCTCGCCTTCCAGGCCGAGCCGAGTGGCTGCCGTCAGGAAGGCGGCTTCGTCGAGGCCTGCGGCAGGCACCGTCGTCAGGCGCCGGATATCGGCTTCGCTTACAGGCCGGCCCAGCTGCTGAGTGATGTAAAGCAGGGCCCTCATCAGGGAATCGACGCGGTGACGGCCCGCTTCGTCCCGTACGGACGGCTGGAAGCTTCCGTTCTCGAGGGGAGCCATGCCTCAAGGGTAGCAGAAACACCCCTTGATTCAATGATCTAGGCGTATTTCCTAAAGCAAAGGGCGCGCGACTCGCGTCGCACGCCCTGCATTTCTTTGGTCTGGACGTCTAGCGGGCGCCGAAAGCCCGCTTCAGTTCGGTCACCAGGTCGGTGCGCTCCCAGGAGAAGCCGCCGTCCTTCTCGGGCTTGCGGCCGAAATGGCCATACGCCGCAGTGCGCTGGTAGATCGGCTTGTTGAGCTGCAGCGAGCGGCGGATGTTGGTCGGACGGAGCGGGAACAGTTCCGACAGGACCTTCTCGAGCTTGCGCTCGTCGACCTTGCCGGTGCCTTCGGTGTTCACGTAAAGCGACATCGGATCGGCGACGCCGATCGCGTAGGCGACCTGGATCAGGCAGCGGTCGGCAAGACCGGCAGCCACGACGTTCTTGGCAAGGTAGCGCGCGGCATAGGCGGCCGAACGGTCGACCTTGGTCGGGTCCTTGCCGGAGAAGGCGCCGCCGCCGTGCGGCGCGAAGCCGCCGTAGGTGTCGACGATGATCTTGCGGCCAGTCAGACCGCAATCACCGTCGGGACCGCCGACCACGAAGTTGCCGGTCGGGTTGACGAAGAAGTCGGACGCCTTCTTGGGCATCCAGCCCTTGGGCAGCGACTTCTCGACGTGACCCGTGATCATCTCGCGGATCATGGCCGAGTTGTACTTCTTGCCCTTGGCCGTCGCCTCGCGATGCTGCGTGGAGACCACGACCTTGGTGGCGCCGACGGCCTTGCCGTCGACATAGCGCACCGTCACCTGGCTCTTGGCGTCGGGCTGCAGGTCGCCGAGCTCGCCCGAACGGCGGGCCTTGCTCAGCACTTCGAGGATCTTGTGCGAGAAGAAGATCGGGGCGGGCATGAACGAGCCCTTCTCGTATTCCTCGCTGTCGCGGCAGGCGAAGCCGAACATCAGGCCCTGATCGCCCGCGCCTTCCTGCTCGCCGAGATTGCCGCCCTTCTTCTTGGCGTCGACGCCCATCGCGATGTCGGGCGACTGGCCGTGCAGGAGCACCTCGACGTCGGCGCCGTGGAAGGAGAAGCCGTCCTGATCGTAGCCGATGTCCCGCACGACATTGCGCGCGATCTCGCCGATCGCCTCGCGATTGACGACGGTGCTCTTGCCGAACTTCTTCATGTACGGCTCGGAGGCGCGGCCTTCGCCGGCGATCACGATCTTGTTGGTGGTGACCAGCGTCTCGCAGCCGAGGCGGGTATTGGCGTGGCTGTCGTCGGCATGGCCGAGCTTCACGTCGTTGGCGATGAACGCATCGAGGATGGCATCGGAAATCTGGTCCGCGACCTTGTCCGGATGGCCTTCCGAAACCGACTCACTGGTGAAAATATAATCCTTGAGCGCCAACGATCCCTCCCAAAGTACACTGGACTCCGGGCAGGGCGGCGATGCCGCCAACGGCCGGCTTAGCCTTTTTTCTCGCGGTGGCAAGTCGTCCAAATCCGTCCGCGGCGGCCCCGACCATCGGGGCCGCGGTTCGCTAAAAACGCCAAAAGCTGGCGAAAATCAAGAGGTTCGCAGAGCAAATTCCAGCGTTCCTAGTCCCTGGCCTTGGCCCCCTTGCGGGTCCCAACCGTTTCGGCGTGGCTGGCGGCCCCCACGGCCTTCACCATTTCGAAGATGCGCTTGCGCACCTTGCTCTCACGAATCTTGTAGTAGGCGCGGACGAGTTCGAGGGTTTCGCGCTTGATCAGCGGATCCTTCTCCTGCTCGAACGGCGTGCCGGCTTCGCCGAAACCGCCCTTCTTGCCGCGGCCCGACATCGGCCGGCCCGACAGAGCGTTCGAGGGCATCTCGTCGAAGAAATAGGACACCGGAACGTCGAGGACCTTGGCGAATTCGAACAGACGGCTGGAACCGATCCGGTTGGAGCCCCTCTCGTACTTCTGGATTTGCTGGAAGGTCAGGCCGACCGCAGTCCCTAGCTTCTCCTGGCTCATGCCGAGGAGAGTACGCCGCTGGCGCATGCGCGCTCCGACGTGAACGTCAACGGGATGCGATCTCGCCATGGATTGTCCTTCTCCTTCCAGCCCCAAAAAACAGGCAGACACCGATACGGTCGAATAATGGCCGAATGGCGTGCCGCGCTCACCGCCAAGCCAAAACATGCAAAAATGCATACCTGCACGCGCAAGCTGCATATTACTTAAGCGTGTCCCGAGGAGAATGCAAGCCGGACTCAACCTGTTAAGGCTTTGAATCCCTTGTTTTTTTACTCGATGCGAATAGCGCCGATACGCCAAGGCAGCCGGTCGCAACGAGCAGCAACACAAGCAGCGCGCCATCGCCCCACCGGCCGTAGGGAGTCGGCGCGCGGGTTGCGGGGATCCGGTGGTCGATCACGCCTTCCTGTTGCATGTCGAGAGCCGCCAGCACGCGGCCGTAGGCATCGATCACCGCCGATACGCCGGTGTTGGCGGCGCGGAGCATCGGCAGGCCTTCCTCCACGGCCCGGAGGCGCGCACTGGCAAGGTGCTGGTATGGGCCGCTGGAAAGACCGAACCAGGCATCGTTGGTCACGTTCAGGAGCCAGCGCGGGCGGGCCCCCGGGCCGGTGACGGCTGCCGGGAAGATCACTTCGTAGCAGATGATCGGCGAGAAGGACGGCAGGCGCGGCAGATCGAGAGTGACGCGCGATTCGCCCACCTCGAACGATCCGCGGCCGATGAAGCCCGAAACTGGCGCGAGCTGCTTGTGGAACGGGATGTATTCGCCCAAGGGGACGAGATGGACCTTGTCGTAGGTCGCCACGATCTCGCCAGCGCCATCGATGACCAGCAGCGAGTTCCAGACCCCGTCTTCGCGATTGCGCGTGCCACGCGCCGCGCCGGTAAGGAGGTAGCCCCCGGGCGGCACGGCCTTCGCCATCACCTCAAGCGCCGCCGAACCGGGTTGCACGACGAACGGCGGTGCGGTTTCGGGCCAGATCACCGCCGCCAGCCCGTCGAAACCGTCGCGGCGGCTCATTTCCACGAGCTTGGCCATATGCGCCGCACGCATCTCCGGGCGCCATTTCTCCGCCTGCGGCGTGTTGGGCTGGACGATGCGCACCAACGGCCCGTCTCCCGCCGTGTCCACCGGCGCCATGGCGGCCTGTCCCGCGAAGCCCGCGGCGCCGGCGACCGCGAGCGCCAGCAACGATGCCCGCCAGCCTGCAGCCGGGGCGGCCAGGATCATGAAGGTCAGCAGGCCAAGACCGTAGGCGCCGAACAGCGCCGCGCCCTGCAGCAAGGGCGTCGCGAAGGCCCAGACATGCGCGAGGGGATTCCACGCATAGCCCGTGAAGACGTGACCGCGCAGCCACTCGGCGATCGTCCAGGCGATGGCCAGCAGCAGCAGGCGGCAATAGCGGCCGCCCATCGACGGCCAGCGCAGCGCGACCCATTTCGCGGCGCCCGCAGCCATTGCCGGAAAGAACCCCAGGAGGGCGGCAAGTCCGACGACGATGGGCGGGCCGAGTGGTCCGTAATCCGCCGGCGGCACGAAGAAGGCTTCGACGATCCAGTAGGAGCCGACGGCGAAATGGCCGGTGCCCCAAGCCCATCCGCGCAACAGGGCGCTCCTGGGCCCCGGCGCGGTGTCCCACAGCCAGACGAACACGACGATGCCCACGACGGCCAGCGGCAGCCACTGGAGGGGCGGCATCGCCAGCGCAGCGAGTGCGCCGGCCACGAAGGCGGCGCCCGCGGCCCGCCAGCCTTTGAGCGTCATCGCGTCATTCGAGGGTCAGGCGGCCGGCGCCGTGGTCGGCGGCCGCACGCGCAGGCGGCGGATCCGCCTGGGATCGACATCGAGAATCTCGAACTCCACACCCGAGGGATGACGAACCACTTCGCCGCGTTCGGGAATGCGGCCGAGCAGCGAGAAGATCAGCCCCCCCACCGTGTCGATTTCGCGGCGCTCGTCTTCCGACAGGACCTTGCCGATCTCTTCCTCGAGCAGCTCGATCGGCGTGCGTCCATTGACGTCGATCGTGCCGTCGACGCGACGCGCGACCGTCGGCGTCTGGGCGACATCATGCTCGTCCTCGATCTCGCCGACGATCTCCTCGACCAGGTCCTCGATGGTGAGGAGTCCGTCGGTCCCGCCGAATTCGTCGACCACCAGCGCCATGTGCGTGCGCGAGCGGCGCATGTCGAGCAGCATGTCGAGCACCGGCAGGGTCGGCGCCACGAACACGACACGCCGCAGTATGTCGCGAAGGTTGAACTTCTTCGACGCGCCCCAGTAGGCCAGCACGTCCTTGATGTGGATCATCCCGATCACGTCGTCGAGCGACTCGCGATAGATCGGATAGCGCGAATGCGCCTCGGCCTGGATCAGCCGCACCACTTCGTCGAGCGGCGTGTCGGCGGCGATGCCCACGATATCCACCCGGGGCACCATGACGTCGGCAACGGTCTTGTCGCGCAGCTTCAGGATGTTGGCGAGCAGGACCCGCTGGTCCTCGCTGATCGGGGTGTCGCTCTCGGGCGTCTCCTCGATCAGCTCTTCTATGGCTTCACGAACCGCTTCGTTTTTCTCCCGGCGGCGCAGCCGCCGCAGGATGGCGCGCAGCAGCCCGCCGCTCGAAGGGACATCGGGGACGGCCGGCGAGGTGGCCGGGGTCGTCAGAGGCTCAGTCGACGAAGCCGGGCTGGCGCCCGGCCTGGTACTGTGCGCTGTGGAGTCAGGCATGGCTCGTAAGATAAGCTATCGGCCCCGCGTTGCAATCCATGGAAGTTCCCGATGCGTTCCTGCAAGCTTCCCTCCGGAGCGGAAATGCCGGTGCTCGGCCTCGGCACCTGGCGCATGGGCGAGAACGCGCGTCGCCGGTCCGAGGAACTCGATGCGCTGAAATATGGCCTCGACCTCGGCTATCCCTTGATCGATACGGCCGAGATGTACGGTGAGGGTGGCGCCGAGGAAATCGTGGGCGATGCGCTCGTGGGTCGCAGCACCCGGCCGTTCATCGTGAGCAAGGTCTACCCGCACAACGCCTCGCGTGCCGGCACCATCGCGGCCTGCGAGCGCAGCCTGAAGCGCATGCGGCTCGAGCGCATCGACCTCTATCTGCTGCACTGGCGCGGCGGCGCCCGCCTTGAGGAGACGTTCGAGGCATTCCACGAATTGAAGAGCGCCGGAAAGATCGGCGATTTCGGCGTGAGCAACTTCGACCTCGACGACATGCAAGACGCCGCCGAATTCGACCGGGGCCTGACCGGCACCAACCAGGTTCTCTACTGCCTGTCGCGCCGCGGTCCGGAATTCGACCTGCTGCCGTGGCTGCGCAAGCGTTTCATCCCGCTGATGGCCTATTCGCCGCTCGACCAGGGCGGGCTGCTTCGAAAGGCGTCTCTCCGGAAGATCGCCGACGAGGTGGGCTGCACGCCCGCGCAACTGGCGCTGGCCTGGCTGTTCGCGCAGCCCGGCGTCGTCACGATTCCGAAATCATCCAACCGCGACCGCGTGAAGGAGAATTTCTCGGCGCTCCAGGTCGAGCTGACGCCGAAGATCCTGGCCGACCTCGACCGCGCCTTCCCGCCGCCCCGGGCGAAGCAGCCGCTGGAGATGCTTTGACAGGGTGTTGAAACAGGCCCGTCAGCAGCACCGTAGAGTAACATTGTTGCGTCGACGGTCAGGATTCAGGGGGTGCGACATTCACTTCATTTGTTTCGTTTAATTCGTTTGTTTCGTTTATTCGCCCTGACTCCGGGTTTTTCAACGGCCTGCCAACGCGACGCGTAGGGATCGGCGATGCCGAGTTTCGCCAGGATGCGCCGTTCCAGCGCTTCCATGCGCTCGGCGTCGGCCTCGCCCGTTTCGTGATCGTAGCCCAGCAGATGCAGGGTGCCGTGCACGACCAGATGCGTGAAATGGTCGGCGGCCGACTTGCGCTGCTCGCGCGCCTCACGCCACACGGTCTGGCGCGCCAGCACCATGTCGCCCAGGAAATCGCGCTCGCCCGATGGATAGGAGAGGACGTTGGTCGGCTTGTCCTTCTTGCGGTCGCGCGCATTGAGGGCGCGCACACCCCTGTCGTCGTCCAGGGCGACGTTCAGGGAGCGGCGACCGCGGCGGCGTGCGCCGGCAAACGCCGCCCGTGTCGCGCGCTTCGCGATCCGTTCGGCGTTCGGCAACGCCTCGAGCCAGGCCTCGTCGAGCACGACGACCGTGCAGCGAAGCGCCGCCTCAGCCTTTGGCTTTCTTGTCGCGGGCATCGTAGGCATTGACGATGCGGGTCACGAGGTCGTGCCGCACGACGTCCTGGGAGGTGAGCCGCACGAAACGCACGCCCTCGACGTCGGACAGCGTCTCGACGGCGTCGTTCAGGCCGGATTTCTGGTTGTTCGGCAGGTCGGTCTGGCTCGGGTCGCCGGTGATGACCATGCGCGAGCCTTCGCCGAGACGCGTCAGGAACATGCGCATCTGCATGGGTGTCGTATTCTGCGCCTCGTCGAGGATCACATAGCAGTGCGCCAGGGTGCGGCCGCGCATGAAGGCGAGCGGGGCGATCTCGATCTCGCCGGACTCCATGCGATGTGCGATCTGCTCGGCCGGGATCATGTCGTGCAGCGCGTCGTAGAGCGGCCGCAGATAGGGGTCGATCTTCTCCTTCATGTCGCCGGGCAGGAAGCCCAGCCGCTCGCCGGCCTCCACCGCCGGACGCGACAGCACGATGCGCTCGACCTTGCCGGCCAGCAGCAGCATGACCCCCATGGCGACCGCCAGATAGGTCTTGCCGCTGCCCGCAGGCCCCAGCGCGAACACCATGTCGCGCTCGCGAAGCGCCGCCAGGTAGTCGCGCTGGCCGGGCGTGCGCGCCTGGACGGTGCGCTTGCGCGTGCGGATGCTCTCGGCGTCGCCGCCTTCGGCGCCACTGCGGGCAAAACGCACGGCGGCGTCGATGTCGGCACCTTCGATGGAGAGGCCCCGCTTCAGCCGCTCGTAGAGGCCGGAGATCGCCTTCTGCGCGACGGCGGCGTCGTCGGGCGTGCCGGAGATGGTGAGCTGGTTGCCGCGCGCGGCCAGCTGCACGTTGGCGAGCTGCTCGATTCGCACGAGGTTGCGGTCGTGGTTGCCGTAGAGCACCGCCAGCAGCGCATTGTTGTCGAACGTCATGCGCCGGACGTCGGCGGCGCGCGTCCCGGCGGCCGGATCGCTCACGCGGCGGCCTCGTACGGCCCAAGAACATCCGGGCCGAGGACAATCTCGCCCAGAAGGCTGTTGGCATATCCCTCGATCAGCCGGACGTCGACGATGTGGCCGAACAGGCGCGGATTTCCCGGAGCGTAGACCGACTGCAGCCACGGCGTCTTGCCCATGATCTGGCCGGGCTTGCGGCCGGCCTCGGCGAACAGCACCGGCACGGTGGAACCGGCCTTCGACTCGTTGAACC
>JAESFK010000650.1_pt1 | contig 15276 bp, 14 predicted proteins | sample 9269391 | NCBI WGS metagenome assembly JAESFK01 (sample SAMN14506231, study PRJNA617097) | algae metagenome | isolation source: Drouetiella hepatica UHER 2000/2452 and co-occurring heterotrophs from... | place: Slovakia: Slovak Paradise National Park, Hrabusice, Kosice Region | collected 2000-01-01
CGCCAGGCACACCGTTCCGTCGAGCCGTAGCCGTGCCCCGTAGATCGACGCGACCGACGGACCGACCGAGGCGACGGGGATGCCGGCGGTGAGTTCGACGGCGTACTTCAGGAACGACGCCGCATGGTCGGAGGAGCCGCGCGCGACCGTCACCACGAAGCGCGGGTCGAAGTCGCGGATGCCGCGCCCGGCATCCCGCAGCATGTCGCCCCCCTGGTCGAGGAGTCGCGCGACCGCCTCGGGGATCTCCTCGATCTCCCGGCGCATATGGGTCGGTTGGGTCATGGCGTCGCCTCCGTCTCGCCAGCTTCGCCGATGTGCAGTTCGGCGACGAAGTCATAGGTATCGCCACGATAGATCGAGCGTGTGAACTCCACTACCTTGCCGCTGGCGAGATAGGAGATCCGCTCGATGTTGAGGCTGGCCGCCCCGGGCGCCACCTCGAGCAGCTCCGCGTCGGCCTCGCCGAGACTTGCGGCCGAGATGCGCTGCACGGCACGGACCGGTCGCTTGCCCCGCGTCGCGAGCGTGGCATAGAGCGAGGCGCCCACGGCCTCCGGATCGGGCAGGATCTCGGTCGACAGCGAGGCGCGTTCGATCGCCAGGGGCATCTCGTCCGCGATGCGCAGCCGGCTGACCCGCGCCACCCGCTGCATCGACGATAGTCCGAGCACCATCATCTCATCCGGCGACGGCGGATAGATGCCCCGGTCCAGCCACCGCGAGCGCAGCGTCATGCCGCGCCGCGCCACGTCCTCGCTGAAGGATGTCAGCAGCGACAGCGACTGCTCCACGCGTGTCGGTCGCGTGGCGACGAAAGTTCCCGAACCGTGGCGCTGCACCAGCAGGCCGGCGCGCACCAGGTCCTGCACCGCCTTGCGCACGGTCACGCGCGAAATGTCGGCGAGCGCCGCGATGTCGCGCTCCGATGGCAGGGCGTCGCCCGGCGCGATCAGGCCGCTGCGCACCGCGTCCTCGATGGAGCGACGCAGCTTGAGGTAGAGCGGCGCCCCGGCCGGCGGTGCGGCCTTGACGGCGGCGAAGAGCGACAGGGCAGGTTCAACCATCGGCGCCTCCGGCAAAACGCCGCAGCGCCATCGCCACCGCGCCGCCGAGCGCGTCCTGGAGCGGGTCCCGAAGCCGCGCCCGCAGGCCTTGTGACAGCCGCGGCGCATAGAGCGCGGCGAGGCCGCCGAGCAGGCAGACGGGCTCGTCGTCCCGAAGGGCGAGCACGTCGATCGATGCCTCGATGTCGGCGACGGCGCGGCGCAGGATGAAGGCTGCCACCGGATCGCCCTTGGCGTCGTGGTCGAACACCATCGGCGCGAACCCGCCGAAGTCGCCCGGTTTCGCAGTGGTGGTGAACTCGACGATGTCGCGCGGATTGCCGCGAAAGACCTCCAGAAGGGCGCGGGTGAGCGGCGAGGCGGGGCGGATGCCGTCGTGGCCGAGCAGGGTCTCCTCGAACAGGTCGCGGCCGATGCGCGCCCCGCTGCCCTGGTCGCCGACGAGAAAGCCCCAGCCGCCGACGGAGCGCGCGACCCCGCCCCGCCGCAGCATGTAGGCCGAGCCGGTGCCGAGGATGGCGATGGCGCCGTCGCCGGCCCCATGTGCGCCTTCCAGGGCGATCAGCGCGTCGCTCTCGACGGCGGACTTCGGAAAAGGCAGGATGGCCTCGAGCTGCTGCCGGTAGGTGCCGACATTGCTGCCGGCGAGACCGAGCACAGCCGGCGTCCGCGCGATCAGATCCGGATCGAGCCCGGCATCGGCGAAGGCGTCGCGGGCCGCAGCCACGATGCTCTGGCGCGCGCCGGTCAGATCGGTGCGGATGTTGGCCGCGCCGGATTTCGCGCGGCCGATGATCTCGCCGCCCTCGGTTGCCACCGCCGCCCGACAGCTGGTGCCGCCGCCGTCTATGCCGAGCACGAAATTCATGTCTGGGCTCCTCATGTGGATAATACCAATAAAATACCAATATCCAAGCCCAAAATTTCATCGCTGGCGTTCGGCGCCCATTCATTAAAATCCGGGGAAAAAATGCTGCCGGCAACGCAGGTTGCGACCCCTTCCCGGAAGTTCGTTAACGCTTCTGGACAAGTGGTATTTTTTTGGTATGGTTCGTGGTCGAGGAGAACAGAATGGCGGCAAAAGCCACCGAAGCGCTCAACCCCAACGCCGCGGGTCTCGACCTGCAGCCACCGGTCGTGGCGGCGCGGCTCCTCGCGCAGGCCCAGGCGGAAGCCGCCGGCGTGGTCGCGGACGCAGCCTCCGACATCGCCCGGGCCGCGGAAGCCATCGCCGGGAGCCTCGCGGGTGGTGGCCGCATCGTCTACGCCGCCGCCGGCAGTTCCGGCCTGATGGCCCTCGCCGACGCTCTGGAACTTCCCGGCACATACGGCATCCCCCTCGATCGCATCCTGGTGCTGATCGCCGGTGGCCAGCAGGCCCTGGTCGATCTTGCGGGCGCGCCTGAGGATGACGGCCAGACCGCCGCCGCGCTGATCGACGCGCATGCCGTCGGCGCCGGCGACACCCTGATCGCGATCTCCGCCAGCGGCACGACCTCCTACGCGGTCGCAGCGCTCGAGACCGCGCGCGCCCGGGGAGCGACGACGATCGGCATCGCCAACAATCCCGGCACCGCGCTCGTGGAAAAGGCCGACATCGGCGTCGTGCTCGCGACGCCGCCGGAAATGGTCGCCGGCTCCACGCGAATGGGTGCGGGTACTGCGCAGAAGATCGCGCTGAATATGCTGTCCACCCTCGCGGCGATGCGGCTGGGACACGTCCATGACGGCTTGATGGTCAACCTCAAGGCGGACAACATGAAGCTCCGGGCGCGCGCGGCGCGCATCGTCGCCGCCGTCGCCGGCTGCACCGAGGATGCCGCGAACGCGTCGCTGGAAGAGACGGACGGCGCGGTGAAGCCGGCCGTGCTCGTCGCGGCGGGCGCGGGCGATCGTTCGAAGGCGGAAGCCATGCTCGTCGCGACCGGCGGACGGCTGCGGCCGGCACTGGCGGATCTGATGGAGGGGAGCGGGCGCTCTCGTCAAAACCGAGCCTGAAAGGGCCAAAACAGGGAGACTGCAATGAAGACCAAACTTCTCGCCGCGCTGCTGGCGGGTTCCAGCGTTCTCGGCTTCGCCGCGGGTGCATCGGCACAGGACGTCACGCTCACCATCGAGAGCTGGCGCAACGATGACCTCGCCATCTGGCAGGAGAAGCTCATCCCCGCCTTCGAGGCGAAGCATCCGGGAATCAAGATCGTGTTCTCGCCCTCGGCTCCGACCGAGTACAACGCAGCCCTCAATGCCAAGCTCGACGCGGGTTCGGGCGGCGATCTCATCACTTGCCGTCCGTTCGACGCCTCGCTGGAGCTCTACAACAAGGGTCACCTCGCCGACCTGACGTCGCTGCCCGGCATGGACGGCTTCTCCAGCGTCGCCAAGTCGGCCTGGCAGACCGACGACGGTTCGGCCACCTTCTGCGTGCCGATGGCATCGGTGATCCACGGCTTCATCTATAATGCCGACGCCTTCGAGCAACTCGGCATCGAGGTGCCGAAGACGGAGGCGGAATTCTTCGCCGCCCTCGACAAGATCAAGGCGGACGGGACCTACATCCCGATGGCCATGGGCACGAAGGATCTCTGGGAAGCCGCGACCATGGGCTACCAGAACATCGGCCCGACCTACTGGAAGGGTGAGGAAGGCCGACTGGCCCTCATCAAGGGCGAGCAGAAGCTGACCGATCCGCAATGGGTCGAGCCGTTTGCCGCGCTGGCCAAGTGGAAGGACTATCTCGGCGACGGCTTCGAGGCCCAGACCTATCCGGATAGCCAGAACCTGTTCACGCTGGGCCGTGCCGCCATCTATCCGGCGGGCTCGTGGGAGATCTCCGGCTTCAACACCCAGGCCGACTTCAAGATGGGCGCCTTCGCACCGCCTGTGAAGAACGCGGGCGACACCTGCTACATCTCCGATCACACCGATATCGCCATCGGCCTCAACGCCAAGTCGCCCAACGCGGACGCCGCGAAGACCTTCCTCTCCTGGGTCGCCTCGCCTGAATTCGCGTCGATTTATGCCAACGCGCTGCCCGGCTTCTTCTCGCTGTCCTCGACCCCGGTGACGATGGAAGACCCGCTGGCGCAGGAATTCGTCTCCTGGCGCGAGACCTGCCAGCCGACGATCCGCTCGACCTACCAGATCCTGTCGCGCGGCACCCCGAACCTCGAGAACGAGACCTGGGTCAAGTCTGCCAACGTCATCAACGGCACCGAGACACCGGAAGCGGCCTCGGCCGAACTGCAGAAGGGGCTCGACGCCTGGTTCAAGCCGGCGCAGTGATATCGGACAGGGCAATGCGGGCGCTGGCCCGCGTTGCCCGACCGGTTGCGCGAGGGGGAATGGATGACGATGCCCTCGCGCGCCACCTCGCTTGGGGCGAGATGACGTTCGCGCCTTGATCCTGTCCGCAACTGTGAAACACTGGGAGCCTGCGGACGCGTTGGGGGTCCATTTCCCCGTGATGCCGGAACCTTCATGAGCGACCTGACGCACACAGACGTGACGGAGGCGAAGGTCAGGCGGCCGTTCCGCTGGCACATCCTCGTGTTCCTGGCGCCGGCCTTCCTCGTCTACACCGCTTTCATGATCGTGCCGCTGTTCGGCACGTTGCAATTGTCGCTGTTCAGCAGGGTCGACCAGGAGCTGGTGTTCGTCGGTCTCGAGAACTTCCGGATGCTGTTTGGGGACGAGCGCTGGTCCGTCGGCTTCTGGAATGCGCTGTGGAACAATTGCTGGTTCTTCATCATCCACATGCTGGTGCAGAACCCGATCGGCATCGTGCTGGCGGCGATCCTCTCGTCACCGAGGCTGCGCTTCGCCGCCCTGTACCGCACGGCGATCTTCATCCCGACAATCCTGTCCTTCGTCATCGTCGGCTTCGTCTGGAAGCTGATCCTGTCGCCGCTGTGGGGCGTGGCGCCGAACCTCCTGAACTCGGTCGGCCTGCGGGGATGGTTCGCGCCCTGGCTCGGCAAGGAGGAGTATGCCCTGACCACGCTGTCGCTGATCTCGGTCTGGCAGTTCGTCGGCATTCCGATGATGCTGATCTACGCCGCGCTCCTGTCGATCCCCGACGAGGTGATCGAGGCGGCGGAATGCGACGGCATCACCGGCATGGCGCAGTTCTGGAAGATCAAGCTGCCGCTCATCCTGCCCTCGATCGGCATCATCTCGATCCTCACCTTCGTCGGCAATTTCAACGCCTTCGACCTCATCTACACGGCGCAGGGCGCGCTCGCCGGCCCGAACTTCTCCACGGATATCCTCGGCACCTTCCTCTACCGCGCCTTCTTCGGCTTCCAGCTCCAGCTCGGCGATCCCAACATGGGCGCGGCGATCGCCACCATGATGTTCTTCATCATTCTGGCCGGCGTCTGCCTCTACCTCTTCGCGATCCAGACGCGTCTGCGACGGTATCAGTTCTGAGGGGATGACAGTGAAGGAACCCTTCGATATCCGGCGCCCTACGTTGCCCCACTCTGGCCTGCCGGCGATCTCCCCCACGAGGGGGGAGATCGGCTTTCAAATATCGTTTCGTCAATCGTCAGCGTGGCAGAATGAGTGGCGTCCGGACGGCCGGCTGATCTCCCCCCTCGTGGGGGAGATGGCCGGCAGGCAAGAGGGGGGCGCGAAGGAACGCCGACCTTGCCGCACTTGCCTGGGCCCCCGCCCATGAGCCGCGCCATCTCATCCCCCCTGCGCTCCACCGCCGCCCATGCGGTTCTGATCGCCTACACGGTGATCGCGCTGTTTCCCGTGGTGCTGATCGTCATCAATTCGTTCAAGTCGCGCAACGCGATCTTCCGCTCGCCGCTCAGCCTGCCGACGCCCGAGACCTACGACCCGGTCGGCTACACCACGGTCATGGCGCAGGGCGATTTCCTGCTCTACTTCCAGAACAGCGTCGTCGTGACGGTGGGATCGCTGTTCTTCGTCATCCTCTTCGGCTCGATGGCGGCGTTCGCGCTGTCGGAATACCGCTTCCGCGGCAACACGATGACCGGGCTCTACCTTGCGCTCGGCATCATGATCCCGATCCGGCTCGGCACCGTCGCCATCCTGCAGCTGATGGTGGCGAGCGGGCTCGTCAACACGCTGACGGCGCTGATCCTGGTCTATACGGCGCAGGGCCTGCCGCTCTGCATCTTCATCCTGTCGGAGTTCATGAAGACCGTCTCGGACGACCTGAAGAACGCGGGCCGCATCGACGGCCTGTCCGAGTTCACCATCTTTTTCCGGCTGGTCCTGCCGCTGGTGCGCCCGGCGATGGCCACGGTGGCGGTCTTCACCATGATCCCGATCTGGAACGACCTCTGGTTCCCGCTCATCCTCGCGCCCTCCGAGGGCACCAAGACGGTGACGCTGGGCGCGCAGATCTTCATCGGCCAGTTCGTCACCAACTGGAACGCCGTGCTTGCGGCCCTCTCGCTGGCGATCCTCCCCGTTCTCGTCCTCTACCTCGTCTTCTCGCGGCAGCTCATCCGCGGCATCACCTCGGGAGCGGTGAAGTGAGCGCCACCGTTCCGCCGATCGTCGATGCACATTTCCATCTCTACGACCCTCGCGCGAATCGCTACGGGGTCTTCGAACGCATGGACGCCATCTTCGAGGCCCTCGTCGGCGACTATGCGGCCTTGCCGCGTACCTTTCTCCTCGACGATTATCTCCGGGCCTCGGCCGGCTGGCCGGTCGACGGCCTCGTCTGGCACGAGTTCATCTCGGAAGACCCCGTGAGCGAGGTCGCGTGGGCGGAGCGGCTTGCCGCCGCTTCACCGCTGCCCATGGCGCTGGTCGGCCTGGTGGACTTCGCCGACTCCGGCCTGGAGGCACGCCTCGACGCCTATCGCGGCCACCCGCATCTGACGGCTGTTCGCCAACACCTTGCCTGGGATGCACAGAGGCCGCTGCGGCGCATGGCGCGGCGCCCGGATCTGTTGACCGATCCGGCATGGCGCGCCGGTGTCGCGCTGATCGAGGGCACCAGCCTGCGTTGCGGCCTGGAAGTCTTCGCCCCGCAGCTTCCGGACTTGCTGGAGGTCGTGCGTCTTAACCCGGGCATCGATTTCACGATCGCCTTGATGGGCTGGCCGACCGACCTTGGTCCCGAGGCCTTCGCGCGCTGGCGATCGGACATCACGGCGCTCGCGCGCTGCGACAACGCCTGCGCGAGTATCTCGGCGGTGGAGTGCATCTTCGGTACCGCCTGGAGCGAGGATCAGGTGAGACCGTGGATCCTGCAGGTGCTGGAGAGCTTCGGGCCCTACCGCTGCATGCTCGGCAGCCATCTGCCCATCAGTACCCTGTCATATGGCTTCGACACGCTCTACCGCGCCTATGACCGAATCCTGACCGGTTGTTCCGAAGCCGAGCGCACCGCCCTTTTCGGCGCCACGGCGCGAGACTGGTTCCGTGTGCCGCAAGCCTCAGCCGCCGCCGTACAATCGGCAAGACCGTCGACCTCGCAGGTTATCCAATGACCCCGCTTCGAACTCTCGTCGCCGGACTCGGCAATATGGGCCGCAGCCATGCGCTGGCCTATGCGACGAACCGCGGTTTCGACATCGTCGGCCTGGTGAACCGCTCGGCGGTCGACCTTCCCGAGCCATTGTGCCCATATCCGATCTATGCAGACTTTCCCGAAGCGCTGGCACGCCTGAAGCCGGACGTCGCCTGCATCGCCACCTACTCGGACAGCCACGCCGACTACGCCGTCAGGGCGCTGGAGGCCGGCTGCCACGTCTTCGTGGAAAAGCCGCTCGCGACGACAGTTGCCGACGCGCGGCGCGTCGTCGACGCTGCCACGGCCAACGGCCGCAAGCTCGTGGTCGGCTACATCCTGCGTCACCACCCGTCGTGGATGCGGCTGATCGAGGAGGCCCGCGCGCTCGGCGGCCCCTACGTGTTCCGCATGAACCTGAACCAGCAATCCTCCGGCCCCACATGGGCCACGCACATGCAGCTGATGCAGACGACCAGCCCGATCGTCGACTGCGGCGTCCATTATGTCGACGTCATGTGCCAGATCACCGACGCCGCCCCGGTCGAGGTGCGCGGCATGGGGCTGCGGCTCAGCGACGAGATCGCGCCGGACATGTACAATTACGGCCACCTGCAGGTGCTGTTCGCGGACGGCTCGGTGGGCTGGTACGAGGCGGGCTGGGGGCCGATGATCTCCGAGACCGCCTTCTTCGTGAAGGACGTGATGTCGCCGAAGGGGAGCGTCTCCATCGTCATGGACGAAGGCGCGAGATCTGACGACATCGACACCCACACCAGGACGTCGCGCATTCGCGTCCACCGCGCCGAAATTGGTCCGGACGGCCGCTTCGCCGCGCCGGACACGCTCTTGTCGATGCAAGGCGAGCCGGACCATCAGGCGCTGTGCGACCGCGAGCAGGCCTATCTGCTCAGGGCCATCCGCGAGGACGTCGACCTCACGCGGCATATGGAGGACGCGGTGCGCTCGCTGGCGGTCTGCCTGGCGGCGGACGAGAGCGTGCGGACCGGAAAGGCGGTGCGGCTGTGACGGGACGCCTGTCCGCCGGGGACGTTGCATTGCGCCGGGGGGCCAGCTGATGGGATCGCTTCGCATCCAGAACCTGAAGAAATCCTTCGGCAAGGTGGACGTGCTGAAGGGCATCGACCTGCGGGTCGATGACGGCGAGTTCGTGGTCTTCGTCGGCCCGTCGGGCTGCGGGAAGTCCACGCTTCTCAGGGTGATCGCAGGCCTGGAGGACCCGACCTCCGGCGCGGTGATGATCGACGGCGTCAATGTCGTCAACCAGCCGCCCGCCAAGCGCGGCATCGCCATGGTCTTCCAGACCTATGCGCTCTATCCGCACCTGACCGTCCGCGACAACATGGGCCTCGGCCTCAAGCAGGCCGGCCAGCCGGCGCCGGAGATCGACAGGCGTATCGGCGTCGCCTCGGCGATGCTGTCGCTGGAGCCCTATCTGCAGCGCCGGCCGGCTGAACTGTCGGGAGGCCAGCGCCAGAGGGTTGCCATCGGCCGCGCCGTCGTGCGGGAGCCGAAGCTGTTCCTGTTCGACGAACCGCTCTCGAACCTGGATGCGGCGCTGCGCGTCAACACCCGGCTGGAGATCGCGGGCCTGCACCGTCGCCTGCGCGCGACGATGATCTACGTGACCCACGACCAGGTCGAGGCGATGACGCTCGCTGACAAGATCGTGGTGCTGAACGCGGGGCGCATCGAGCAGGTCGGCGCGCCCATGGAACTCTACAACAGCCCCGCCAATGCCTTCGTCGCCGGCTTCATCGGCTCGCCGAAGATGAACTTCATCGACGGCGCCCGGCTTGGCGAGTCCCGGGCGAAGACCGTCGGTGTGCGCCCGGAACACCTCTCGGTCCACGCGGCCTCGGGCTCCTGGGTCGGGACTGTGGTGCATGTCGAGCATCTTGGCGCCGATACCAACCTCTATCTCGAGACGCAGCAGGCGGGGTTGATCACGGTGCGCATCTTCGGCGAGTATCGCGCCCTCCCGGGGGACGTGCTCTACGCCACGCCGGACCCCGCCCGCACCTTCCGGTTCGACGCGGAGGGCAGGCGGATCGCCTGAGACTCCGTTCCAGGACGGGACGGCCTTGCGGAGGCCGGTCCTAGCTGGTATGAGCGCGCCGTTTCAACAAGCCGCCCGGCAGGGCATGCCGTGGCGGTTTTCTATGCTTTCCGCGCTTTGGTCGGCACGGAAACGAGAACGAGAGGCGATACGCCTCCAAGGAGAAAGCAAAATGCCCAAGATGAAGACCAAGTCGGCCGCCAAGAAGCGGTTCAAGATTACCGGGACGGGAAAGGTTCTGTCGGCTGCGGCCGGCAAGCGTCACGGCATGATCAAGCGTTCCAACAAGTTCATCCGCAATGCGCGCGGGACGATGGTTCTTTTCAAGGCCGACGGCGAGAAGGTCGTGAAGAACTTCCTGCCGAACGGCGGAGGCATCTGAACCCGATCGCACGGCCCCGAAGGTCGCAGACCTTTTCGGACAGGCACCGTGCGGGATGAACATGGACGAATAAGGAGATCATGACATGGCCCGCGTAAAGAGAGGCGTTACCGCCCACGCAAAGCACAAGAAGGTCCTGGATGCCGCGAAGGGCTTCTATGGCCGCCGCAAGAACACGATCCGCATCGCCAAGCAGGCGGTCGAGAAGTCGCTGCAGTACGCATATCGCGACCGCAAGGTCCGCAAGCGCAACTTCCGCGCCCTCTGGGTGCAGCGCATCAACGCCGGCGCCCGCGAGCACGGCCTGACCTATGCCCGCTTCATCGACGGTCTGAACAAGGCCGGCATCGAGATCGACCGCAAGGTTCTGTCCGACATGGCGATCCACGAACCGCAGGCCTTCGCTGCGCTGGTCGCCAAGGCCAAGACCGCGCTCGAGTACCTCAAGGATACCACCCCGAACGCTTTTGAACGCGCTGTCGCCTGAGACCAGCGCTTCCCAAGCTTCGAAAACTCTGATTTGGGAAACCCGCGCTGGCTGGTCCGGCGCGGGTTTTTCCGTGACTGGCCGCGCACACACGGAACCCCTCCCGTCGGACCTCGCTTCGCCGGGTCGGATGGGGGCAATCGACGATTGAGGAACAAGTCGTGAGCGACACTCTGGCGACCCTGGAACACAGCCTGTTGGCAGACATCACTTCTGCGGGGGACGAGCAGGCTCTGGAGGCCGTCCGTGTCGCGGCGCTGGGCAAGAAGGGCTCGGTATCGGACCTGCTCAAGACCCTTGGCGGCATGACCCCCGAGGAACGGCAGGTGAAGGGCCCGGCGATCAATGGCCTGAAGGCACGCGTGGCCGATGCCCTGGCCGCCCGCCGCGCCGACCTCAAGGACGCCGCCATCGCCGCGCGCCTGGCGGCCGAAAAGCTGGACGTCACCTTGCCGGTCCGCCAATCGCCCTCCGAGCGCGGCCGCATCCACCCGATCAGCCAGGTCATAGACGAGATCACCGCGATCTTCGCCGACATGGGCTTCTCGGTCGCCGAGGGTCCTGACATCGAGACCGACTACTACAACTTCACCGCGCTGAACTTCCCCGAGGGCCATCCGGCCCGCGAGATGCACGACACCTTCTTTCTGCCGCCGAATGCCAACGGCGAGCGCAAGGTGCTGCGCACCCACACTTCGCCCGTTCAGATCCGGACAATGGAGGCGCAGAAGCCGCCGATCCGCATCGTCATCCCCGGCAAGACCTACCGGCAGGATTCCGACGCCACCCATTCGCCGATGTTCCATCAGGTCGAGGGGTTGGTGATCGACCGCACGGCGAACGTCGCCAACATGAAATGGGTGCTGGAGGAGTTCTGCAAGGCCTTCTTCGAGGTGCCGCAGGTGAAGATGCGCTTCCGGCCGAGCTTCTTCCCCTTCACCGAGCCGAGCCTGGAGGTGGACATCCAGTGCGATCGCTCCCGCCCGGGCGAAGTGCGATTCGGCGAGGGCACGGACTGGATGGAGATCCTCGGCTGCGGCATGGTTCACCCCAACGTGTTGCGCGCCGGCGGCCTCGACCCCGACGAGTTCCAGGGCTTCGCCTGGGGCATGGGCATCGACCGCATCGCCATGCTGAAATACGGCATGCCGGACCTGCGCGCCTTCTTCGACGCCGACGTCCGCTGGCTGCAGCACTACGGCTTCAGGCCGCTGGACATGCCGACGCTGTTCGGAGGGTTGAGCGGGTGAGATGCCGACGGTTTTCCGAAAATACGGCATTCGGTTTCACTTCTATGGCTCCGATATGCATGAGCCGCCACATATCCATGCTTCCGGCCAAGGAGGCAGGGCGAAGGTGTGTTGGAAACGATGGAATTCGCCGAGCATGAAGGCTTCAAGACCTCCGACCTTAGGCGTATCCTTGAGGTCGTGAAGGACCACAGAAACCTGTTTCTGGAGGCGTGGAATGAGTTCTTCTGATCCCTATCCGGAGAACGAGCGGCCAGTCGAAGCATGGTGCGACGCGACGCACGTTCACGTTCGTCTCGCGGATGGTCGTGAGGTGGTGACACCGCTTTGGTGGTATCCTCGCTTGCTCCAAGCGACGCCCGAGCAGCGGGCCGTTGTCGAGTTGATGCTCGACGGCGTTCATTGGCCGCAAGTCGACGAGGATCTTTCGGTGCGAGGAATGCTGCGCGGATGGAAGTATCCAAAGGCGGTCGAGCCTTCGGTTGCGGCGGAGTGAGGAAGGACTTGCGTGCCTTACTCGACGCGGACGTGCACTGGCGGCCCCGCGACGGGTTCAGGCCGGTGGATTTGCGATGACCGAGACGACCTCACACACCGGCGGATGCCGCTGCGGCGCGGTGCGCTTCGAGGCAAATGCCGAGCCGGAGCATGTCAGCTATTGCCATTGCGCCGACTGTCGACACGCGACGGGCAGCCCCGTCACGGCTTTCGTCGGTTTCGCGGCGGACGCCGTCGTGATGACCGGCGAAGCGCTGAAGAGCTACGAGAACGGACCCGTGACGCGCAGTTTCTGCGGTGTGTGCGGTTCGCCGATCGCCTATGTCGACGCGCGCATCGGCGAAGCCATCTACTTCATGCTCGGCGCCATGGACGCGCCGGCGAACTACAAGCCGACGCTGCACGCCTATGTGCGCGAACAGCTGCCCTACCTGCACATGCCGGATGGGCTGCCGCGCCATGTCGGGACCAGCGTGCCGAGACCTGACGGGACCTGAAGATGAAACTCACGCTCTCCTGGCTCAAGGACCACCTCGAGACCGACGCCTCGCTGGCCGACATCGTCGAGCGGCTCACCGCCATCGGCCTCGAGGTTGAGTCGGTCGACGACAAGGCGGCATTGAAGCCCTTCGTCATCGCCCGGGTGCGCAGCGCCGAAAAGCACCCGGATGCCGACAAGCTGCGCGTGCTGATGGTCGACACCGGCTCCGGCGATCCCATCCAGGTCGTGTGCGGCGCGCCGAACGCGCGGGCGGGCCTGGTCGGCGCCTTCGCGCCGCCGGGCACACACATTCCCGGCACGGGCATCACGCTCGGCGTCGGCAAGATCCGCGGCGTCGAGAGCCGCGGGATGATGTGCTCGGAGCGTGAACTGGAACTCTCGGACGACCATCAGGGCATCATCGATCTGCCGGCCGAAGCGCCCGTCGGCGAGCGCTACGCCGCCTGGGCGCATCTCGACGACCCCGTCATCGAGATCAACCTGACCCCGAACCGCCCGGACGCGACCTCGATCCACGGCATAGCCCGCGATCTTGCCGCGAGCGGCCTCGGCACGCTGAAGACGCCTGCGATCGAGCCGGTGGCGGGTGAAGGCGACTGCCCGGTGAAAGTGACGATCGAGGCGCCGGATCTTTGTCCCGGTTTCGCGCTGCGGCTGGTGCGTGGCGTCAGCAACGGCCCGTCGCCGAAATGGCTGCAGCAGAGGCTGCTTTCGATCGGCCTGCGCCCCATCAACGCGCTTGTCGACATCACCAACTACGTCACCTTCGACCGTGGCCGGCCGCTGCACGTCTTCGATGCCGCCAAGGTCGCCGGTGACCTCGTCATTCGCCGGGCCCGCGAGGGCGAGACGGTGCTGGCGCTCGACGGCCGCGACTACGCGCTGACGCGGGACATGTGCGTCATCGCCGACGCCAACGGCGTGGAATCGATCGCCGGCATCATGGGCGGCGAGCATTCCGGCTGCGACGAGACCACTACCGACGTGCTGATCGAATCGGCGCTCTGGGCGCCGCTCAACATCGCCCGCACCGGTCGGGCGCTCGGCATCATCACCGACGCGCGCTACCGTTTCGAGCGCGGCGTCGATCCGGAGTTCATGGTGCCGGGCCTCGATCTCGCCACGCAGATGGTGGTCGAGCTTTGCGGCGGCACGCCAGGCGAAGCGGAAGTTGTCGGCTATGCCGGCTACGAGCCGAAGGTCATCCGCTTCCCGGTCTCCGAGGTGAAGCGGCTGACCGGCATTGACGTGCCCGAGGACGATGCGCGCGGTATCCTGGAACGCCTCGGCTTCGGCGTTTCCGATATCTTCGGCATGGACATCAGCGACGGTCCGCGCAACGCAGGCTCGACGCTGAGCTATCTCTCGGCCGACAACATGCGCAATGTCCGCCGCAAGGGGGTGTTCGAGGTCGCCGTCCCGTCGTGGCGGCCGGATGTCGACGGCAAGGCCGACCTGGTCGAGGAAATCATGCGCATGCGCGGGGTCGATGCCATCGCGCCGCAGCCGCTCCTCAGCCATACCGGTGTCCACGGCAAGGTGCTGACGACGCTGCAGGTGCGCTCGCGTGCGGCGCGTCGGGCTCTCGCCGTTCGCGGCATGATGGAGGCCGTCACCTGGTCTTTCATTCCGCGAAAGCATGCCGAGGCTTTCGGCGGCGGCAGGACCGAACTGGCGTTGTCGAACCCGATCGCGGCCGACATGTCCGACATGCGCCCCTCGCTGCTGCCCGGGCTGATCGCCGCAGCGCAGCGCAACGCCGACCGGGGCTTCGGCGACGTCGCGCTGTTCGAGGTTTCCGGCACCTACGAAGACGACATGGCTACCGGACAGCGCAGGGTCGCAGCCGGCGTGCGGCGTGGCACGGCGAAACTCGAGGGAGCCGGCCGCCATTGGGCTGGCAATGCGGGTGCCGTCGGCGTGTTCGACGCCAAGGCCGACGCACTGGCCGCACTGGAGGCTTGCGGCGCCCCGATCGACAAGCTGCAGGTGGAGGCAGGCGCCCCCGACTGGTACCACCCCGGCCGCTCGGGCGTGGTCAAGCTGGGACCGAAGCTCGTCCTCGGCCATTTCGGCGAATTCCACCCGAAGACGCTGGAGGTGCTCGATGTTTCCGGCCCGCTCTGCGGCTTCGAGGTCTTCGTCGACGCCATTCCGGAGGCCAAGGCCAAGCCGACGCGCACCAAGCCCAGGCTCGATCTGTCGCCGTTCCAGATGGTGAAGCGCGACTTCGCCTTCGTGGTGGATCGGGCGGTCGAGGCCGGTGCGATCTCGAAGGCGGCCGCCGGCGCCGACCAGAAGCTGATCGCCGGGGTCTCGGTGTTCGACGTGTTCGAGGGCGCAGCGCTCGGCGAAGGCAAGAAATCGCTGGCGATCGAGGTGGCGATCCAGCCGGCCGACCGCACGCTGACCGACGAGGATTTCGAGGCGCTGTCGGGCAAGATCGTCGAGAACGTCAGGAAGCGCACCGGCGGCACGCTGAGGGGGTAGGATCGTCGCGTCCGCGCGGGT
>JAESFK010000651.1_pt1 | contig 15237 bp, 14 predicted proteins | sample 9269391 | NCBI WGS metagenome assembly JAESFK01 (sample SAMN14506231, study PRJNA617097) | algae metagenome | isolation source: Drouetiella hepatica UHER 2000/2452 and co-occurring heterotrophs from... | place: Slovakia: Slovak Paradise National Park, Hrabusice, Kosice Region | collected 2000-01-01
TGTCCTTTGTCGCCAACGCCCAAGAGGGCGGTGACGACGACGGTGACGATGGCGACGATGGCGGCGGTGGCCGCAGCGGGAGTGGTGGCGGCGGCTACGGCGGCCGCGACCGCTCCGGATCGGGCGACGGAGTTGGACGCAGCCGCGGCAGCGACGGCGTGAATCTCTTCCGCCGGTTGTTCAGCCGCGAGCGGCCCCGGGTTCGGCGCGCCCGTCCCGCGCGCGTCGTGCCGCTGCCGGTCCGGGTGCCGAACGAGATCGTCGCCTTCGGCGTCTCCGACGCCCAACGGCTGCAGATCGAATCGCTCGGCTACGTGGTCGGTCAGGAGGCGGTGCTGCCGGCGCTCGGCGGCACCGTGCTGCGCATCGTCGCGCCCGCCGGCTCCAACCTGGATGCATCGCTGGCCGAGATAAGGGCGGCGGCACCGGCCGCGAGCATCGATTTCAATCATTTCTACCGGCCCAACGGTCTTCCCGCGGACTGCCCCTCCGAGCATTGCGTCGCGCCGCAGATGGTCCGCTGGCCAGCGGCCGCCTCGCTCTCGCCGAGTTGTGCGGGCGAAGGTTTGGCCATCGGACTGATCGACACGGCGATCAATCCCGATCACGCGGCCTTCACCGGAGGTCGCGTCGAACTCCTGCGCGTCAGCGCCGACAGCCTGCCGGAGTCCGGCCGCCAGCATGGCACGGCGGTGGCCGCACTGCTGGTCGGAGCGACGGACAGCCGTACGCCCGGCTTGCTGCCGCAAGCCCGGCTGATCGCCGTCGATCCGTTCTACCGAAGCGGCCGCAGCGACGACCGGGCCGATGCCTTCGATCTTGCCCAGGCCCTGGATCGTCTCGCCAGCCAGAGGGTGAACGTCATCAACCTGAGCCTTGCCGGGCCATCGAACCTGGTGCTGGAGCGCACCGTCGGCGTCGTCGCCGGCTCCGGCGTGGTGCTCGTCGCCGCCGCCGGAAACGTCGGGCCCAACGCAGCGCCGTCCTACCCGGCCGGCTACGAGCAAGTCATCGCGGTCACCGCCGTCGATCGACGCAAACGGGTCTACCGGCGTGCAGGACGTGGCGATCACATCGACCTCGCCGCCCCGGGCGTCGAGGTGTGGGCCGCGGCGTCCGTCAGAGGCGTCCGGCCGAAGACCGGAACGTCATTCGCGGCGCCCTTCGTCACGGCGGCGGTCGCCCTCGCGGGCCGCAACCAGAGCTCCGATCCGGGGAGGCTCCTCTATGCGATGGCCGAGGATCTTGGCGAACCGGGGAGGGACCCGGTCTATGGCTGGGGGCTCCTGAATGCGCAGTCCCTGTGCGGCGCCGGCGCAGGGACGCTCGACCCGACGGTTGCCGTGGACTAAGAGTACCGGCAACCGAAGGGAGGCATCATCGTGCGCATCGTTTTCACCGGCGGCTCCGGCAAGGCCGGCCGCCATGTCGTTCCGTGGCTCAAGGCCAGGGGCCACGACATTCTCAACCTCGACCTGAAGCCGCTGGACTGTCCCGGTGTCAACACGCTGATCACCGACGTGACTGACAGCGGGCAGGTGTTCAACGCCCTGTCAATGCACTTCGGCTTCGAGGGCTACGAGGCGCCGGGCGGTCCCAAGAAGGTCGACGCGGTGGTGCATTTCGCCGCGATTCCGCGCGTGCTGATCGAGCCCGACAACATCACCTTCGAGGAGAACGTGATGTCGACCTACAACGTCATCGAGGCAGCGGTGAAACTCGGCATCCGCAAGATCGTCGTCGCTTCGAGCGAGACCACCTACGGGGTCTGCTTCGCCGAGGGTGACAAGGACTTCCGCAGCTTTCCGCTGGAGGAAGACTACGACATCGATCCGATGGATTCCTACGGGCTCTCCAAAGTGGTCAACGAGAAGACGGCGCGCGCCTTCGCCATGCGGTATGGCGCCGACATCTATGCGCTCAGGATCGGCAACGTCATCGAGCCGCACGAATACGGGCCGTTCAAGTCCTACGCCGAGAATCCGTCGCTGAGGAAGCGCAACGCCTGGAGCTACATCGACGCGCGCGACCTCGGCCAGATCGTGCATCTGTGCCTGGAAAAGGACGGCCTCGGCTTCCAGGTCTTCAACGCCACCAACGACACCATCACCGCAAACGAACCGACCGAGCAGTTTCTGAAACGCTGGGCGCCGGACACCCCGGTGACGCGGCCGATGGGCGAATGGGAAGCGCCGCTGTCCAACCGCAAGATCCGTGAGGTGCTGGGCTTCAAGGAAGAGCACGACTGGCGGAAATACGCGTAGGTCCCGCCGGCGCAGCACACGAATACCGTTCCGGCTGACCCGCCCGCATGGGTCGGGCAGCCGGGTAGCTGGCGTTGGGCTGGAATCCCTTAACCCAAGACGACGACTCCTCGGCTCATTGACGTGTCGTTCGGGGTTCTGGCCCATACTCCGCACCTCGTGGCGGGGGGGCGGCGTGTTCACGATCAGGCTGGCAGAAATATTGGGTGCGTTGAGCAGGGCTCTCGACATGACGGAGGGCCAGCCGCCGGGGCATTGCGTGCGAAGCTGCTGGATCGGCATCGCCATCGGTCGCGAGATAGGCCTGCCGGACGCACAGTTGCACGATCTGTACTATGCGCTGCTGTTGAAGGATCTCGGATGCAGCAGCAATGCCGCCCGCATCTGCGAACTCTACCTGACCGATGACCTGACCTTCAAGAAGGACTTCAAGTTCCTCGATGGCAATCTGCCTCAGGTGCTGCGGTTCGTGCTGTCGCACACCGGCCAGAACAGCCGGTTCGCCGACCGGTTCAGGAGCGTCATCAACATCCTTCAGAATGGCGGGAGCATCGCGCGCGAAATGATCGAGACGCGGTGCCAGCGCGGCGCCGAGATCGCCCGGCAGATGCGATTCTCCGAGGCGGTGGCGCAGGGCATCCTCGACCTCGACGAACATTGGGATGGCGGCGGCAAGCCGACGGGACGATCGGGCGCCGACATCTCCCTGTTCGCCCGCATCGCCCTGCTGTCGCAGGTTGTGGATGTCTTCCAGGCCGGAAGCGGGCGCGGGCAGGCGATCGCGGAAGTTGAGGAACGCGCCGGTAGCTGGTTCGACCCCGATCTCGTCGGCGCCTTCCTGCGCGTGGCGCGGGACGATGCGTTCTGGAATGTCCTCACGTCCGACGCCATAGAGGAGGTCGTTCTGGCCATGGAGCCGGGCCAGCAGGTGGCGATGGCCGACGAAGACTATCTCGACGAGATCGCTCAGGCCTTCGCCAGGGTGATCGACGCCAAGAGTCCCTACACCTCTGGTCACAGCGAGCGGGTCGCCGTCTTCACGGATCTGATTGCCGAAGCGATGGGCATGGATCCCGAACGCCGGCGCTGGCTGAAGCGGGCGGCGTTGCTGCACGATATCGGCAAGCTCGGGGTCAGCAACAGCGTGCTCGACAAGCCCGGCAAGCTGGACGACGTCGAATGGAGTTCCATGCGTCGCCATGCAGCCATGTCGGAAGAGATCCTGTGCCGCATCGAGGCGTTCGCCGACCTGTCCCGGGTCGCAGGCGCGCATCATGAGCGGCTGGATGGCAAGGGGTATCCGAACGGCCTCTCGGGAGATCAGATCGATCTCGAGACACGCATCATCTCGACTGCCGACGTGTTCGACGCGCTGACGGCGGAGCGGCCCTACCGCGCCGCCATGCCCGTCTCCCGGGCGTTCGCAATTCTCTGGGAGGGCGCGGACACGTCGCACGACCCGACCTGCATCGCCGCGCTGGAGCGCGCGATGGCGGGCGCCGAATGCCGCAAGGTGGCGTGAATCTGCCTCCGGCCTATTCCATCGACAGGATCATGTTCCTCACGACCGGATAGATCTCCCGCTCCCAGCGCTTGCCGTTGAACACGCCGTAATGGCCGACATTGGCCTGCAGGTGGTGGCGCTTCAGGTGCGGGCGCAGCGACCGGCACAGATCGTGCGCCGCGGACGTCTGGCCGAGCGCGCAGATGTCGTCGCGCCCGCCTTCCACCGTCAGCAGCGCCGTGTGGCGGATGAAGCCCGGATCGACCTTGCGTCCCCTGTAGGCGAAGTCGCCTGTTGCGAGCTCCGCCTTCTGGAAGATCCGGTCGATGGTCTCCAGGTAGAATTCCTCCGTCAGATCGAGCACGGCGAAATATTCGTCGTAGAAGGTCTTTATCTTCTCCGCTTCCTTTGTCTCGCCCTTCGCGAGATGGTCGTAGAGCTTGCGGTGCGCGGCTCTGTGGCGATCCATGTTCATCGCCATGAAGGCGACGAGCTGCAGGAAGCCGGGATAGACCTTCCGCCCGCGTCCGGCGTAGCGGAAGGGCACCTTCGCGATCATCGCGCTCTCGAAGAAGGACAGCGACTTCTTCACGGCGAATTCGTTGACCTCGGTCGGGCTTTCGCGCGGATCGATGGGACCGGCCATCAGCGTCATGCTGCGCGGCGTCGCCGGGTGCCGGTCCTCCGACATCACCGCCACGGCGACGAGCGCCTGCACGCAGGGCTGGCAGACCGCGAGGATGTGCGCGCCCGGCCCGATCGCGTCGAGGAAGCGGATGATGTAGTCGACATGGTCCTCCACACCGAAGCGCCCGGCTTCGACGGGCACGTCGCGGGCGTTCGCCCAGTCGGTGACGTAGACGTCGTGGTCGCGCAGCAGCGTTTCGACCGTCCCGCGCAAAAGCGTGGAAAAGTGCCCCGAGAGTGGTGCAATGACCAGGATGCGCGGCTGCGGCGCATCGACGTCCTTGGCGAAGTGGAGCAGGTCGCCGAAGGGCAGGGAGAGTGCGGTTTCCACAGAAACCGGAACCAGCCGGTTCCCCACCTCAACGGCGTCGATCCCGAAGTCCGGCCGCACATGGGTCAGCCGGAAGCGCGAGAGCAGTTCCATCACCGCGGCGAAACGGCCGCCGATCTCGGTTCCGAAACCCCAGTACTGCGGCCCGGTCGTGGCCTGCACCCAACGGGCCCAATGCCGCATCGGCGCGATCAGATCTTCCTGGAACTGGTATGTCTGGTAGAGCAAGGCTCGTCCCGTCCGCGGCGATGCAAAAAAGCTAGTGCAATTTCTGCTGCATTGCGAGAGGATTGTTGCGGCCGCGAACAGTGAGGCGGGAACGCAATGGCGCCAGCGACGCTGACGATCTCCTCAAAGAACTATTCATCCTGGTCGCTGCGCGGCTGGCTGCTCTGCCGCATGGCGGAACTGGAATTCGACGAGGCGCGCGTCGACCCCGACGACCCGGGCAACCGGCAGGAACTGCTTCTGCTCACCCCCTCCGTCCTCGTGCCGCGCCTTTCGCATGACGGCGCACGCGTGTGGGACACGCTCGCCATCGCCGAATATCTCGACGAGACGTTTCCCGACAAGCGCATGCTGCCGGACGAGCGGGTGGCGCGGGCGCATTGCCGCTCCGTGTGCGGCGAGATGCATTCTGGCTTCCACAATCTGCGCTCCGCCCTGCCGATGAACATCAAGGCGCGGCACAAGCGCTTCAAGATATTCTCCGGAGCGCGGCCCGACGTCGAACGCATTCGCGCCATCTGGACGGAATGCCTGGAGACCTATGGCGGCCCCTGGCTGTTCGGCGACCGTCCGACCATCGCCGATGCCATGTATGCGCCCGTCTGCACCCGCTTCCGCACCTATGCGGTCGAACTCGAGGCGCCGCTCGCGGCCTATTGCGAGACGGTGTTTGCCTGGCCGCTGATGCAGGAGTGGACCGAAGGCGCCCGCGCCGAGCCGGACGAGATCATCGAACTCGAAGTCGAGTTCTGACGGCTTCGGAACGAACCGCCGCCGGTTTCATCCGCGGCGACTGCCTGGCGGCGGCGCCGTAGAGTTTCGGACCACCAGTTCCAGCCCGACGGTCTCGCGCCGCACCGTGCCGTCGAACTCCAGGATAGCCGCCACTGCCCGTCGCCCCATCTCGGCCATGGGCTGGACTATGGTGGTGAGCCCGGGTCGCGAGGTTGCGCTCTCGGGAACGCCGTCGAAGCCTACGACCGAGACGTCGCCCGGCACGGACATGCCGCGATCGCGCAGCCAGTCGAGCGTGAAGAGCGCCATCCGGTCCGACATCGCCAGGATGGCCGTTGGTGTTTCGGTGCGCGAAAAGATGTACTCAAGGCCCGCTGCGGTGCCGGCTTCGTTGTTCTCGGCCTCGTAGATCGGAACCGATTCGGGCGCGACGCCTGCCTCGGCGAGAGCCTGCATGTAGCCACGGATGCGATCCCGCGTTCCGCCATAGATCGCCCTCTCGGCATCTTCTGGCGTGGCCGGACCGATCCTTTCATCGTTCGAGACCAGGGACAGGATCGCGAAGCGACGGTGTCCGAGCGCGGTGAGGTGACGTGCGGCGATGCAGGCGCCCTCGACTTCGTCCACACCGACGCTGGAAACGGTCGGGTAGTCGAATCCGTAATCGAGCGCGACGAAGGGCAGGCGCCGCTCGCGCGTGAGGTCGACGAGCCGCGAGCCACCTTCGATGCAGAACACGATGAAGCCGTCGACCAGCGCGTTCTGGATGTTCCATGAAAGATGTTCCTCGTTCGCCGCCGAGACGAGCGAGATCCCCGCACCCGTAGCATCGCACGCCTGGGCGATGCCCGCCATCACCACGCGGGCGAACGGGTCCTCGAAGAAGTAGGCGAGGGGCTCGGCCGTGGCCACGCCGATGGCATTCACCTTGCCCGCCCGCAGCATCCGGCCGCGCGGGTCCGGACCGGCATAGCCAAGGCTTTGGGCTGCGGCGAACACCCGGTCGCGCACCTCCTCGCGAACGATGTCCGGACGGTTGAACGCATTGGAGGCGGTCCCGCGCGAGACGCCAGCGGCCCTCGCCACGTCCGCCAGCCTGACTGGTTTATCCGTCATATCCACTCCCTCGGTTCCGGTGGCATGTAGCAACTAACTTGGATCGGTTCAAAAATTCCTTGACATTCACCCGGCTGACTTGGATATTGGATCGATCCAAGAGACTCCGTACTGCGATTGGATCGATACAAGAGATATGCTTCCAAGGAGACGAGCAATGCATCCATTGACCTATGTGGCAGGCCGGGCCTTCCGGGACGACTGGCGGCTTCCGCGTTCGGACCGGCGCCCCGCAGGCCCGAACTGCGGATGGCGGCGGGATGAACACGCCCGCAGCATTTTTACCGACCTGCGCTTGGATCGATCCAATCGTTGAACTGGAGAAACGACCCATGCATCCCCTTGTCTTCCTGTTCGAAGAAATAAACCGCGATTGGGGTCTCCCCCAGCGCAACCGCGCATCCGACCGCAAGCAGGGTTTCCGCTGGCGCGATCGCCGAACCAGAAACCCGCCCGAGCGCAATTGAAGCGCGGTTCCGGTTGATCGAAAGCTCACGGGAACTTCCTGCCGAGTTGTGCCACTCCCTACGGCAAGTCGGGTCATCGACGCCTCGAAACGTCGATTTCAGCACCGCGACGCGTCCGATCAGCCCTTCAGCATTTCCGCCACTTCAGGCGCGAAATAGGTGAGGATGCCGTCGCAACCCGCACGCTTGAAGGCGAGCAGCGATTCCAGCATCGCCTTCTCGCCATCGATCCAGCCATTGGCCGCAGCCGCGCGGATCATCGAATATTCGCCCGACACCTGGTAGGCGAAGGTCGGCACGGCGAATTCGTCCTTCAGCCGGCGGATGATGTCGAGATAGGGCAGGCCGGGCTTCACCATCAGCATGTCGGCGCCTTCCGCGAGATCCTGCTCGGCCTCGCGCACCGCCTCGCCCGAATTTGCGTGGTCGATGTAGTAGGTCTTCTTGTCGCCCTTTAGCAGGCCCTTGGTGCCGATCGCCTCGCGGTAGGGACCGTAGAAGGCCGAGGCGAACTTCGTCGCGTAAGACATGATCGCGACTTCGGAAAATCCATTGTCGTCCAGCGCGTCGCGGATCGCGCCGATGCGGCCGTCCATCATGTCCGAGGGCGCGATGATGTCGGCGCCGGCGGCGGCCTGCAGCACCGCAGCCGCGGCGACCTGCGCGACCGTCTCGTCGTTGACGATGATGCCGTCGCGCAGGATGCCGTCATGGCCGTGGCTGGTGAAGGGGTCGAGCGCGGCGTCGGTGATCACGCCGATCTCGGGCACCGCCGCCTTGATCGCCCGCGACGTGCGGTTGATCAGATTGTCCGGGTCGAGGATGGCCGAACCGGTCTGGTCGCGCAGGGACAGGTCGACGTTCGGGAAGGTGGCGAGCGCGGGAATCCCGAGTCTGGCCGCCCGTTCCGCCTCGCGCACCGCCTGGTCGACCGTCAGTCGGTAAACCCCTGGCATCGCGGGGATATCCTCGCGGCGGTTCTCGCCCTCGATGAGGAAGATCGGCCAGATCAGGTCGTCGACCGTCAGCCGGTTCTCCTGCACCAGCCGGCGGGACCAGTCGGCCTTGCGCATGCGCCGAAGCCTGCGGCTTCCGGTGATCTCGTCGACGCTTCGCCTGCCGGCGGGAACCGCCCATGCCTGTCTGTTCATGTCGCATTCTCCTGCCGCTTCCTACCATGCCGCGCCGTGGCGAGGAACCGCCCGCGCGAGGGACGGCTCACCCGGCAGCGTTGACGGGTTCGGCGCCCGTCCACTAGTGCTGGGGAAAACGGGAGGCGAATCGCATTGTGATTGATTTCGGTGGTGGCGAGGAGATTCGCTTCGAGCGCCGTGGCAGGGCCGGGCTGGTGACCCTGACCCGGCCGAAGGCGCTGAATGCCGTCAGCCATTCGATGGTCCTCGCGCTGTCGCGGGCCTTGCGCGCCTGGGAGGCGGACGACGCGGTCGGACTGGTGGTCGTGACCGCCGAGGGCAGGGCCTTCTCGGCTGGTGGCGACATTCGTCGCGTTCACGACGCCGGCCCCGCGCATCCCGACTCGATCGCCTTCTTCGCCGACGAATACCGGATGAACGCCCAGCTCGCCCGGTTCCCGAAACCCTATGTCTCGCTCATCGACGGCATCGTGATGGGCGGAGGCGTCGGCATTTCGATGCACGGATCGCATCGCGTGATGACCGAGAAGGCGCTTTTCGCGATGCCGGAGGTGGGCATCGGTTTCTTCCCCGACATCGGTGGCAGCTTCATCCTGTCGCGGCTCAAGGGCAGCTACGGCATGTATCTCGGCCTGACCGGCGCCCGCATCCGCGCCGGAGATTGCCGGCGTGCCGGCCTCGCGACCCATTGCGTCGCCTCCGACCGGCTGGAAGCGGTGCTCGCTGCCCTGTGCGAGGAGGACGGTACGCCGGACCGCATCCTCAACCGGTTTCACCGCGATCCGGAAGCCGAGACCGACGAGGGAACGCTGTTCGCGATCGCCCGGCTCTTCTCGCGCCAGTCCCTGGCCGACCTGATGACCGCGCTGCGCCGGGCGGCGACCGCAGGCGAGGAGATTGCGGTTCGCAGCCTCGCTGCCATCGAGAAGGCCTCGCCGACCAGCGTCGCCGTGACCTTTCGAGAAATCGACACCGCGGCGATGCTGGAATTCGACGACTGCATGCGGATGGAGTTCCGCATCGTCAAACGGATGATCGGCCGCCACGACTTCTTCGAGGGGGTCCGCGCCGCCGTCGTGGACAAGGACGGAGCCCCGCGCTGGCGCCCGGCCACGCTGGCGGAAGTGGACGACGCGGTGGTCGAAAGCCATTTCGCGCCGCTCCCGGACGGGGATCTCGTCCTGTGACGCCAGCCGAGACGGTCGGCGCCGAATTCGGCGCCTCCCGCCTGGACCAGCTGTATGTCTGGTTCCACCGTCTCGTGGCCACCTACTGCATGCTGTTCGGCATGTTCTACTGGGTCCGGCTCATCGGCTTCTACGAGGGGCCTCTGTGGCGGTTCGACACGATGCCCACCTACTGGCAGGTGGTGGCCGTGACGCTGGCGGTGTTCTTTCCGTTTGCCGCCGCCGGCCTCTGGATGATGGCATCCTGGGGGCCGGTCATCTGGTTCATCTGCGCTGCCACCGAGATCGTCATGTTCGCCGGCTTTCCGCAGCTCTTCGGCCGGCACGACGCGATCGTGGCGTCGCACCTGCTCGCGGCCGCCCTGTACGTGGCGTTCCGCCTGCTGCTGCACCTCCGTCGGCGCCGCCAGCTCCGAGAAGGTTAAGAAACCTTCCTCCGTCAACCTTCTGTTAGGCACGCTGCTAAACCTGTGCGGCGTAACGTCTTGTTAAGGCTGGCGTTTAAGTCGAATTTTATGTGCATTCGCTAGTGTCGCGATCAAGGTGAGAAACAAAAAAACATCACCCGGCGACAAACGAGAGGCGAGTGAGATGAATAACCCCCGTCAGGCGGCCAAGCCCGCCACTGTATCCAACGACCGGCGCGAGGCTATCCGGTCCCTATACATGGAGTCACTGCAGCTGGTTGAGAGGCTTCACCGCCGGCTGCTTGACGTGATCAAGGACGAGTTCGACCGCAACGGCCGCAGCGACATCAACGCCATCCAGGCGCTGCTGCTCTTCAACATCGGCAACTCGGAACTGACAGCCGGAGAACTGCGCTCGCGCGGTTACTATCTCGGTTCCAACGTTTCCTACAATCTGAAGAAGCTCGTCGAACTCGGCTTCATCAACCACCAGCGCTCGCGGATCGATCGCCGCTCGGTGCGCGTCAGCCTCACGCCGAAGGGCGCGGCGGTCGCCGAGGTCGTCAACGGGCTCTACGAGCGCCACATCGGGTCGATCGAGCAGGTCGGCGGCATCAATGCCGAGGAATTCAGCCAGATGAACCGCGCCCTGCAGCGGCTCGACAGGTTCTGGAACGACACGATCGCCTATCGCATGTGAGGCTCGCTGCCCGAAAAGGTCTCCGGTCTGGCTGGCGCCTCGGTGCGCCGGCCCACTTTTCCATCGACCGCGTTGACATTGGTGTGAGCGCTGAGGCCACGTTGCCGCCATATTCGAATGGGACGGCAAAGCCTGCCGGGATGTCGGCTGGAGGGGGCTTAGGCCGACCTGCCTGATTTCCCTGGACGCCGCGGCCCTATGGTCGCCAAACGTTAAGCTTGACGAACTACGATGGACGCAATTCGTCGTGTTCCAGAAGTCAGGGTAGATTTGCGCATGATCGCCAAAGCCAGCCGTCGCTCCTTCCTTTCCGGTGCCGCCGCCCTTGCGGCCACGGCTGCCGGCGCACCCGCCTTTGCTCAGGATGCCGTGATGGAGGTCCTCAACTCGTCGAGCCGCGGCAACTGGGATGACCAGTTCGATGCGCGCGCCAGCAGCGGCGACAGGGTCTCCTCGAACCTGCCCATCTTCAGCCCGCAGACGGTCGGCTATGTCAAGACGGCGATCGGGCAGTACCAGAACATCGTCGCCGCAGGCGGCTGGCCGGTCGTTCCCGCCGGCAAGAAGCTGAGGCTCGGCGTTGTCGATGCCGACGTCGAGGTGCTGCGCAAGCGCCTGATGGTCGCTGGCGATCTGTCTCCCAATGCCGGAGTTTCGCGTTCGTTCGACACTTATGTCGACACCGCGGTGAAGCGCTTCCAGGCTCGTCACGGCCTGCCGGCCGACGGCATCCTCGGGCAGTACAGCTTCGCCGCCATGAACGTGTCGGCGCCGGTTCGGCTCGGCCAGTTGCAGACCAATCTCGTCCGCCTCAACGCGATGGCGGGCAGCCTCGGCAATCGCTACGTGATGGTCAACATCCCGGCCGCCCAGATCGAGGCGGTGGAGAACGGCCGCGTCGTTTCGCGGCACACCGCGATCGTCGGCAAGATCGACCGGCAGACGCCGCTGCTCAACTCCAAGATCAACGAGATCATCGTTAACCCCTACTGGAACGCGCCGGAATCCATCGTCCGCAAGGACATCATTCCGCTGATGCGCAAGAACCCGAACTACCTCAAGGAAAACTACATCCGCATTCTCGGGCCCGATGGCGAGATCGATCCGTCGACGATCGACTGGAACACCGAGGACGCGGCCAAGTTCAGGTTCCGGCAGGATCCGGGCGCCATCAATGCGATGGCTTCGGTGAAGATCAACTTCCCCAGCCCGGAAAACGTCTACATGCACGACACGCCCTCGCAGGGCCTGTTCAACAAGCTGATGCGCTTCGATTCGTCCGGCTGCGTGCGCGTGCAGAACGTCCGCGACCTCGTCGTCTGGATTCTTCGCGATACGCCCGGCTGGGATCGCCGCAGCTTCGAGCAGACCATCAAGAGCGCGGTCAGCACGCCGGTGGCGGTGGTGAACCCGGTTCCGGTCTACTTCACCTATGTCTCGGCCTGGTCGACAGGCGACAAGGTCGTGCATTTCCGCGACGACATCTACGCCCGCGATGGCGTTGAGGAACTGCAGATCACCTCCGCGCTCTGAGGGCCCGGATCGGGAATTTCGGCGGCCGCTCCTCACGGGGCGGCCGCTTGCATTTCCACGCTGCGACGCCAAGGGCGGGCCCGACGGCGCAAAGACGGTAGCGGCCAGCGGGCGCCTCGTGTAAATCGCGGCATCGCCGGGACAAAGCCCGGGCTTGCCAGCAAGGATCGACCACACATGGCAACCGCCTCCGCCGCTGCTTCCGCCACCTCGTCCTTCTTCTCGGAAACGCTGTCGAAAGCCGATCCGGAAATCTTCGACGCGATCACTAGGGAGATGGGCCGTCAGCGCCACGAGATCGAATTGATCGCCTCGGAGAACATCGTGTCCCGCGCCGTGCTCGAGGCGCAGGGTTCGATCATGACCAACAAATATGCCGAGGGCTATCCGGGCAAGCGCTACTATGGCGGCTGCCAGTTCGTCGACATCGCCGAACAGTTGGCCATCGACCGTGCGAAGAAGCTGTTCGACTGCGGCTTCGCCAACGTCCAGCCGAACTCTGGCAGCCAGATGAACCAGGCCGTCTTCCTCGCCCTGCTGCAGCCCGGCGATACCTTCATGGGCCTCGACCTCAATTCGGGCGGGCACCTGACCCACGGCTCGCCCGTGAACATGAGCGGCAAGTGGTTCAAGGTCATCTCCTACGGCGTGCGGCGCGACGACAACCTGCTCGACATGGACCAGATCGCCGAGACCGCGGCGCGGGAGAAGCCAAAGCTGATCATCGCCGGCGGCACCGCCTACTCACGCGTCTGGGACTGGAAGCGGTTTCGCGAGATCGCCGATTCGGTTGGCGCCTACCTCATGGTGGACATGGCGCATATCGCCGGTCTGGTCGCCGGCGGCGCGCACCCGTCGCCGCTGCCGCACGCCCATGTCGTGACGACCACCACGCACAAGTCGCTGCGCGGTCCGCGCGGCGGAATGGTGCTGACCAACGACGAGGACATCGCGAAGAAGATCAATTCGGCGGTCTTCCCCGGACTGCAGGGCGGCCCGCTGATGCACGTCATTGCCGCCAAGGCCGTCGCGTTCGGCGAGGCGCTGAAGCCCGACTTCAAGACCTACGCACACAGTGTCGTGGCCAACGCGCGGGCGCTGGCCGACAGCCTGAAGTCCACCGGCCTCGACATCGTCTCGGGCGGCACGGACAACCATCTGATGCTGGTCGACCTGCGCCCCAAGAACGCCACCGGCAAGCGCGCCGAGGCAGCCCTCGGCCGGGCCAACATCACCTGCAACAAGAACGGCATCCCGTTCGACCCGGAAAAGCCCTTCGTCACGTCGGGCGTGCGCCTTGGTACGCCCGCCGGCACGACGCGCGGCTTCGGCCCGGCCGAGTTCCGCGAGATCGGCAACCTGATCACCGAAGTGCTGGACGGGCTGAAGGCGGCGAATTCCGACGAGGGCAATGCCGCCGTCGAGGCCGCCGTGAAGGCGAAGGTTCTGGCGCTGACCGAGCGCTTCCCGATCTATCAGGGTCTGTGACGCGTCAGGGCCGCGTCACCCTGCGCGCGGCGACATCGAGCACGTAACGGCGGCCATCCTCGTCGACGATCTCGACGCGGCCCTCGCCGAGCGCGCGCATGGAGGCGATGAAGACGTCCTGCACGTCCTCCTCCATGATACCGTCGTAGGGAACGTCGTAGATTTTCAGCGTCCACAGTTCCGCGCCGGTGGCGGGATCGATTGCGGCGACGTAGCCGCCATTCTGGCCTAGTCCGCGCTCGCGGCCCCAAGGCAGCGCCTCGATGCTCAACGTGCCGACCGTGACGGGAGGGACGTCGGGGGGCGCGACCCGCTTTTGGGCCTTTCCCGTGGCCTGGAGGATCGGCGTACCTGGTTCATCCGCATGGAGAAGGGGAGTTGCGCCGGGCACGCCCGTCAGCAGCGCAAGTGCGGCGGGCAGGACGAGGAGGGATCGGGTCACAGGCGTTTGACTGTCCTGGTCTGGACGTCGACGGAGTAGCTGCAGTCATCCTCGTCCCTGATGATGATCTTGCCGTCTTCGGCTTTCATCGAGGCGATGAAGACATCCTGGGCGTCTTCCTCCTTCCCGCCTTCGTAGTCGACATCGTAGACCTTGAGGGTCCAGAGTTCCTTGTTGCTCTTGACGTCGATGGCGGCGATGTAGCCGCCATTCTGACCCAGGCCGCGCTCGCGGCCCCAGTGGATCGCCTTGTAGCGAACGTCTCCAATGGTCACTGAGTTGACCCGCGGCGGGCCGACGCGTTTGGCCGAGGTCTTGGACGGTCCTGAGATCATGACGGGTCCCTCCATGCAGCGACGGAAGCAGGGGTCATTTCAGCGTCTTCTTGCGGTCAGAGTCCGACAGGTAACCGGCAAGGTCGATCGCGAAGTAGCCCCACGAATCGGCGTTATCTATGGCCTGGGAATAGGGGAATGCCTTCTTTGGCTTGAGACCGGCACTGTCGTAGCGATGGTCGGAGGTCGACACATCGTGATGCGACAGTTCGTGGACGACCGTTTCCGCGCAGAGCCAGAGCTTTCCGGAGTTTCCTTCCAGCCGGGTGAAGGCGCCTTCAAGGTAGATGATGGGGAAGCCGCCGCCTTCGCCGCCCTTGACGGCAAGGCCGAACAGTCTCTTCCGCTTCTTGCGTGCATCAAGGTCGTCCGTGAAGACCAGGCTGGTCGAACTGCAGCTGGCGGCGATCAGCTTGAACCCGGCGAGCAGCTTGCCGACCGCCTCGTCCACCTTGCCACTGCTGTCGTCGTCGATGAACCAGCGTTTCACCATGTCGAGGGTGCCGGCCTCTTTCGCCCCCAGCTTGGTGACGGCGTCCATGGAAACCTTCCTGGCGATGTGCAGTGCGTCACACATCAGCCCCCGTTCCTTGGCCGTGAACATCTCGTCGTCGTAACCGAGCTTCTTCTTGATCGCGGCGTCGGTGCCGGACAGCTCA
>JAESFK010000652.1_pt1 | contig 15234 bp, 16 predicted proteins | sample 9269391 | NCBI WGS metagenome assembly JAESFK01 (sample SAMN14506231, study PRJNA617097) | algae metagenome | isolation source: Drouetiella hepatica UHER 2000/2452 and co-occurring heterotrophs from... | place: Slovakia: Slovak Paradise National Park, Hrabusice, Kosice Region | collected 2000-01-01
CATCGAGGCCGCGGATGGAGAGCGTGGTGCCCCGTCTGGTCGATGCCGTTGCCGTGTCCATTTCCCTCTCCCCTTCAGGCGCAGAAACCGTGGAGGAACCAGCGGGCGGTCGGCTGGCCGTTGGCGGCGAGCTGGTAAGGCCCGTCGCGGAACAGCCAGAAGCGGCCGCCATCGTCGTCCTCGACGCGGTAGTAATCGCGGACCGGCGGCAGGGTGCCGGCCGGCGGATGAGCGCCGTCGGACCGCGGTCGCCACCACTCATTGGCGATCCGTTCCGGGCCGTCGGCGCGCACGATGCGATGGGCATGCCGCCGCCAGCGGAAGACCGAGGGCGGGTCGTCGGGCACGAAGGCGGTGACCTCGACGGGTTCGGGCCGCTGCAGCAGGCGCGTCGGCCGCGCCCCCTTGAGGTTCGCGATCCGGCGCCAGGTGCCCGCCGCTGCGGGCTTGGATGAAACAGGCGCAGCGACCTGCACGCGCTCCGGTAGATGGCTGTCGCGCGACAACAGCCGCACGACATTGTCCGCGCCCAGCCGCAGCGCCAGCCGGTCGGCGAGATCGATCGTGCCGTCGACACCCGAGGCGACGCCGGGCGCGTTCTGGTCGGGCAGCGCATCCTGTGTGCCGCTCCAGGCTTCGACCTCGGGGGCGGCCAGGATCATCAGCTCGACGCCGAAGCCCGGATCGAGCTCGCCCAGCCTCTCCTCGAACAGCTTCATCAGCTTCGGGTTGTCGCGGTTGGGCCGGCTGGTGCCGATCGAGGTGCGGTCGACCGATCCGTCGACGCGATAGAGCGCGATCTCGAGCTGGCGCGCGCCGACGCCCGCCTGTTCGAACTGGCGACAGAGGGCGGCCAGCAGGCGGCTGGTTGCGGCGGCGATGTCCTCGGCCCGGCCGATCGGCTCGGCAAAGGCGAGGCGCGTGCGGAAGGCGGGCGGCAGGCGGCGCGGCTCGATCGGCTCGGCGAGCGTACCCAGCGCCTGGTCGAGGCGATTGAGCAGCCGGTCGCCGAAGCGGCGGGCGAGCGGCGCGCGCGGCATGGGGTAGAGATCGCCGATGCGGCGCAGGCCGAGCTTCAGGAGGGTCTCGAGGATCGGCGGATCGAGCCGCAGCCCTTCGACCGGCAACGAGCCGAGCGCATCGCGCTGGCCGCGTGACGGGCAGAAGAGATCGGCCTGGCGCTCGGCGAAGCGCGCCAGTGCCCAGGCGGCGCCCGCCGTGTCGGCCATCGCGGCGCGACAGGAAAGGTCGCGGCGGGCCAGGCGCGTGACCAGGTCGGCCAGCAGCGCCCGCTCGCCGGCCTCGCCCTCGCCGAAGAGATGCGTGCAGCCCGTCACGTCGAGCAGCAGGCCGGCATCGCCGCCGAAACCGCCGGTGCTGCAGGTCCGTTCGATGTCATCGGCAAAGGCTCCGCCCATCGGGTCGATCGCTACCCAGGGCGTGTAGCGATCGCACCAGCCCGCGATCGCCTCGATCAGGCGAAGGTCGGCCTGCGGCTCGCCCGCGACCGTGATCAGGTCAGGGAGCAGGGCGCGCGCATCGGCCAGCCGCATGCGCGGCCGCAGGCCGGCGGCCCGGGCATGCGGATTGACGGCGGCGAGGCGCGTGCAGCCGTCGTGCCAGACGACGGTGGCCGCCGCCCTATCCGACCAGTCTTTCTTCGAAATGCGCGCCAGGCGATCCGTGGAGAGCTTGGGGAACCACAGCGAGACAATGCGTTTCATCGTTCCACTCCAGGAGCCAGGACGGTGTTTCGGCGGCGGACGGCGTGCCGAAGCGGTTGCGCCGAAGTTCGAGGCGCCAGCGCGCGGCGCCGACATCCTTGAGACCCGGTGTCGAGCAGGACGGCGCGGAGACGATCCGCCACCGCGTCGCGCATACGCTTTGCGGCGGTGCGGGCTGCGCGCGCAGCAGCAGCGCGGGCACGCCGTTCTTCTCGGCGGCGAGCGACAGGCGGCGGCCGGCCGTGGAATCGGCGGCCCGCGTCTCGCCCAGCACGGCGGCGATGCCGGGGCAGCGCAGCCCTTCCTCCATCGCCCAGAAGAGATCTTCGTCGCGATGGGCCGTGACCATCAGCAGGCGTGCCGGATCGAACCAGCAAGAGAGCGCGGGCGCATAGGGCGGGGCGTCGAAGCGGCCAGTCGGGCGGCGGCACCACAGGATCGAGCCCGGCCCGAAGCGACCGAGCAGATGGGCGGCGAAGCCCAGCGCGGCACCGTCATGGGGCGCCACGCGGCCGGAGGGGCAGGGCCCGGCCTCGATCTCGTGCAGGGCGCCCGTCAGCAACCCGCCCTCGGGCAGCAGCGCGTCGATGGCCGCAATCCCAAGGGGAACCGCGGCCGCCTTGCCGCTTCTCCGGACACTGTTTGCCCTCTCCAGGCGCCTTACTTTTTCCCGCAGGGCAGCCGGGACCAGAGGCGCCGGATCGTTGGCAGCCCTTCGATCAGGGGAAGCAAAGGCACTCGGGGAAATGACCGGCATCGCCCCCTCGTCGATCTGGTGGACGGGCTGTGGGTTAAATGTTCGTGTTTTGTTCTAGTTGTTTCACAATCGTGAGTCAACGGGACTTAAGGGCTGGCATATCGAGTGCATCCGGGGAGAAGCTGCCATCCTGTCCCGGAGGCTCCATGACTCTTCGACTGTCGCTCTTCGCCCTCTGCGCCACCGCCTTCGCCCTGCTGGCCGGCCCGGCATTGGCGCGCTGTTCCAAGAACCTGGTCGACCTCGGTCCCACCCTGCAGGGCCGCGGCGTGCAGATGGCCTCGCTCGACGGGGCGCAGATGGCGGCGGATATGGCGAGCCGCGCCATCATCACCTTCCTCGGCCATGCCAGCTTCGAGATCGACACGCCGCAGGGGGTGCGCGCCATCACCGACTACAACGGGCTGAACGGCTTCGGCCGCAAGCCCGACATCGTGACGATGAACAACGCACACTCCACGCACTACACCGACACGCCCGAGGAGGGGATCACCTACGTGCTGCGCGGCTGGCCGAGCGAGGCCGGCGAGACCGAGGCGCGCCACGACGTCTCGCTCAAGGACCTCAAGGTCACGAACCTGCCGACCAATGCGCGCGACTGGGGCGGTGGCTCGGCCCGCATCAACGGCAACTCGATCTTCACCTTCACCATCGGCGATCTCTGCATCGCCCATCTCGGCCACTTGCATCACCGGCTGACCCGGGACCATCTCGACGAGCTGGGCCGCATCGACGTGCTGATGGTGCCAATCGACGGCGCCTACACGGTCGGCCTGCCGGTGATGGTCGAGGTCATCCGCCAGATCCAGCCGCGCATCGTGCTGCCGATGCACTATTGGGGACGCGGCCAGGTCGCGCGCTTCGAGGAGCTGATGGCGGACCAGGACGCGGTCTTCATCTGGCCCGACCGCCGCACCATCGAGGTCGCGCACGACAAGTTGCCCGAGAAGCTCACCGTCTATGTCGTCGGCGGCAATGGCGGCGACTGATCCTGTCGATCCCGCGAGCTGACGGCGAGCCGGCCATGCTCGAGATCGTGCATGAAACCGGAGGAGCGCCGCGGCAGCCAGCTCGCGTCGGCCGCGCTCGGACGCTGTCCGTCAGCCCTGCTTGGCCATCCCGTCGGCGAGCATGCTCAACGCCGTGTCGCGAGTGTCAAAGACGAGTTGGCGGGCGAAGCCCTCGGCGGCCTTGGCGTCGCCGGCGAGGATCGACTGGACCAGGCCGCTCCAGTTGGCGATCGATTGCCGGCGTCGTTCCGATGTCGACAGGCTGAGCTTCGTATAGCGGGCGGTCTGGCGGCCGAAAGACAGGATCAGGTCGGCCAGCCGCCGACTGCCGGCATTGCGCACGCAGAACTCGCTGATCGCCAGACTCGCGCGGGCATAGGCCTCGGCATCGTCGAGCGATCCTTCAAGTTCGGCACAGAGGCGTTCCAGTTCGGGCCTGCCGGTGGGTGGGAGGGCGGCCACGAGACGCTCGCAGGCCAGGCCCATCAACTGGGCGCGAATATCGAAAATGTCCTCGACTTCGGCGGCGCTGAGGGCCGTCACCTGCGCGCCGCGCTGGGGCAGGATCGTCACCAGCCCTTCGCTTTCGACGATGCGCAGGGCCTCGCGAATCGACGCCCGGCTGACCCCGAAGGCCCCCGCGAGATCGACCTCGCGTAGCTTCTGGCCCGGCGGGAATTCGTTCTCGACGATAGCTTGCCCGATCCGCACCGCGATCTGCGCGGGCAGGGTGGCATAGATGTCGTAGGTCTTTTGGACGGGGGCGGCCATGGGTTGGAACCCTCTAGCGGTATTTCACTCTTGCTTCCACCAAGTAGGTGGCTAAATGTATGTAATTAATAATGTCGACATTCAGACGGAGGAAGAATCTCATGAAGGAGTTCGAACTGGAGGAAGTCGTCGGCCGCTCGGCATGGCTCGGTCAGGACCTGCAGAAAAGCGACGAATGGCTCTATCGATTAAGCCCCGATGAAATTGCCGAGATCGACGGGGCTCTGCGCCATCTCCAGTCGACCGGCCACCGGATTCCGGACGTCGGCAAGGAGCACTTCCCGCTCCCGCATTTCGCGCGGACTTTGCGGCTGATCCAGACGGAAATCGAGAACGGCCTCGGGATCCTGCTGATCCGTGGCCTGCCGCGCGACCGATACAGTGCCGAAGAAATGGGCCTGATCTATTGGGGCATCGGAGCGCATTTCGGGCGCGCCGTGGCGCAGAACGCACAGGGCGACGTGCTCGGCCACGTCCGCGATCTCGGTCGCGACCAGTACAAGGACATGCATGCACGCGGCTATCAGACCGCCAACCTGCTGCCGTTTCACAACGACTCCTGCGACATCGTCGGCCTCTGCTGCCTCGAGACGGCGCAGAGCGGCGGCCTTTCCGCCGTTGCCAGTTCGGTCGCCGTCTACAACGCGATGCTGCGCTCGCGCCCCGACCTCGTGAAGGTTCTGGCCCAACCGTTCTATGCCGACCGTCGCGGCGAGGAGTCGGAAGGGCAGAAGCCCTATTACGTCACGCCGATCTTCATCTGGCACAAGGGCCGGATGTTCAATCGCTTCAATCGCACCTTCATCGACTCCGCGCAGCGCTTCGACGAGGTGCCGCGACTGACGAAGCTGCAGATCGAGGCGCTCGATACCGTGGCCGCCTATTGCAAGGATCCCGTGTTCCGCCTCGACATGAAGCTGGAGCGCGGCGACATGCAGTTCGTGAACAATTACTGCGTGCTGCACTCGCGCACGGCCTACGTGGACAACAGCGAGCAGGATCGCAAGCGCCACCTGCTGCGCCTGTGGCTGCGGACGGCGGCCTTCACCGACTACCCCGCCTCGTTGCGCGACCGCTACGAGGACATGGACAAGTGGCGTAGCAGCCCGCGTCCGCCGTCCTACAGCTTCGTCACCATGAAGGAGGTGACGAACCACTGACGCTGCCTCGTCTCGGCGAAATAAACCAAGAACAACTGGAGGTAACATGACGATGACGAGGCGTGTGCTGGCCGTGGTGCTGGCGCTGATGCTGATGTGCGCGCCCGCGATGGCGCAGTACCCCGACAAGCCCGTGAAGCTTGTCGTGCCGTTCCCGCCGGGCGGTCCGACCGACGTCTTCGCGCGCGTCCTGTCGGCGGCGCTGGCGGAGCAGCTTGGCCAGCAGGTGGTGATCGAGAACAAGGGCGGCGCCGGCGGAACGGTCGGCACCGATCTGGTCGCGAAGGCCAAACCCGACGGCTACACGCTGCTCTTCGGCACGGCCGCTACGCACGGCATCAACGTCTCGCTCTACGACCAGCTGCCCTATGATCCCTGAGGGATTTCGAACTGGTGGCGCTCGCCGGTCTCGTGCCGATGGTTCTGCTGGTCTCGCCCGAGCAGCCTCGCACGTTGCCGGAACTGGTCGCCAAACTGAAGGCGGAGCGTGGCAAGTCGAGCTACGCCTCGTCCGGCAACGGCACGACCAATCATCTTGCCGGAGAGCTGTTCAAGACGCGCGCCGGCATCGAGGCGGTCCATGTGCCTTATCGCGGCTCAGGGCCGGCATTGCAGGACCTGATGGGCGGCCGCGTGACCTTCATGTTCGATTCGTTCGGAACGTCGCTGGAGCAGATCAAGGCCGGCAAGCTCTATGCCGTCGTCATCATGGCCGACAAGCGCAGCCAGGCGCGTCCTGACGTGCCAACCGCGGCGGAGGCGGGGCTGGCCGACTTCGTCGGCGGCACCTGGAATGTCGTGGCAGTACCGACTGCCACGCCCAAGCCGATCGTCGACCGCCTCAACACCGCCGTCAACAAAGCGCTGGCAAGCGCCACGGTGGCGGAGCGGCTGCGGCAGCTCGGCATCGAGGCGGTCACCGATTCGACGCCGGCCAGCACGCGCGCCTTCGTGACGGCGGAAATCGCCAAATGGCGCGACGTTATCCGCGTCGCCGGCGCGAAGGTGGACTGACCATGCGGCTCATCCTCGCTTCGCTCTTCGCCTGTATCGTCGGGCTGCTGTCGGCCGCGCAAGCCGCTGCGCAGTATCCCGACAAGCCCCTGCGCATGGTGGTCCCGTTCCCGCCGGGCGGCCCGACCGACCTGATCGCGCGCGTGGTTGCCGTCGGCATGGCGGCCGATCTCGGCCAGCAGGTCATCATCGACAACAAGGGCGGCGCCGGCGGCAATGTCGGAACCGAGATGGTCGCCAAGTCGAAGCCCGACGGCTACACGCTGCTGTTCGGCACGGCGGCGACGCACGGCATCAACATCTCGCTCTACAAGAACCTGCCCTATCATCCGGTGAAGGATTTCGAGCTTGTCGCGTTGGTCGGCCTCGCGCCGATGGCGCTGCTGGTGCCCGCCGGACAGCCGACGAAGCTGCCGGACCTCATTGCCAAGCTGAAGGCCGAGCCTGGAAAGGCGAGCTATCCGTCCTCTGGCAACGGCACGACCAACCATCTCGCCGGCGAACTGTTCAAGACGCGCACCGGAGTCGACATCCTGCACGTGCCCTATCGCGGAACGGGACCGGCGCTGCAGGACCTGCTGGCCGGCCGCCATACGCTGATGTTCGCCACGCTGGGACCGGTGATGGAGAATGTCCGGGCGGGCCAGCTCGTCCCGATCGGGCTGATGGCCGACAAGCGCAGCACGGTGATGCCCGACATCCCGACCATGAAGGAAGCCGGCCTGGCCGATTTCGTGGGCGGCACCTGGAACATAATCGCCGTGCCGGCGGGCACGCCGGCCGACATCGTCCGCCGCCTCAACGCTTCAATCTACAAGGCGCTGGCCGATCCGACGCTGGGTGAGCGGCTCAAGTCCCTGAACGTCGAGGCGAGCGAGGCGCAGACGCCCGCGGAAACGAAGGCCTTCGTCGAAGCCGAGATCGAGAAGTGGCGCAAGATCGTGACGATGGCGGGTGCCCAGGTCGACTAGGCGCCGCGTCCCTTCTCGAAGCCCGCCAGGAACTGCACGAGGTTGCGGCCGAGATCGTCGCCGAGATAGCCGCCTTCCTGCACGAGGACCGTCGGCAGGCCGAGGCGTGCGATCTTCTCGGCCATGGCATGGAACCCGGCGCCGGTGACCTTGAGGCCCTGCAGCGGATCGCTCTCGCTGGCATCGAGTCCCAGTGCCACGACCAGCGCGCTGGGCTGGAAGTCGCGGATGCGCGCGAGGGCCTTGTCACCGGCCTCGAGCCACGGCGCGTCGGGTGAGCCGAGCGGCAGCGGCAGGTTGAGGTTGAAGCCCTGGCCTTTGCCGGCGCCGTGCTCCTGCGCGTGGCCCCAGAAGAAGGGATAGTAATTGTCGGGATCGGCGTGGATCGAGACGGTGAGCACGTCGTCGCGCTCGTAGAAGATCCCCTGCGTGCCGTTGCCGTGATGCACGTCGACATCGAGGATCGCCACGCGCGCGTGTTTGCCGCGCAGGCGTTGCGCCGCCACGGCGGTGTTGTTCAGGAAGCAGAAGCCGCCCGCCATGTCGGCATAGGCATGATGGCCCGGCGGCCGGCAGAGCGCGTAGGCGTGATTTTCACCCTCCAGCACCATATCGGCCACCGTGGCCGCGACCTCGGTGGCGGCGAGGGCCGCGTCCCAGGTGTGCAGGCCGATCGGGCAGCCGGTGTCGACCTGGTGCCAGCCCGCGCGGCCCGCGAGCGCCTTCGGATAGGAGGCATGGGCGCGCGCCGGATGGACGTTGGGCACCACTTCCGGACCCGCACCCGGCAGCTTCGCCCATTCGCGCGCGGCGATCTGCAGGAAGTCGAGATAGTCCGGCGTATGCACGGTGGCGGCCAGCGCCGGGCCGTATGATTTCGGCGGCAGGATCGTATGGCCCGCTTCCGTGGCGGCAGCCAGCAGGCGGGTGGCGCGTTCGGGCTGCTCGGCGCTGCGCAGCTTGGTGCCCCGCACCACGAAGTGCTGCGGGTCGTGCTGGGCGTGCTTCTCGGAATAGACGATTTTCACGGTAGGACCTCAGGTCGTCGCGATGGCCTTCGCCGACTTGAGGGCGGCGATCTCGTCATCGCTATAGCCCACCTCGCGCATGATCTCGACCGTGTGCTCGCCGATACCGGGCGACTTCTGCCGCGTCTCGACCGGGGCGGACGAGAGCTTGATCGGGTTGGCGGCCGACTTCACCGGGCCGATGCCGGGATAGTCGATCTCCAGCACGCTGCCGCGCGCCTTGGCATGCTCGCTCGCCATCACGTCGCTCACCTTGTAGGCGGCGGAGCAGGGCATGCCGGCGGGGATCAGCCGCTCGAGCAGCTCGTCGGCGGTGTACTGCAGGAAATAGTCCTCGATCATCCCTTCGAGGAGGGCCCGATGGGCGACGCGGCCGGCATTGGTCTTGAAGCGCTCGTCGTCGAGCCAGTCCTTCCGGCCGAGCGCCGTGCAGAGCAGGCGCCAGAAGGCGTCGTTAGTGCCGGCCACGAACACCGGCTGCGTCTTCGTCGGGAAGACACGCAGCGGGCAGAGGATCGTGTTCGACGTGCCCATGCGCTCGGGATTCTCGCCGGTGAGACCATGGTTTGTGATCCAGTGACTCATCATGTGCATGCCGACGTCGAAGAGCGACAGGTCGAGCCGCTGGCCCTTGCCGGTCTTGATCCGGTGCAGCAGCGCGAAGGCGATGCCGCCGGCGCAGGCGAGACCGGTCGAATAGTCGATCGGCGCCGTGCCGACGCGGCACATCTCGCCCTGGTAGGGGCCGGTCGCATCCATCAGGCCGATCTCGGCCTGGATGCAGGGATCGTAACCGGCACGCGGCGAGTAGGGGCCGGTCTGGCCGTAGCCCGAGATCGAGGCGTAGACGGTCTGCGGATTGACCTTCGAGACGACATCCCAGCCGAAGCCCAGCTTGTCGATCACGCCCGGCGTGAAGGCCTCCATGAACACATCGGCCTTCTTGACCAGACGCATCAGCACGGTCTTGCCGCCCTCGCTGCGCAGGTCGATCGCCAGGCCGCGCTTGTTGCGGTTCATCGACGGCACCCAGGCGCCGCCGAAATGCGGCCGGAAATGCTCGCCGTTCAGCGGCTCGACCTTGATCACGTCGGCGCCCATGTCGCCCAGGATCTGGCCGGCCGTGGGACCGGCGATGACCTGCGTCAGGTCGAGAACGAGCGTGTCGGACAGCGGAAGCATGCGATGAAAGTCCTCCTGAGCTCCACCCATGCAGAACGACGCACACCTGCTCAAGCGCTTCGTTTCGCTGGCTGGCATTTGCTATGGTCGCAGCTTGTCTCGATCCGGAGTCCACAGCCAATGAATGCGAGCGACCGCCCCAATCTCCGCGTAGATCCCGACCGACTGTGGTCGAGCCTGATGGAGCTGGGCCAGATCGGCGGCACGGAGAAGGGTGGCGTGTGCCGCATCGCTCTGACCGACCTCGACCGGCAGGGGCGCGATCTGTTCGTGCGTTGGGCGAAGGAGGCGGGCTGTACGATCAAGGTCGACCAGCTGGGCAACGTCTTCGCCCGACGCGAGGGGCGCGATCCGGCGAAGCCGCCGATCATGACCGGGTCCCATCTCGACACCCAGCCGACCGGCGGCAAGTTCGACGGCGCCTATGGCGTGATGGCGGGGCTCGAAGTGCTGCGCGTGCTGCACGATTCGAACTACGTCACCGATGCGCCGATCGAGGTCGCGGTCTGGACCAACGAGGAAGGCTGCCGCTTCGCACCGGCGATGGTGGCGTCGGGGGTGTTCGGCGGCGCTTTCACGCTCGAGCACGCTCTGTCGATCAAGGATCGCGACGGCGTGACCTTCGGCGAGGCGCTGAAACAGATCGGTTACGACGGCAAGGAGCCGGTCGGCGGCCGGCCGATCGGCGCTTTCTTTGAGGCGCATATCGAGCAGGGACCGATCCTGGAGCGCGAGAAAAAGACGATCGGTGTCGTTACGGGCGCGCAGGGCCAGCGCTGGTACGAGATCAACTGGACGGGCATGGAGAGCCATGCCGGCACCACGCCGATGGAAGGCCGCCGCGACGCGCTGGTCGGGGCGGCGGAACTGATCGTTGCCGCGCGCGCCATTGGCAACCGGCCGAACGGCCGCTCGACCATCGGTGTGATCGAGAGCCAGCCGCAGTCGCGCAACACGATTCCGGGGCGCGTCTTCATGACGGTCGATTTCCGCCACCCTGACGATGCTGAACTGACGAACATGGATGCCGAGATGCGCGCCACTGTAGCCGACATCGCCAGGCGCCATCGCCTCGAGGTGACGGTCGAGCAGATCTGGTACTTCCCGCCCTCGCCCTTCGCGAAGGAGCTGGTCGAGGCGGTGCGCCGCGGCGCCGAGCAGGCAGGCTATCCGCACATGGACATCGTGAGCGGCGCCGGCCACGACGCCTGCTATGTCAGCCGCGTCGCCCCGACCGCGATGGTGTTCGTGCCCTGCAAGGACGGCGTCAGTCACAACGAGATCGAGGACGCCAGCAAGAGCGACGTCGGCGCCGGCGCGCAGATCCTGCTGCAGGCGATGGTCGAGCGCGCGAATGCGTGATCGGGCGCAGGGCAATCGCTCGACGAAGTCTGTCATCCCAAGCCGCAGGCGAGGGACCATTGATCGCCGTCGCGAAAGGTCCCTCGCTTCGCTCGCGATGACACCAAGGGTGAGCTCCGTAAGCGTGCACTCGTGAAAACCGGCGGTCTCGTCTCCGTCGCGACCGCTGCGCTGGTCGCGACCATCGCCGGCGGGGGCGGGGCGCTGCCGGTGGTGCTGGCGGCGACGGTGAGCATAGGCGCCACGCCCGAGCAGGCGAGTTCGTGGGTCTCGGCCCTTGGCATCGCCACAGCGGTCAGTGCGCTGATCCTGAGTGTGCGCTACCGCATGCCGATCATTGCCGCCTGGTCGACGCCCGGTGCTGCACTGATCGCCTCGACCTCGGGTGTGCCAAGCTTTGCCGCCGCGGTCGGCGCCTTCGTGCTGGCAGCACTCTTGATCCTGCTCACGGCCGCGGTGCGGCCGCTCGCGCGGTTGATCGAGAAGATACCGGCCAGCATTGCGGCCGCCATGCTGGCGGGCGTCCTGTTACGCCTGGTCATGGCCATGTTCGAGCATGTGCCGACCTCGCCCGTGCTGGTATTGCCGCTGCTCCTGCTGTTCCTGGTGGCACGTGTTTTTCTGCCGACGCTGGCTTCGCTGGTCGTCCTGGTAGCGGGCGCGCTACTCGCCTGGTCGCTGGGCATGGGGAAGCCGCTGCCGCCGCTTGGCTTCTCGACCTTGGTCTTGACGATGCCAGCATGGGATGTCGCGACCCTGGTCGGGCTCGGCGTGCCGCTCTATCTCGTCACCATGGCGTCGCAGAACCTGCCGGGTTTTGCCGTGTTGCGCGCCTCGGGCTACCAGCCGCCGGTCCAACCCATCCTTGCGGTTACAGGCGCCGCGTCGCTCGGCACCGCGTTTCTGGGTGCCCACACCTCGAACCTCGCGGCGATCTCGGCGGCACTCTGCACCGGCCCCGACGCGCATCCAGATCCGGCGCAGCGCTGGAAGGCGGGGCCGTTCTACGCCCTGTTCTGGGGCCTGATCGCACTGTTCGGCGCGTCCGTGGTGGGCCTGTTCATGGCGCTGCCGCCGGCGCTGCTCGCGACGGTCGCGGGCACGGCATTGCTGGGATCGACAGCGGGTGCGCTGGGATCGGCCCTCTCGGGTGAGCAGGACCGTCTCGCGGCGGCGGGTACGCTGGCCGTCACCGTCTCGGGCGTCACCCTGATGGGCGTCGGCTCGGCCTTCTGGGGCCTGGTCTTCGGGCTGCTGATCCTCGGGGTCGACCGGCTTACGAAGGCCAAGCGCTAACAAGCTGCTGGAACGGGTTTTTGCAGGTACCGGCGGGCAACATCGACCCGTCGACGGTACCAGGATACCCCTTTTCTGGGGTGCGACTCTCGCTTCGTTGGTTTCGTTTATTGCGGTTATTTCGTTTGCGTGCCCTCGCGATGCCCGCCCGGGAAGCGCGCGGCATAGGCTTCGAGCGGCAGGTCGAAGGCGCGGCACAGGAAGCTGATCGTGTGGTAGTAGCCCGCCAGCGCGATCACTTCGATGATCTGCGCTTCGTCGAAATGAGCGGCGAGCCCAGCCCAGGTTTCGTCACCGATGGTGCGGCGGTCGACCAGATCGTCGACGGCGGCCAGCAACGCCCGTTCGTCGGCCGACCAGCAGGGCGCATCGGCCGGGCCGTGAACGGTCGCGGCGATCCTCTCCGCGTCGAAGCCGACCTTCTCGGCAAAGAAGGCGATGTGGACGCCCCATTCATATTCGGCCCCAAGTCGCGCCGTCGTGCGGTCGATCACGACCTCGCGCTGGCGCAACGACAGGGCACCCCGGTCGAGCAGGCCGCCGGCAAACATCTTCCCGAAGACGCGCGGGTTGCGCGCTATCGTCCGGAACAGGACCAGCGGCGCGACGCCCGGGGGCATGGTGCGCGCCAGGGCGGTCGCGATCTCGGTCGGGTAAGGCTCGTCGGCGGGAGCGATGCGGGGCATGGCGGGTCTCCAAAGGGCTTGCTACATATTCCGTAGCAACGAGCGATGCGGTTCGCTACAAAAAATGTAGTAATGGAGTGAAATAGATGGTGAAGAGGGTGCGCGGCTCGACGACCGGCCGCCCGATCATGGCGCTGCTCGACCTGCTGGGCCGGCGCTGGACCCTGCGCATCGTCTGGGAGCTGCGCGAACAGCCCAGGCGCTTCCGCGAGCTGCAGGACCTGACCGGGGCCAGCCCGACCATCGTGAACACGCGACTGGCCGAACTGCGCGAGGCCAGGCTGGTCGAGCTGGACGAGGCGACGGGCTACCGGCTCACGGTGCTGGGCAACGAACTGCTGCGGCTGTTCCTGCCGCTGCACGTCTGGTCGGAGAAGTGGGCGAAGGCGACGACGTAGCCTTCGCCCTGCCTACTTCAGGAACGGATTGTCGCTGCCGCGGCCCTTGCGGCGGGGCGGGAAACTCTCGGCGAGATAGTCGAGGATTTCCGCGCGCTCCTCGGCCTTGATCGGCGGCATGCGATGCTTCTCCAGCATCAGGTCGATGGTCGAATCCCAGAGGTCGCGCGTCAGGCCCTGGGCCTTGATCAGCGCGACGCCGTGGCAGGCCGTGCACGTATAGAAGGTCAGCTCGCGGTTCTTGCCGTCCGGCAGATCCTCGACCGTGTCGTTGTGCGGCGGCGGCTTGCCCTTGTCGGGATCGACCACGGGCGGTGCCGCCGCCACCTTGGGCGCCGGCGGCACGTAGACATACTTGTCCCTGTGCAACTCGCCGGCGCGATCGAAGGCGAGCAGCAGGAACGTCGCCGTCAGGCCGAGGACGGCGGCGTGTATCACAGTGATCCGGGTCAAGATTCGACGAGCACGCGGATGCGGTTGACCGGATTGGCCCCGTAGCCCTGCGGGTTCCAGTTGGCGGCCTGGAAGGGCTGGGTCACGCCCTTGCTGTCGGTCGCCTTGACCCAGACTTCGTAGTAGCCCGCGGTCGGCAGTTCGATCGAGGCGGTGAAGTTCTGCCAGGCATACTTGTTGACCGGGGCGTCGACCTTGGCGGGCTTCCACGTGACGCCATAGTCGGTCGAGATGTCGACGGTCTTGATGTCGAAGTCGCCGGCCCAGGCATGGCCGCGCAGGTCGAGCTTGCGCGATGTGAGGCGGGTGCCGTCGGCCGGGAAGGTGATGATCGAGCGGACCGGCATCGATTCCAGGATCGCCATGTCCTTGTCGTTGCCCTTGCTGCCGGGCACGATCGGCGTCTTCGGCACGCGGTAGGAGAAGCCGCCCATGCCGGGACCGTCATGCTCCTTGTCGCGGATCCAGATGCGGTTCAGCCACTTGATCGACGCCGAGGCGGGCCAGCCCGGGATGACGAGGCGGACCGGCGCACCGTGGATCAGCGGCAGGTCCTGGCCGTTCAGCTTGAAGGCGATCAGCGAGTGTTCCTCCATCGCCTTGGCGATCGGCACGCCGCGCGAGATGCTGGGCTTGTTGGTTTCGCCGGCCAGGGTCGGGTCGGCACCATAGGCGCCGGTAAAGACGGCGGAGGGCTTCAGGCCGGCGGCCTTCAGCACGTCGGCCAGGCGCACGCCGGTCCACATCGGGCAGCCCGCGCCGCCGTTGGTCCACTGGTTGCCGCGCGCTTCCGGCGTGAAGAACGACCGGCCGTTGCCGCCGCATTCCAGCATCAGCTGGTAGGTGACGGCGGGAAACTTCGTCATCAGGTCGCCGACCGTGATCTCCATCGGCGTGTTGACCTCGCCGTCGATCTTGACCTTCCACGCCTTGGGGTCGCCCGTGACGTCGGGCACCTGCCCGTTGTTGCGGATGAACAGCTTGTTGGTCGGCGTGACATTGTCGTCGAGCAGGTCCGCTTGCGTCTCGGCGACGAGCGGCTTGTCGCCCAGGACCGCGAGCTTGGCCTTGCCGTCCATTTCGAGCAGCTTCGGGCCCTTGGCGGCCGCCGGCGCGCCCTGCGCGTGAGCCGCGCCGCCCAGCGGCAGAGAAGCTCCCAACGATGCACCTACAGTGGCCATACCGACCCCCTTCAGTACGTTACGGCGAGACGGCTTGGACGTTCCGGACCGAAGCATTTTTTCCTCCCTGAGGAGGGTTTCTTAGCTCAAACTCTCCTCCGCGTCAGCCAGCCGGACAGGATCAGTGCACAGGCCGCGACCGTGACGACGAGGGTCGCCAGCACGTTGATCTGCGGGTCGACGCCCAGCCGGACGCTGGAATAGACACGCATCGGCAGGGTTTGCGACTGCGCGCCCGCAA
>JAESFK010000653.1_pt1 | contig 15220 bp, 15 predicted proteins | sample 9269391 | NCBI WGS metagenome assembly JAESFK01 (sample SAMN14506231, study PRJNA617097) | algae metagenome | isolation source: Drouetiella hepatica UHER 2000/2452 and co-occurring heterotrophs from... | place: Slovakia: Slovak Paradise National Park, Hrabusice, Kosice Region | collected 2000-01-01
GATCGAAGGCGACCGAGAGCCCTTTCTGGCCCGCCGCGAGGTTGCGCCGGTAGAAGGCGTTGGAATCCTCGGCCGTCGAGAAGCCGGCATATTGCCGGATCGTCCAGGGCTGGTTGACGTACATCGTCGGATAAGGGCCGCGCAGATAGGGCGCGATGCCGGGCAGCGTCTCGACGAAGGGCAGGCCGTCGCGGTCATCGGCGGTGAAGACCGGCTTCACCGGAATGCCCTCTGGCGTCAGCCAATCCGCGCCGGCCGGAAGGGCGGTGGGGCGCGCAGCGCGGTCGTCGGCGAAGGCCAGCGTCGCGAAATCCGGGATGGCTGTCATGGCTGTCTCCCGCCCGTTCGATCCCACCAGTGGTGGAAATGATGCACCGGTCCATGCCCCTGGCCAACCGGAACCTCGTCGGCGGCGGCAATGGCGGCCGAGATGTAGGTCTTGGCGTGGCCGACCGCCTCCGGCAGCGACAGGCCCTTGGCCAGCCCCGATGCAATAGCTGAGGACAGCGTGCAGCCGGTGCCATGCGTGTTGCGTGTTGCGACGCGCGGAGCATCGAAGCGCTGGCGGCTGCCGCCTGAGAGCAGGAGGAGATCGCTGCTGCTGTCGCCGCCGCCATGGCCGCCCTTGATCAGGACATTGGCGGCGCCGAGCGCTGCGAGCTTGTCCGCCTGCTTATCGACCGCATCGTCGGTCTCGGCGACGCTGCTGCCGAGCAGGGCGGCAGCTTCCGGCAGGTTCGGCGTGATCAGCGTCGCGAGCGGGAAGAGATGGCGCCGGATCGCATCGACCGCGTCCTTCTCAAGCAGCCTCGCGCCGGATGCTGCGATCATGACCGGGTCGAGCACGATGTTGCGCGCATTGTGCCGCTTCAGCCCGGCGGCAACCGTCTCGATCAGTTCGGCCGTCGCGAGCATGCCGATCTTCACGGCGGCGACGTCGAGATCCTCGAAGACCGCGTCGATCTGCTTGGCGACGAAGCCAGCCGGCACGGCATGGATCGCGCTGACGCCCTTGGTGTTCTGCGCCGTCAGCGCAACGATGACGCTGGCGCCATAGACCTGATGCGCGGCGAAGGTCTTGAGGTCGGCCTGGATGCCGGCTCCCCCGCTGGAATCCGAGCCGGCGATGGTCAGGGCGATGGCGGTCACGATTTTGTCTCCCTCAGGCGGCTGCAGCGTCATGCGCGCGTGTCAACGCGTCGATCACATCGCCGCCGGCATAGATGAACGAGGAAACGCCCGCCTTGTTCAGTTCGGCCTCCAGTTCACCCGGCCGCCCGGCGAGCCAGACGGTCGCGCCAGCCGCCGTCAGCGCCTGCGCCGCCGCAGTGCCCTCGGTCGCATAGGCGGCGTCCGAGCCACAGAGGCAGGCGAGGCGCGCGCCCGATGCCGTGAACGCTGCGACCAGCGCGGCGACGTCGGTGCCGCCATCCTTGGCGAAGCCGTCGCCGCTTGGCGTCGAAAGCCCGCCGGTCTCGAACAGGTTGCGCGCGAAGCCGGCTCGCGCCGTGAAGTCGGCGATCGGCCCCAGCGTCGCCAGGAATACGACCGGGCGCTGCGGGGCGGCATCCGCCTTGTCGCGCAGCGCCTCGAACGGCTCGGCCAGCCGCTGCGACGGCAGGACTTGCGCCCTCAGGCCGTCCTCCGGTGCGCTCAGGGCCGCGTCGCGCGTCGCACCCTTGGCCAGTTGGTCGATCAGGTCGCCCTGGTCCTGCTCGGAGGCCTTACTGAGGCTCGTCCGTGGTTTGCCCCGCGCGATCTGCGCGACATCGAGCACGGAAACCGGCGCCTCCTTGAGATTGGGGAACTCGCTCGTGCCGGTGATCGGCTCGCGGCGTGTCGCAACCGCCTTGGCGCGTATCTCGCGCTGCCTGGCGAGGCTGGCCTGGATCGTGCCCCCGACGAGTGCCGAGACGATGCCGGGCAGGCCGTCCCTGGCCTCGTGCTCCAGCCCTTGCAGCACCGCCCACGCTTGCTCGCACAGTGCCAGTGTCAGCGCCTCGAGACTGCCGGCGCCTGCCGCAGGGTCGGCGACGCGCCAGAGGCTGGCCTCTTCCAGCAGCACGAGTTGGGTGTTGCGCGCGATGCGGCGGGCGAAGACATCCGGCAATCCGAGTGCGGCTGTGAACGGTTGTACGGTCAGCGAATCCGCGCCGCCGATGCCGGCCGAGAACGTCGCGATGGTGCCGCGAAGGAGGTTGACCCAGGGGTCGCGCTGGGTCAGCGAGCGCCAGGCCGTCTCGGCATGCAGGATCATCGGCTTCGGCGTCAGGCCGCAGGCTTCCTGCACGCGCTGCCAGAGCAGCCGGGCCGCGCGGAACTTGGCGATGGTCAGGAACTCGTCGGTATCGGCCACCAGGACGAAGGAGATCGCGTCCCGCGCCTCTTCGAGCGGGAAGCCCTCGGTTTCCAGCGCACGCAGATAGGTGATGGCCGTTGCCAGAAGGGCGCCGAGTTCCTGCGCTTCGCTGGCGCCGGCCTCGTGCCAGGGGCGGGCATCGGCGGCAATGAACGGCCCGGCGAAGCCGCGCGCCTTCAGGGCACGGATCGTTTCGGCGAGCCTGCGGCCGATCTCCGGCCAGGGCGCCGCGAAAGCGCCGTTGCTGGCCAGCAGCCCGATCGGGTCCAGACCGAAATCGACAGCCAGGCTGTCCGGCGCCAACCCACGCTTCTCGACGAGAGCGGCCAGCATCAGCGCATTGACGCGGCCCTGGGGGGCGGGATCGAGGCGCAGCCGGATCAGGTCGAGCATGGCGCCGTCGAGACTGGCATCGAGCGCGCCGACATCATCCGCGACGAGGCCGTAGCCCCTCGCAGCGCGGGCACCGGCAAAGGCGAGCGTCAGCGAATCCGCGCCGCCTTCGAGATCCGCAAGTGCGAGCTTTTGCGCCTCGCCCGGCTCTGGATGGTCGACACGGGCCGCAACATGCCAGCGTCCGGCCTCGCCGCGCAGCGGCCTCAGCGCCGGGGAGGCTGCTTCATAGAGCGGCTCGATGCGGATGCCGTCGGCCGTCCGCCCGACCAGCTTCTTCTCGAAATCAGCACCCTTCAGAACCCGGTCGACCGCGGCGCGCCAGGCCTCCTGCGCGGGCGCCGGGAAGGCGTCCATGAAGGGCAGGTCGGATGCTGGGGCCGATTTCATGCGCGCCGGTCCTCGTCTCTACCGCAATGTGCAGTCGCGACGCGGTGATTGCCATGGTGTGCGACGCACCACCATCCCTACTTCGTCGCAAGGGGACTGCGCAAACCCGCGCGGGAGCGCGAGTCTGACGGTGGCGTGGTGCGAAACGACAACGCCGCCTTGCGGCGGCGCTGTGACATGGCGGGAAAGGGGAGTGGCGTCAGACGAACTGGCCGAGACCCGGAATGGCGCCGACGATCGCGCCCATCGCGTCCTCGCCCGCCTTCTCGCGGCCGACCGCGAACATCTCCTTCGAGACCGACTGGATCTGGCCCATCGAGAGACCCGCGCCCATCAGCTGGCCGCCCAGCGCCATCACGCCGCCGTTGCCGCCCATCAGGCCGCCGACCATGCCCATCAGCCCGCCCTTGGCGCCGCCCTCGGCATTGGCGAGGTCCTGCGCGCCCGGCAGCGCCGCCATCAGCTCGCCGATTTCGGTCGGGGGGCCCTCCTTCTGCAGGAAGGCGAGGATGATGCCGATCGCCTTGCGGGCGAGCTCTTCGTTGAGGCCCGAGGCCGCGATCACGCGGGAGATCAGTTCATCCATGGTCTTCGTCCTGTTGCTTGCGGCGAGTGGCGGCGAGATAGTTCACATATCAACGATCTGATCAAGCAGATAGCGCGGGCAGCGATCGGGCTTCCGCCCGCGAGCACGTTTCGCTACACCCTTGCCCTGACCCATCGATAGCACAACAGGCAGGCTCATGGCGGATGACGGCGCGATTCTGATCGGCAAAAGCTGGAAGGCAGAGAATCTGCTGCTCAAGCTCGCCAACCGCCACGGCCTCGTGACGGGCGCGACCGGAACCGGCAAGACGGTGACGCTGCAGGTGATGGCGGAAGGATTCGCCAGGGCCGGCGTCCCGGTCTTCGCCGCCGACATCAAGGGCGACCTCTCGGGCATCGCGGCGCCGGGCGATTCCAAGCCGCCCTTCGTCAAGCGCGCCGAGGAGATCGGCGTCAAATACGAGCCCGACCAGTTCACAACCGTGTTCTGGGACGTCTTCGGCGAGCAGGGCCACCCCGTCCGCGCGACGATCTCGGAGATGGGACCGCTGCTGCTGGCGCGCCTGCTCGATCTCAACGAGACACAGGAGGGCGTGCTCAACATCGCCTTCCGCATCGCCGACGAGCAGAAGCTCTTGCTGCTCGATCTCAAGGATCTGCGCGCGATCCTCGGCTTCATCGCCGAGAACGCCAAGGACCTGACGACGAAATACGGCAACGTCACCTCGCAGACCGTCGGCACGATTCAGCGCGCGCTGCTCGTGCTGGAGAATCAGAGGGGCGACATCTTCTTCGGCGAGCCGGCGCTCGACATCGCCGACCTGATGAAGACCGATCGCTACGGCCGCGGCATCGTCAACATCATGGCCGCCGATAAACTGATGGCCAATCCGCGCCTCTACGCGACGTTCCTGCTCTGGCTGCTCTCCGAGCTGTTCGAGCAGCTGCCCGAGGTCGGCGATCTGGAAAAGCCCAAGCTGGTCTTCTTCTTCGACGAAGCGCATCTGCTCTTCAACGGTGCGCCCAAGGCGCTGCTGACGGCGGTGGAGCAGGTGGTGCGCCTGATCCGCTCCAAGGGCGTCGGCGTCTATTTCGTGACGCAGAACCCGCTCGACATCCCCGACACCGTGCTGGCCCAGCTCGGAAACCGCGTCCAGCATGCGCTGCGCGCCTTCACCCCGCGCGACCAGAAGGCGGTCAAGGCCGCCGCCGAAACCTTCCGCCAGAACCCGAAGATCAACACCGCCGAGGCGATCATGCAGCTCGCTGTCGGCGAGGCGCTGGTTTCGATGCTGGAAGGCAAGGGCTCGCCGGAAGTGGTCGAGCGATCGCTGATCGCACCGCCGATGGCGCAGGTCGGCCCCTGCTCGGCACAGATCCGCCAGCAGGCGCTCAGCGAGTCCGGCTTCAAGGGCAAATACGACACGATGGTCGACCGGGAGTCGGCTTATGAAGAGCTGATGAACCGCAAGAACCTGACGCCCGACGGTGGGCCCGTCGAGGCCTCGGCCACGGGCGATGGCGGTATTCTCGATACGATCGGCGGCTGGCTCGGCGGTTCGACGGAGCGCCCGAAGACAGGGCCCGGCAGCCGTGGCGGCCGCATGCCCCAAAGCATGGCCGAGAAGGTCCTGACCTCGGCGGCTCGCTCGGCCGCGACCTCGATCGGCCGGCAGGTCGGTACCGCGATCCTGCGTGGCGTGCTGGGGTCGATGATGGGTGGGAAACGCTGAGGGCAGGGCGTCATGCTCGGGCTCGACCCGGGCATCTCCTGCAATCGTTTCTCTGGGAAGCCCGAGCGTGACGCGCAAGGATGCAGGCGCGTCATGTTCGCCGACAGGCTGACGCGGCCGCCAAGCCTTGCCATGATGGCGCCACCTGAATCGGTTCCCGTCCAATCGTGAGCCCAGCCCCGTCGAGTGCCATGTCCCAGCTTCCCGCGATCCTCGCCCGTCTCGATGCTGATCTCGAAGGGGCTCTCTCGCGCCTCTCGTCCTGGCTCGAGATACCCTCGATCTCGACCGACTCGGCCTATGCCGCCGACAGTCGCCGTGCGGCGGAATGGCTGCGCGCCGATCTCGAATCGCTCGGCTTCACGGCTGGCCTGCGCGAGACGCCCGGCCATCCGATCGTGCTCGGCCATCGGCCCAAGCCCGGCGCGCCGCACGTCCTGTTCTACGGCCACTACGACGTCCAGCCGGTTGATCCGCTGAATCTCTGGGACACCGAGCCTTTCAAGCCGGTGATCAAGGAGATCGAGCCCGGCCGCAGGGCCATCCTCGGCCGCGGCGCCTGCGACGACAAGGGCCAGGTCATGACCTTCGTCGAGGCGATGCGGGCGACCCTTGCCGAAACCGGCGACCTGCCGATCGGCGTCACCGTCATGGTCGAGGGCGAGGAGGAATCGGGTTCGGTCAACCTGCCGGCTTTCGTCCGTGAGAACGCCGGGGAATTGAGGGCCGATTTCGCCCTCGTCTGCGACACCGGCATGTGGGATCGGGAGACACCGGCCATCACCGCCTCGCTGCGCGGCATGGTCTATCAGGAGGTGACGATCACCTGCGCCGATCGCGACCTGCATTCGGGTCTGTTCGGCGGCGCCGCCGCCAACCCGGTCCATGTTCTCGCGAAGATCGTGGCCGCGCTGCATGACGAGACCGGCAAGATCACGTTGCCCGGCTTCTATGAGGGCGTTGAAGAACCGACGAACCAGCAGAAGGCGGACTGGGCCGACCTCAACCTCACCGAGGAGGAATTCCTCGGCCAGATCGGCCTGAAGCACTCCATCGGCGAGAAGGGGCGCATGCTGATCGAGCAGATTCAGTCGCGCCCGACCTGCGACGTCAACGGCATCTGGGGCGGCTATACCGGCGAGGGCAGCAAGACCGTGATCGCCGGCAAGGCCTCGGCCAAGATCTCGTTCCGCCTTGTCGGCAAGCAGGACCCCGACAAGATCGCCGCGGCTTTCCACGCATTCGTGCGCGAAAGACTGCCGGTCGATGCCACAGCCGAATTCATCGGCCATAGCGGATCGCCTGCAATCGTGGTGCCGGCCGATTCCCCGGCGCTGACCAAGGCCCGTACCGCGCTGACCGAGGAATGGGGCCGCAAGGCCGTGACGATCGGCTCGGGCGGCTCGGTGCCGGTCGTGGGCGATTTCAAGCGCCTGCTCGGCATGGACACGCTGCTCGTCGGATTCGGCCTCGATGACGACCGGGTCCATTCGCCCAACGAGAAATACGACCTCTCCTCCTTCCACAAGGGGCAGCGCTCCTGGGCGCGCATCTTGCAGGCGCTGGGGACGGAGAAGGCATCCTCATGAAATCGGTCTGTGTGTTCTGCGGGTCCAATCCCGGAAACGATCCTGTCTATGCCGATGCGGCGCGCGCCATGGGCGCGGAGATCGCGCGCCGTGGCCTCGTTCTGGTCTATGGCGGCGGCGCGGTCGGGCTGATGGGCATCGTCGCCGATGCGGCGCTGGCGGCCGGCGGCGAGGTCCACGGCATCATCCCGCGTGCGCTGCGCGAGAAGGAGGTCGGCCATCACGGGCTGACGCGGCTCGAAATCGTCGAGACCATGCATATCCGCAAGGCCCGGATGGCGGAGCTGTCAGACGGCTTCATCGCGATGCCCGGTGGCATCGGCACCTTCGAGGAGCTGTTCGAGATCTGGACCTGGGGCCAGCTTGGCATCCACGACAAGCCGCTGGCTTTCCTGAATGTCGCGGGCTTCTACGATCCGTTGGCGACCTTCCTCGACAACACCGTGGAGGCCGGATTCCTGAAGCAGACCCACCGCGCCATGGCGATCACCGATACGCAGCCCGCGACCCTGCTCGACCGCATGGAGCAGTATGTCCCGGCGGCGACCTATAAATGGGTCGAGAAGGAGCAGGTCTGACCACCCGTCGCTACGCCTCAGGGTTGTAGGAAATTAGTCCTTGACAGCGTGACGCTGATCGGATAGACATCAGGAACACTCACGAAGTGTGACCAGACACGAAGCCGCCGCGCCCCCAGCCGGCGGCTTTCGCATGTCCGGCTCCGGAGATGTCCATGACCGATGAGGAAGACGACGCGCCGGCGCTGCGGGTCGCGAAGGGCAAGCGCTTGCCTGTAGGCCGCAAGGCGGTGGTGACAAAACTCTGGCGCGCGGCGAAGCGCCAGCTCGACGCACATGAGGCGCGTCTCGACGAACTGCCGAAAGGCGCGGCGGCGAGCGAGTCCGACGCCAAGGCGCTGGCGGTGCTCGCTCGCACCGTCCGCGAACTGGTGGCGCTTGAGGCGACGACGGCCGGCCGGGAGGACAAGTCGAACGATGAGCTCTCGCCTGCCGCCGGACTGCGCCACGTCGCCGAACTCCGAAAGGAGCTTGCACGACGTCTTGATGGCATTGCCGGCGGAAGACCGCCTTCCGGCCCTGCAGCTCCTGATGGAAACAGCGACGCCTGACGAATGCGAAGTCCTCAAGGCCGAGTGGCTGATCTGGGCGCGCCCTGATCAGAAGCCGCCGCCAGAACCTCACAGGCCGATCTGGCTGGTGCTGGGCGGGCGCGGCGCGGGGAAAACCCGCACCGGCGCGGAATGGGTCAAGGGCATGGCCTTGGGCCAGCCACCCTACGCCGACACCCGGACGGAGCGCATCGCCCTCGTCGGCGAAACGCAGGGACAGGTTCGCGACGTCATGATCGAGGGCGTTTCCGGGCTGCTCTCGATCCACACCCGCTGGGAACGGCCGAGCTGGTCTCCCTCGCGGCGGCGGCTCGAATGGCCCAACGGCGCGATCGCGCAGGCTTTCTCGGCGGAGGACCCCGAAGGGCTGCGCGGCCCGCAATTCGGCGCCGCCTGGTCCGACGAGCTGGCGAAATGGCCGAACCATCAGGAGTGCTGGGACATGCTGCAGTTCGGGCTTCGCCTCGGCGACAGGCCGCGCCAGATCGTCACGACGACGCCGCGCCCGCTGCCCCTGATCAAGCGTCTCTTGGCTGATCCGCATGTCGCAGTCAGCCGGGCGGCCACGAGCGCGAACCGCCTCAACCTCGCCGCCGACTTCATCCGCAGCGTCACCGAGACCTATGGCGGCACGCGGCTCGGCCGGCAGGAACTCGATGGCGAACTCGTCGAGGAGAGCGCCGACGCGCTCTGGACGCGCGCCATGATCGAGGGCTGCCGCGAGCCGGCGGCGCCCGGCCTGGCGCGGATCGTGGTCGCGGTCGATCCGCCGGCCTCATCCTCGCAGCGGGCCGATTCCTGCGGTCTTGTGGTTGCCGGCATCGACGGCGATGGCATCGGCCATGTGCTGGAGGACGGCACGGTCTCGGGCGTCCGCCCGCATGAATGGGCGGCCAAGGCCGTCGCGCTCTACCGGCGCTTCGAAGCCGATGCGCTGGTCGTCGAGGTCAACCAGGGTGGCGAGATGGCCGAGAGCGTGATCCGCGAGGTCGATCCGGGCGTGCCGGTGACGGCAGTCCGGGCGACGCGCGGCAAGTATCTCAGGGCCGAGCCGGTGGCGGCGCTCTACGCTCAGGGGAGGGTGCGCCATGCCGGGGCCTTCCCGGCGGTGGAGGACGAGATGTGCGATTTCGGGCCGGGCGGCCTCAGCTCCGGCCGCTCGCCAGACCGGCTCGACGCGCTGGTCTGGGCGCTGACCCATCTGATGCTCGGGCCGAAGGGCCGACCGCGGGTGAGGGAGATTTAGTTTCAAAAGCCGTCATTCGCGGGCCGCGTCAGCGGATCCGGGAATCTCTGGAAAGAGATGCTCAGGTCGAGCCCGAGCATGACGAACGCGACGCATTCAACAGCGAGACCTCCATGCTCAATCTCCTACGCCACCTGCGCGGCCTCGCCGCGCCGGAACGCAAGCGCTCGCGCACCGGGCCGCTGATCGCGCTGCATGAGGCTGGCCGCCCGGTCTGGACGCCGCGCGATTATACGGCGCTCGCCCGCGAGGGCTATGAGCGCAACCCGGTCGTGCATCGCTGCATCAGGCTGATTGCGGAAGCCGCAGCGCAGACGCCGCTGATCGCCAAGGTCGGCGCGCGCGAAATGCCGGAACATCCGGCGCTTGCGCTGATCGACAGGCCCAATCCGCGCCAGGGCGGCATCGCCTTCCGCGAGACGCTGTTCGGCCACCTGCTGGTCGCCGGCAACGCCTATGTCGAGGCCGCGAGCGCCGGCCGCGAGCCGCGCGAGCTCTATGCGCTGCGGCCGGACCGGATGCGGATCGTGCCCGGGCGCGACGGCTGGCCCGAGGCCTATGACTACACCGTCGGCGGCGACAAGATCTATTTCCGGCAGGACGAGGGCTCGCTGCCGCCGATCCTGCATCTGACGTTGTTCCATCCGGTCGACGACCACTACGGCCTGTCGCCGATCGAGGCTGCCGCCTGTTCGCTCGACATCCACAACGCGGCCAGCAACTGGCACAAGGCGCTGCTCGACAATGCCGCAAGGCCGTCGGGCGCGCTGGTCTATGACGGCCCGGACGGATCGAGCCTGAGCGATGCCCAGTTCGAACGCCTGAAGCAGGAGCTGGAAGAGAGCTTCCAGGGTGCGCGCAATGCCGGCCGGCCGCTGCTGCTCGAGGGCGGGCTCGACTGGAAACCACTCTCTTTGACGCCCGCCGAACTCGATTTCGTTGCGGCCAAGGGCGTGGCGGCGCGCGAGATCGCGCTCGCCTTCGGCGTGCCGCCGCTGCTGCTGGGGCTGCCGGGCGACAACACCCACGCCAATTTCGCCGAGGCCAACCGCGCCTTCTGGCGCCAGACCGCGATCCCGCTGGTGCGACGCACGGCGCAATCGCTGGCGCAGTGGCTGGGCCCGGCCTTCGGCGACGAGCTGACGCTGGAGCCCGATCTCGACGCCATCGAGGCGCTCGCCGAGGAGCGGGAATCGCTCTGGCGCCGGCTCTCGGCCGCGAGCTTCCTCAGCGAGGACGAGAAGCGCGAGGCGGTCGGTTACGGCCGGGCGCCGACAGGTGGAGGAGGAACCCCATGAACCTGCTCGAACAGATCGTCACCGCCTTCGTCGGGCGCGCCGATGTCGGTCATCTCGGCCTGCTGCTCTGGGCGGCCTGCGCCTCGGCCTTTGCCTATTTCGTGCTGCGCGAACTGACCGCCGCCAACCGGCGCTTCGATGAATTCGTGCGCGAGCTCAACCGCTTCAATGCCCGTCACGAGGGGGACCAGCCATGACACGCTCCGGCGAGAAGAAGCCGTCGCCACCGCCATCCTCCGGTGCGGGCCGGGCCCAACCGCAGAAACCGGCGCGCGGGCCGGCGAACGCCGAGACCTTCGGCCGCTTCGTGCGCAACCTGGCCAGGCTCGAGGGCGGCACCGGTCGTCGCGGCAATGCCGGCGCCGAAAAATGCGGGGAGGGCGCCCGATGAGAAGCGCCTTCTCGACTGGACCCTTTGCGCGCGAATCCAAGTTCCTGGCCCTGCCGCCAGCACGGATCAGGCCCGATGGTCTGTTCGAAGGCTATGCCAGCCTGTTCGGCGTTGCCGATCTCGGCAAGGACGTGGTCGAGCCCGGCGCCTTCCGCGACAGCCTCGCGCGGCGCGGTCCAGGCGGGGTCAAGCTGCTCTGGCAGCACGATCCGGCTGAGCCGATCGGCCGTTGGGTCGCCCTGAGCGAGGATGCACGCGGGCTTTTCGTTCGCGGTCAGCTCTCGATGGCCGTCGCGCGGGCCCGTGAAATCCACGCGCTGATGCGGGAAGGCGCGATCGACGGGCTCTCGATCGGATTTCGTTCCGAGAAGGCCCGTACCGAACCGCGGAGCGGCCTGCGCCGGCTGGAGCGGATCGATCTCTGGGAAATTTCGATCGTCACCTTCCCGATGCTGCCGCAGGCCCGCGTTTCCGCCGTCAAGGCGCGGCGCGGCGCGCCGGCCTTCGCCCGAGCTGCCTTCGCCTGACTCTGAACCGTTCCACCCGAGGAGAGACCATGACCACTGCCAACCACGCTCCCGAGAGCAAGGCTGCCGGCGCCGATCTGTCGCTGGCCTTCGACGACCTCCGCTACACGCTGGAAAGCTACCGCGTCAGCAATGACGAAAGGCTGGCCGAGATCGAGACCCGCCAGGGCGTCGATCCGCTGACCGATGAGAAGATGGCACGGATGGACGTTGCGCTCGACGAGGCGATGCGCCGCCTCGACCGGCTGACGCTCGACCGCAGCCGGCCGCCACTCGGCCGCGACGAACCGCGCGATCCGCTCGTCTCCGAGCACAAGGCCGCCTTCGCATCGTACATCCGCAGCGGCGAGGCCGGTGGCCTGAAGCGGCTGGAGGGCAAGGCGCTCTCGGCCGGCTCCGGCCCCGATGGCGGTTATCTCGCGCCGTCCGGCGTAGAAAGCGAAATCCTGCGCCGGCTGGCGAACGTCTCGCCGATCCGCGCCATTGCCACCGTCAGGACGATCTCCTCCGGCACCTACAAGAAAGCCTTCTCGACCACCGGCCCGGCCGCAGGCTGGGTCGCGGAGGCGGCTTCCCGCCCCCAGACCGGATCGCCGACGCTGGCGGAGCTCTCCTTCCCGGCCATGGAACTCTACGCCATGCCTGCGGCGACGCAGACGCTGCTCGATGATGCCATCGTCAACATCGACCAGTGGATCGCCGAGGAGGTCGAAAGCGCCTTCGCCGAGCAGGAGGGGGCGGCCTTCGTCAATGGTGACGGCATCGACAAGCCTAAGGGCTTCCTGGCCTATCCGACTTTGGCCGAGGCGAGCTGGAACTGGGGCAACATCGGGGTCCTGAACACGGGCGTGGCCGGCAATTTCGCCGCGTCCAACCCCTCGGACATCCTGGTCGATCTCGTCTATGCGCTGAAGGCCGGTTATCGCCAGAACGCCTCCTTCGTGATGAATCGCAAGACGCAGGCTGCCGTGCGCAAGTTCAAGGATTCGACCGGCCAGTATCTCTGGCAGCCGCCGGCTTCGGTCGGTGCGCCTGCGACGCTGCTCGGCTTTCCGCTGGTCGAAGCCGAGGACATGCCCAACATCGCCAACAACGCGGTCTCGGTCGCCTTCGGCGATTTCCGGCGCGGCTATCTGGTCGTCGATCGGGCGGGCGTCCGCATCCTGCGCGATCCCTACTCCGCCAAGCCCTATGTGCTGTTCTACACGACCAAGCGCGTCGGCGGCGGCGTGCAGGACTTCGCGGCGATCAAGGGTTTGAAATTCGCGGTCTGACCTCCGCCGCACATCCGGGGACGGGGCGCTCGCGCCCTGTCCTCAGCGCGAGAACCACCAGCTATAGCCCGCTGCCGGGCGCTGTTGTTCGAGCGGGCGCGGGTTCGGCCCCATCGCGAGCAGCTGCGCTGCGGTCTCCGAGATCCAGCTCCGATGCTCGGCAACCGGCGTGATCGCGGTGAAGCCGCCGCAAATGCGCCGCTCGCGCGAGTTCAGCGGACCGCTCGACCAGCTCACGATTCCGACGAGATCGCGCGACCGGACGTCTCCGCGCAGGACGGGGCCACCGGAATCCCCCCGGCAGGCGCCGGCGCCGGGGCTTTCGCCCCTCGCCTCGGCATCGACGGCGACCTTCACCGTGTTCTGCGTGGTGTAGTTGCCGGCATTGACCAGCCTGGTCTCGCGCAGACGCCGCGCCGTGCTCTTGTTGTTCTCGATCGAAAGGCCGAAGCCGGCCATCGTCACGCTCTCGCCCTGCCACAGCCCGCCACCAAGCGTCAGCGGCAGGATATCGGCCGGCAGCGGGGCCGCCAGTCGCAGCATCGCGAGATCGGCGCCGGGCTGGGTGCGTGGCGTGGTCCCGGGTACGAAGCTCGGATGCGGAAGCACGGCGATGACCGCATGCCGGCGTGTGCGGAAGCGCGGATCGAGGCTGACCACGCTGACCGAGCCGCCGCCCATCAGGCAATGCGCGGCGGTCAGGACCAGCTCGGGCGCGATCGCCGCTCCGGAGCAGAGCTCGCCCCGGCTGGTCTCGACGCGCAGCGTCGAGGCCCGCGCCCCGCGCGCGTCCTGCGAAGTCGTCCCGCCGACGACGGCAAGCGCCGGAGAAGCGCCGACGACAAGAGCGGTGGCGAGGACGAAGGCGAATTGACGCAATGTCATGATGCGAACCAGATGAACGAACGGGCTCAATCTATGGGCTGCGGCGCCGCAGTCCAGCCTTTCCGTCAGCGACTGGTCGTCCAGGAGGCGCGCTCGATCCATTTCGCGAGCGTGCCGTCGATCCAGTCGCGCTGCGGCGAGACCAGCACGCCTTGGCTCAGCAGGCCGCAGCTCTTGCCGGACGGCCCGGTCGACCAGCTCGTGACGGCGACGATGTCGCCATCGGCTGAAGTCATCGGCCCGCCGGAATCGCCCTGGCAGGCGCCGGGTCCAGGGCGCTTGCCCGCGCCTGCCGGATCGGCCGCCCAGAGCAGGACCCGGCCCGGACCGTAAGGCTCGACCGCGACCAGGGCGGCGGAACGATAGACGCCGGTCGTTCGAGCTTCGCCTTCGCGCGATACGCCATAGCCGGCCAGCGTAACCGGAACGCCGGCGCGCGGCAGCGCTCCATCGACGAGCGTGGCGGGCGTGAAACGCGCGGGAAGCGGCTCGGCAAGCCGCACGAGCGCCAGGTCGATCGAGCGCTGCCGCGCCGCGACCGCATTGGCCTTGAACTCGGGATGGAGGGCGACGGAGGCCGGCGCAATCAGCACGGGCTCGCCGCCACCATCCTTCCAGTGGATGCGCAGATCGGTGCCGCCGGCCGCGCAATGGGCTGCCGTCAGGATCGCACGGGCCGACAGCACGATGCCGGTGCAGACGCCGCCGCGTGCATTGAGAACCATCAACGTCGAGCCGCCCGCCGGCCCGCCATCGCGGCCGCCGACGACGGCGCCAGCGGAATTCGCGGCCAATGCCAGGCCCAAAGCGAGGCCGGTCAAGCCGATCAGACGTCCGACACGCATCGCGTTCCTCCCTGACAGGAGGCGCTGGATAGCGCGTCGGCCACCGCAATTGAACCCTGAATCGGAGCGACCATGACGCCACTTGCCTTGACCCCGCCGGCGCAGGAGCCGGTCTCGCTGTCAGACGCCCGGACGTTCCTGCGGCTCGACCAGACGGCGGAGGACGATCTTCTCGGCACCCTGATCACGGCCGCGCGGCTGATGGTGGAGGCGGCGTCCGGCCGGCTCCTGGTCGACCAGGCCTGGCGCCTGGTGATCGATCGCTGGCCCGATGGCGGCGAGATCCGCCTGCCGCTCTCGCCCGTTAGCGCGATCACGGCGGCACGCATCTATGACGTGCTCGGCGTAGCGCAGCCGGTCGCGCCGGCGGCCCTGCAGCTGGACACCGCTGCCGATCCTCCGCTCGTCAGGGTCGTGGCGGAGGTGCCTGAGATCGGAAGGGCGCGTGGCGCCATCGAGATCGATGTGGTTGCCGGCTTCGGCGCGACCGCTTCCGCGGTGCCGGCCCTGCTGCGGCAGGCGGTGCTGCGGCTGGCGGCGCGCTGGTTCGAGCAGCGCGGCGACGTCGTCGGACGCGATGCCGAGGCGCTGCCGCCCGAGATCATGGCGCTGGTC